>CEUT01027214.1_pt1 | contig 10592 bp, 17 predicted proteins | sample 531401 | NCBI WGS metagenome assembly CEUT01 (sample SAMEA2622821, study PRJEB7988) | marine metagenome | biome: marine biome (ENVO:00000447); feature: surface water layer (ENVO:00002042); material: "saline water (ENVO:00002010), including plankton (ENVO:xxxxxxxx)" | depth 5 m | reverse complement strand
CCCGCCTGCCCAGTGGTGAGCAAGGCGTGAGGGAGTACCGGTTCTCGTGCCAGCGATCGAGCCAGAAGTCAGGCCGCATCGTCGAAGATGCCGCCGTCGAAGTACTGGCGCAGGCACTTGTAAGTGCGCTTGGAGGTGAACAACTCGAAAGCCCATTCCTCGTCTCTGGTCATGAGAAAGGCTCGAAGCGTTTCCGCTGTGGTGCCTCTGCCGACCATGCGGTTAAGGACGCGTTCCCTCATTGGCGTATGCCAGAAGGTGTCGAAGTCGACGAACGGCGCTGGCTCAGAGATCCCATGACTCGGGAATGTTCTTGGGGACGTGACTCGGATCGAGGATGCATGTGGGGACACGATCAATTCGGTCCCCGTTGAGGGCAGCTTTGACGAGGTAGTTGGTGTCATGAACTGAGCTACAGATGTACAGAAGTGAGAGACCTGTCCGGCAGTCAATGAGGTTGACGTGGGAATACAGGCCTTCGTATGGGTGGTTGACGTGGAACCTTGCACCCAAGCGAGCTTTCCGCCTCTTCGAGCAGTGCACGGACTGTGCGGAGGTTCTGGGCGGGGAGCTCGTAGCCTTGGGCGGCTTGTTTCGCCAGATGATGGAGTCCATCCACTGCCCTAGTGAGAGCAGCAAGGCCGCGAGGCGTAGGCCGAACATGCATGCGCGTGCTGTGTCGTGCATATGCTGACGATTGGCAGACATAATGCAAGCCCCGGCTCGCAAAACGAAACCGGGGCCGCGTTGGATCAGTTGACCGCCGGTGCCAGTGCTGCCTGGTTGGCGAGCTTGGCTGCGTCATCTGCCCGCTTACGCATGGCGATGGCGTAGACCTTTTCGGCGCTCACGCTGCCCTTGCCGAAGAAGATCTCTCCGGTCTGGGGGCACTTGAAGGTCGAGTCACGGTTCTCCTCGGCAAAGGCGAGGTCGTAGTGCTCGGACTTAACGCCGGCCTCGAGGCAGGTCTCGACCTCGTTCTGGTCTTGGTATCCGAAGTAGAACTTGTTCATACCGTTGACTCGATAAACACGAGCCTGGAGGCCAAGAATGCGTGGAGTTTGGAACATGAACTTAGAAGCGAAGTGAATAAACCCCAACGCACTGTTGTGAAGGGGCACTAAAAAACAACGACCTAGAATGGGCGAAAAGAATTCACCCAACTAGGTCGTTATGGCTGACCGGAATATGCTCGAAATGATTATGCGAGCAGGTCGAGGAGCTTATTCAGGCGCTAAGCGAGGGATGATGGAAACATCCCGTGGCATGCGTGATGATGCTGATGCACGTATTGGAGCTCGGGAGAAGGCTGGAGCAGACAAAGTTGCTGCAGAGATGCGTGGCCGTGGCAAAGGAGAACGCAATGATGCGTATAACGAGACTGTCAGCAAAAACAAAGCTTATGCAGGCAGAAACTCTCCAAATGCACGAGCTCGCGCTGTAGGTGAGGCCAACCCATTTATGGGTGACCCCATGGGTCAAGTGGTCAACCGAGGTGACATGTTGCTGCGGCAGATTGCTGCAAATAATGCAGCGCCTGGCATGCAAGGTGACCTGTCACGGGCTGCGACTGGTGCAGCCATCACGGGTGGCATCACTGCAAGCGGTGCTGCACTGATCGACCTGATGAAGTTCCTGACCCAGGGTCAGCAGGTTGATGCGCAGCGTGATGAAGTGCTGCGGTCATGAATCAGCCAGCTGATTGGGAGTGCGAGCTGTACTCCAAGGTGAAGCCCACCCTGGAAGAAGGTAGGAAAACCAACAGCTCGTACTACCGGTTGGTTGAGGAACAACTCCGTAAATGTGAGAAAACCAAGGAACAAAAGGATGGCTGAGGATTACTTGAAGAATGCCGAGGCCATCCATGAGGGGCTTTGGGTAGATGATGACAAGGAGAAGTGGTTGAAGATCTGCCGTGCGTTGAAAGAAGCAGGGAAGACTGACTGCTTCTATTACCAGCAGGGCGAGAAAATCATTGGCAAGGCCAAGTTGGAGGAGTTGCTCGAGCGTGGGTGAACTAAGGCTGGCCGGGGCAGACCTCGGGCTTGACATCCGAGAAGGCATGGGTCGCTTCGATCTCGATGAGATGAGGCGGGCCTTTCGTCGTGACAAGTTGATCCCGAGGTCGCTGGCCGGGGGCATGAACGAGATGGCCCCTGAGTTCAGTGAGCCTGGGTATTCGATGACCGGTAGCTATCAACCGCCAGTTGCATATGGACTTTGATCGCAAAGCCCAGCCAGGGTTCGCAAGCCTGAGCTTTGATCGCCCCACCGATATGCTCGGTGAGGCCGTCCGTCGTTTTGCAGGTCAACCATTCCCAGCTGAATTGCAGCGGGTCAAGGATGCCCTGTTTGAGGGAATGATCAACCTGGAAGACGACAGCGCGCGGGTGTCGATTAGTCCGACTGGTCAGTTTGATATCAGGTCCAAGACCTCGAACTGGAACATGGGGCTGGATCCGATGAACAAAGGGATCCGGATTGGGTATGACTCCAGTCAGACACAGCCAATGCCGCAGATGGGCGGGCTTATGCCTGAGGAGCCGGCTGGTCCCAGCGCAGGTCGAGTCTTTGCGGACGAGATGATCCGTCAGTACCAGGAGCAGAATCCTGATTACTACCGACGCTGACGCTTTGACAGGAGTAGCCGGGCGATAGCTCCCGGCAGTAGTGGAAGTGTGTCCTGGTTTGCAGGACGGTGTATTGCCCGACGTGGCGAACGGTCGAGGGACCGAACGCCATTTGCAGGCAGGCAATTGTGGTGCAGAAGATTGGGTTCATTCGTCAGGAAATGATTCGGAGTAGGTGATCCACTTCTTGCCGTCCCAGACGTAGAGGTACTCGCAGTCGCGCTCCTTGAACCAGAAGTCCAGAGGGCGGCTCGAGGTCTTGGGCTTGTAGTCGGCGGGCTGGTAGAAGTAGCCGCGTTCGTGGTGGTAGAGGGGCTGTGGGTCTCGGTCACCTTTCTTGCGGAAAAGGCCCTCGGGGTCACGGATGTAATCACCGTTGTCGTCCTCGAGCACAGGGTCGCCGTAGGTCTCCCAGGTGTCTCGGGTACGAAGGGACGACATATAGCCAGGCTTGACCAGGGCCTTGACCTTGTCGGTGGTGTTGTAGTGCTTGTTGAGTATTGGAAGTTGATGGCTTGGGTAGCCATCCCAGTGGCAATAAACCGCACGGACGGAGCCGGACGGTTGGAGGTAGCCAATGGCTGAGCGTGTTCCCATGGTTATGCACGGTGTAGGAATAAAAAAGCCCCGCCGGCCGAGACCGGCAGGGCAAAGGGTCAGAAGGGGATGTCGCTGACGACGCATCCGGGAGAGTTAGATCGAGAGACCCGGCTGATGGCTTCAGGGCTGGGGTGCGTACCAGGGAATGGTCGACCCAGGCCGGAGACTTCGACGGGCTCAGGCATGCCTTCTGTCATGGCAACTTCGGCGTCGTGGGCAAACTCGGCCTCGACCATGTACCTGTCGCGAACTTCTCCCTCCAGGTCATTGATCAAGATGTCAAGTGGATGATCCATAAGTCACTAGCGAAGTGAAATGCACCGTTGAAGTGGTGCAATAAAAAGCCCCACCTTTCGGTGGGGCAGTGGGGTTAGGCAAATCCCTGAGCCTTTGGTTTTCTCGCTGGTATGGGATCTTCTCCTTGTTGGATTTGTACGGTGGGCTCAGGTGGTGAGATGTTGCCTTCGATGAGATATTCGAGGCCGTCTGCCAGGAAGCGGAGGCCTGTGATGATGTATGGAATCGCCCAGCGAATTGCTTTGCCGATAGCAACGGCAAGGATAAGGATGTACTGGGCGAATGTTGACAGGTGCTTGCGATAGTCGACGGACTTGATCTTGTCGACGGTCGGCTGGATGCTGTCCAGCATGGTCATTTCGTTTGCAGAGATAGTCATGATTTCAGGCTAGGTAAGTGAACAAGTTGATAAAAAGTCTGTGCACTGTTGAGTCAGTGCAATAAAAAAGCCCCCACCCGGTGAGGGCAGGGGCTGGTGGATCAGACGTTGAGTTCGCCTTGTTCTTCGGTGGCTGGGCGTTCGATCGGGTCGATCGAGACGACATACCAGAAGTCACGGCTGTAATCTTTGCCTTCGTATTTCCAGGTATCCGGGAGGTAGTTGGCAGTGATGTCAACCAGGCGGTTGTCACCTTGGATCAGGCTCATGATCTGATCGCACTGGTCGTTCCAAGCTTTGAAAGGAATGCGGGTCCTGGAGTAGGTCCGCTTTCCGGACTCTTTGCCTTTGTGAGAGACCTGAGCTTTGAACTCGATATAGCGGGAGCCGTTCTTGGTCGTGCCGTACTTGACGGGCTTCCAGGTGGTGCCGTCTTGGTTGGTCACGACTTCATCAACGTTCTCCGGCAGCCAGATGCGATCGGCGAAACCGGGCAGTCGAGGAGCGGCATCTGGTGTTGCAGCCTGGGCGGCAGCCAGTTGCTCTTGGAGCTCGGTGACTTGGGCTTCGAGTTGAGCTTTGGTAGTCATGTGGTTACAAGCGAAGTGAAACAACCCCAATGCACTGTTGAATCGGGGCACTAAAAAAGCCCCACCCGAAGGTGAGGCAGGGGAGAGAGTGTTGGGTCAGCACATGCCGAGGCGGTGCTGCAGGTGAGATATTTGTGCCGACAGGATGTTCTCCTGTGTGGCGTCACCTTGGCATCCCTGGAACTGGAGCCAGAGATTTTGGAGCTCGAGCCGTGGATCGTAGATGTAGTCCTGGTCGAACAGATCAGCGAAGCGGGTATCAGCAATGGAGTCCATGAACTGAGTAGCGAAGTGAACAAGCCCCAATGCACTGTTGTATTGAGGCACTAAAAATCCCCCACCTAGCTGGGCTAGGCAGGGGATGTTCGGGTTGGTTACTTAACGGGGTAACCGTTATGTGTACACCAGGCTATGTGGATGTCGTGCTTGTCGGCAGGCCAGTCATTGGTTTTGCACTGCTCGGTTGTTGCTTCTTCGAGCCAGGTAATAGTGCCAGGTACGAAAGCAAACGGCAGGGCCGAAAGTGCGAGCACGGCAACCAGTGGGAGCATGAGATTCATCTGAAATGCACCGTTGTAAGTGGGCACTAAAAATCCCCCACCTAGGTGGGCTAGGCAGGGGATATCCGGGCTTGCGCCATTAGTGGGATCCAAGGAGGTGACGCTGGTAGCCCAGGGTCTCGAGCTCTCGGTAGATGTCTCGCGCTGACGAGCGATCTGCGTCGCAGCAGTTGGCATCTTCCAGGTCGGCTATTGGCAGGCCGTCCTCGCCAGTCCAGGTGATGTAGGCATCGTCCCAGTTAGGAAGGGGATTGTTATCCCAGTCGATGCCTGTGCCAGCCAGGATCTTGAAGGTCACTACTTGCGTAGGACTTGGCGGGCCGACCGGGATTAGCTCGAGCTGGTTTGGATCCCAGAAGGTGTCGTACTTGAAGAGGTAGTGGATCTCAGTAGACATGTGAAATGCACCGTTGAATTAGGGCACTAAAAAAGCCCCACCCGAAGGTGAGGCAGAGGTGGAACAGGCTGTCTGTCGGTCCCGGCTGTTGGGGCGAAGCCCCCGGCTGTTGATACCGAGGACAAAGCGAACGAAGTGAGCGCCTGGCCGAGGCCTAGGCGAGCGAAGCGAGTCCCTGTCGTTTAACTAAAAAACGAAGCCCCAGCTTTCGCTGAGGCCTCGGGATCGCTAGTGGTTAAGACACCACCAGGCGTAGTGAAGTAGCTGCCACACGGGAACGTAGTCCACTCTGTGTTCATTCGGGTAGTCATCAACTACCGCCCAGCAATATCTGTCGTAGGCAATAGCCTCCGTCCTTGATATTGAATGCAGCTTGCGGTCAACAAATAACAAATGCATGAATGCACCGTTGTAATTGGACAGTAAAAAGCCCCAGCTTTCGCCGGGGCCTTGAGGTTTAGAAGGGGATCTCCTCGTCGGTTTCTCTGTGGATGACGAGCTTGTACTCCTCGTAGCCATCGAGTTGGTCGATGCAATCCTGCGCGTCTCCGGCGTTGTCGAAGCGGTAGCGAACCCATTCGGCACAACCGTCATCGCAGGCGTACTCAGCAACTTTGACTTCGTAGCTAGTAGTCATGATGCACTGTTGTTATTGGACACCCAGGAACCGGTGTGTTCGGTGGGCGTGGTAGGCACAGATATGTGTTGATTTAGTAACGCCAGGGGATTTGGCCGCCGCGTGACGCGTAAGCGCGGGGGGTGCGCGGAACGAATCGCGCTCGCGCTCGCGTGCTGGGTAACTGTTGGAGACGCAGGGATATAAGCGGGGCTAATGGGAACGGTGGCTGGCAGCGGTAACGCAGGGCGCGTACTTATGTAACGCGGCGCGAGGCGCTCAACCGCGCGCGTACTTATGTATCTCAGCGACACGAGCGAACAGTGCGCGTCGCGTAGCGGAGCGCGTTCGCTGTCGCGGTGCTGCTGCTCACTCTCGTTGCGCGTACTGCTGTTCCCCAGCGAAACGCGAGCCGGCGATTTCGCGTAGCGAATCGCGCTCGCTGAGCGGTCGCGTCTACTCAGGTAAACCCCGAGCGCAGTCTTTTTTTTGTCTGACCGGTAACGGAAGGTGCGAGGGGTGTTTGATGTATACCGCGCGGCGCAACAAAAATTGCAACTTTCCCGCGAGGGCCGATCCCACTCATTTTTTGTTTCAGGTGGAAATTTTTCCCTATTTTTAAGCGTGCATATTTTCCCTATTTCGATGTGGTAAAAAATTTCGCAAAAAATTAGGGCCTAAATCACCCGCGAGGCCGATATTTAGCGTCGATAGACTTGTCTTACGGAGTGCAAGATTTATCGCGTAATGGTTGTCGGTATTGGTGGGTTTCGTGATATCGGCGACCCAAGTGATCCCCGCCGCCGGATGGGTGCAAGACCTCAGGCAGCAAACATTATTGGCTTGCCCCAGGGCGGTGCATACTCAGGCTTGGCGATGGACCGAGCCGCTCGAGAAGAGGCCGTTATTGAAGAGATGGCACGCCAGAAACTGGCGAAAACTGTCGCCAACTTGCGGCCCGAAGGTCCTTTGTCTTTCGTCAATAGAGCTGCTTCGGCAATTACCAGGAAGCAAGCAACCAATACTCCGGAGGGGTTCTACAGCGCGCAGACAGGAGAACCGGTTTCACGGCAGCTCGCTAATCGTGCGCTTCAGTATTCGCAGGCCTTGCCGGAGTTGAAACCGGAGCAGGCGCTGACATTGGCCAAACTGGATCTAGCAGGTCAAGATGTGCCTCCAGCCATTCTCGAGAAGATGGCCAACATCAGTGAATTGAAGCCAGATCTGGCCGTCCAGAACGCAATTTTGGCCGCAGAAACCGGTACAACCGAAGCGATTCAGGCCGCCGCTGCGACGATGAAGCCCCCGTCGCCGCGCGAACTGGCCGAAGCCGTCGTTGACATGGACCGAGGTGCGCCATTCCGCGAGACATCGCGTGCTGAAAACGTCGCTATCTCTGATGAGATGGGGCGTAACCGGCAGATTCCGGGAACTGGACGCCGAAATCCCTTCAAAAAGGAGCAATCAGAGCGCGCTGCAGAGGATTCGTATCAAGTGCCCGTACTTGTTGGGCCAGAAGACCCCAATAATCCGGGCCAGGCCGCAGTGAATTGGGAGGGCGGCGAAATCAACCGCCGTACTGGCAAGAAACGGCCACAATATGACCCTCGTCAGGCCCGGATCGCGATGCTCGATCCACAGATGCAGGTGCCAACCACCCTGGCAGAGGCTCTGAACCTGGTTCGCATGGTTCAACCCGACGATGAGCGCTCAGGTGTCGGCATGAACGTGCCAACTCCGGAGCGAAATTACTTTGCGGGGGTAGGTGAATACGAACCAGGCTCGACCACACCTGGATTTGGTCCCGGCAATGACCCGGCTGATACCCGTGTTGCAGGCGATATGACCCTCGCCCAGGCGGTTAAGCAGATTGAGTTTGATCATCGGACTCCTCTTGCGACTTATCGCTGGGGCAAAGATGTGAACGAAACCTCTGATGGTCGTCTAGTCAACTCACAGGGAGTTGAGGTTTTTATGCTTCCTAATCAGCCCGCCGGTTATGCGGAGCGAGGCATGGTTGAGGTTCGTGTTGGCTCGCCGACCAAGATCACGAATGAGGGAATGGCCAAGATCAGCCAACTCCTGCAGGGCCTACCCGGAATGGAGGGCGGAGTTGTGCTGGCCAACCAGCGATTGAATGATCCGACGATCAATCAGGCGCAGAACGCTCTGTTGCAGATGTCGATGTCTGAAGACGTCGTCGGCGATGTGGGCGCCAATCCCGCACGTAAGCCGGCTCATGCGCTGATTAAGGCGTTGACCGCAGGCGCTGGACTGCCCCCGTCTGAGCGCGAGATCGCAGCTGTCGAGCTTGCTGCTCGATCCAAGGGCAACCCCTACACACAGGTAGCGAATCCGATTCTTGCCTCGAGCTCGGTCAACCCCGCTGTTCGCGAACTCCGGGCCATGCGTCAGTCGGTCGAGGGTCGTCCTGACATGCGTGACTACGGTGCTTACGCCGATGCACTCGGTGCGCCGGTGGGAAGCGACATCCAGGAAAAGGCGATGCGCGAAGCCGCTATGCGTCAGGTGGCTCTGAATGATTCCCAGCTCAATGCACCGGTTAATCCTGCTGGTGATGCTGATGAATTCGCTAGAAAGAAAGTGCAAGAAATCCTTGCAATTCGCCGTAATCAGGCTCGATGAATCACGACAAGCACTCCGCCAAAGAGAAGGCCAAGGCTCACATGAAAGGTGGGTCTAAGAAAAGCAAAGACGGCAAAATGCCCAAGGAGCTTCTCGAGCATTTCAAGAGCAAGAACAAAGAAGACAAAAAGTCCTAATAGCTAACATTTAAGAAATAGCGGCGTATAAGCGTGTCCGTAAGTTCTTGGACAACCTGGCGAGATAGAACGCCGGGTTACAAGATTATGAGTGCCGGTCCAGGTTCGATTGCTCGGACTCTGGAGATGGCTATTCAGAGCAAGAACGATAAGGAAGAGACCAGCGCTGGCGCTTTCGGTTACGAGCACGGTTCTGCCCAAAAAGCAGCATCACCTAAGTACAACTCCCGTTTCGCTGGTGATGCGTTGATCGGCGGCATCAATGGCGAGTTCGGCGCTGTCGCTAATAACCGGGATCTAGTTAATAACCAGGACAACTTGAAGAAGTGGGCCATGCAATGGTCCAGTGGTCCGTTCTCTCTGGGTGGACCTCCTCCGCCCCCAGGCCCTGGCGGCCCACCTCCTGAAGGAGCTGCTTAATCATGAGGCTCGCAGCACTGAAGCCCTTCTTGCAGGGCGCAAAAAGCATTCTGGTTCCGACCAATGAAGCCGGGAAGATTGCATACGGGCAGCTAGCTGCTCGTTACGCCCCCGACTTGCTGTATTCAGGATTGAGTGCATCCACGCTGCCGCCTGGTGCAACTGGCATGGAGAGGGCCGGGGTTGCAGCAGAGGATCTCGGCATTGGATTACTTGGATCCCTTGGCGGTCAGCTGCTTGGTGGCGGCGCTGCGCGGTTAGCTGGCAGAAAGCTAGGTATGGGCCGGGAGGCGGTTGATCTCGCCGCAACCATGGGTGACCTCATGGTCGGCGCCCCGGTCAACATGTATACCCCTCGCCCTGTATTCGAGGGCGCCCTCAATCGCATCACGGAAGAGGAGTACAAGAAGCAGCAGGCGCAACAGGCTGCACAGCAACAGCTAACTCAGGAGATGTCTGAAGCTCAGGCACAGCAAGAGTTAATCAGTCTTCTCCTCGGTGCTGGCGCTATTGGCGGGAGGGCGTTGAGCTAATGGCGGAATTTCCAAAGGATCCGGGACTAAAAGAACTCGGCCCTGTTTTTGAGGCAGCTTTCCGTGGCTCCGGTAAGGAGTACGAGAAATACAAGCGTTCTCAACTACCAAGCCTTCAGCTCGAGGTGTCCCCCGCTGCTGAAATGCTGCAATCGGCTCCTTTGCCTGCAGCTATCCAGCAAATCGCTCCGTACCAGGTCGGCGACACCATGGTCGGCCGATTGGTCGCCAGCGTCTTGCCTGAGAACCTCAAGGTGGGGTTCATGGGGACCAAGCTTGGCGGGATGTCTCCAGAGGACAAGCAGGCTTACTCAAAAGCGCGGGCTGAGAACCCTGACTTGCGTAGAGCCACCGTCGAGATCGGCAAGGCCCCACTGGCTGATGGCACAGAAGTCACTCTCAAACCAGGCGACGTCAAGGCGCGAGCGACGCAGGCTGCTGGTGTTGTTGCGGCTGACCTGGCCAGCGATGGCATGCGAAATGTCTGGTGGTTCCTAAATGCACCCCAGGCAGTCGCTCAGGTGGCGATGTTCCAGGGCATGCGGCAAGCCAGCGCCAACCAGGCCCGTGAGCTGAATCGCAGCGCTGGTGGGCAGCCGATTCTCAACGAAAACCAAGCACTAATCCGAAATCGCAACTTGCGGATGGCGGCTGCAGCCCCTGCCTGGATTGCAACTTCTATGGGTATTGGCAACTTCATGCGCCAACCCGGCTATAAGGCAGCTGCTCCGAGTGAGACAGATCCACGTTCAACGGACAACCCAGCAGCTGAACTGGTCAATCGCTA
>CEUT01043239.1_pt1 | contig 10596 bp, 5 predicted proteins | sample 531401 | NCBI WGS metagenome assembly CEUT01 (sample SAMEA2622821, study PRJEB7988) | marine metagenome | biome: marine biome (ENVO:00000447); feature: surface water layer (ENVO:00002042); material: "saline water (ENVO:00002010), including plankton (ENVO:xxxxxxxx)" | depth 5 m | reverse complement strand
GATAGAATATTAAAAATACTAGCTAATAAAGATGCTGTATTTAACGCAGACGGTAATCCACAGCTAGTAGCTTCAGAAAATGTTTTAGGTCAAGCCGTGCCTTATGCTGGTGATTATGGCTGTCAAAATCCAGAATCTGTTGACTTTGATAATTATAGAATATATTTTGCTGATAAACAGAGAAAATCTGTATTAAGACTTTCTATGGACGGTCTTACACCTATATCTGACGCTGGTATGAGAAGTTGGTTTCAAGAAAACTTAGTTGGTAATTTTGTACTTGGAACTTATGACAACGATGAAGAAGAATATAACTTAACTATAGGTGATCAAAACCTTATTAATTTATCTACAGATTATATTGAAAATAGTTATTTTAACTACGGTGACGAATCTTATAGTGTTGAAACAACACCTGATTTTACAGAAGATGGTGCCACTCAAAATGGTGATAACTTATATTACGATCAAGCTCTTGGAGTTCAAGAAACTTTAGATTTAAGTGCTGAGGTTATTGTTATAAACTGGCCACTAATACCAGCTGGATCAATTTTTAGTTCTATTACTCCTATAACTCAAAACTTTTCTCCAGCTCAATTTAACGATAACATATCTAATTCAACTGGTGATTATTTAGATTTTAATATATATAGCGCTTATGATGAAAGTGTTAGAAATACAAGTTTTACTCACGTTCCATTGGGATCTTTTAATAGTAACGAAATCACTACTTCTGTAGAAGTTTATGATCCAAGCAACAGTGATTTTACCGATCATTGCGGTTCACCTTTTAATGGAAGTGTAGGACACGGTACGCCTGTAGCTCAATTAAAAAGACAAATAACTTGGGATGGAACTACTCATTTCCTTAACGCTGATAACTCCGCTGGTTTTCACTATTATGGTGGGTCTGGTGTCAACCCAGACAACGGTATTAATGGTCTTCCAATTGGTGGAGGTTATATTGGCGACTACGGGCTTTACGCCAACACTACAGCTATAAATAGAAGATGTGCTGATAGCGAAAGTGACATGCTAGATGATAATCCTAGCAAAATGCAAGACGTTATAACTTTAAACAATGGTACTAAAGTTCACAAGATGATGAAGCCAAATTTGTTTTGGGACTTTGGTGAAGTAGATAACTCTGGAGATTACGCAGCAAATCAAGGTATTATATTTCAAGGTTATAGAGATTGTGAAATTCACTTGACTCTTCCAGGTACCCAACTGTACGGTGGTAGCGTTTACCCTCGACAAAAAAGAAGAAATTTAACAGCTGCTATTAGAGATTGGCATACCCAAACAAATTCAACGCCTAGCGCAAACAGTAGTGGATATTACAATTTAAACAATGTTAGTTATGCAACTGCTAATAATAACACTATATTTGCTGGTGAAATTGTTGAAATAGAGTTTGAGTTTGGATACCCTGACTTTATTAATAAAGAACAATTTGATCAAGAACCTAACATTAAAATTGAACTTTACGACGGTCAACCTATGGCAGGTGGAACACTAGTAGACGCTTCTAACATCCACGGTTTAGATATTACTACAAGTGGTAATTATTTTACTTTTTATGACAATATGGCAGGTGTTGTAGGTAGTATGACGCAAGTTGAAAGTATGTTTAATTTACAACCTGGTGGAGCAGCTTTAAATACTCAAATAACTCCTGACTCAGACACTTATTATCAATCAATACCTACAATGGGTCAAAGCACATGGGATCTAACAGGTCAAGGAGGTTCAAACACTACTTTTAACGGTATTGATAGCTCTAATTTTAGTAATCCATCAAGTTATAGAAAAGTATATAAAATTACAGTACCATTTTTTAATAGTCTTTCTCAAAGTGGCATACCTATTGTGGATACGTCTAATCTTGGAGAAGTATTAGTTCAAGATTTACAAGTTAGAATAACAGTAGACGGTACTGATTTTGAGCAAGATTACAATGGTGTAGATCCAGTTCCCGGTAGTCAAATGTCATCTACTTTAATACTTGGAAACTTCCGCATGAGAAAACTGTATCAAATGACACGTCCGGCTGTTCCAGAGTATATTATCATAGGACAACCTGACTTTCCTGAACAAGATATACCTGCATGGACTCAAGTTTCTCCAATACAAGGAAATCAAATTTATAGTAGTAACGGCGATCTTGCAACTATGGAGTATCCTGCTTATGGTGATCAAAATAAATGGACTGATGTTAGTAATCCTGGTCTTGGTTTTAAGAAAGTTTGGCAAGGTATTGGTATGAATGCTTATAGCGCACATATTTCTGAATATGGTGAATTTAATTATCCAGATATATTAACTGGCGTCGATGCGAATAATGTTACTCACACTATATTTGTTGGTGAAAGTAACGGTCAAACAATTCCCGGAAGTTACAGTACACCAAACGTTATAATACCTCAAACGTCTGGTCCTATAGGCTATGGAGGTAACAATATAGCTTCTACTTTATCTTCTAACGCACCCTCTCCAACATATAGTATAGATCCTGCTACTATAACTACAAAAATAGAAATAGGTACGTTTGAGTCAGATCCTTCTTTGAAATATCCTTTAAACACTGCTTTAGTACAAAATAATTGGTATGCTGTTAGAGCAACTACTACTAATACACCAGCTGCTTTTAGTGGTAATCATTTATTTATATTAAGAGATATTATTAATGCTAATGTTGGTAGTTTTCCACAGAATACTTTTAGAAATCACACTCAGCTAAATAACAACTACCCTGATTGGCATTATGGAACTATACCTTCTATAAATCACGTTGATTTTGATCCAGGCGATATAGGTTTGCTTCCTAGCCCTAATCTTAACGCTCCTAATGGACCTATGACTAGATGGATGACTATTTTTAAGTATGACGGAGTTGGTACGCCAGGTGTACTCCAGCTTTTAAACGGTTATGGTACTTTAGCTGGAGAAACAATAGAAACTATAGAAGTACGTAATTTAACTACTTACAACGCTGGCGGCGGTGATGCTACAAACTGGGTTCATGATAATCAACCTACTAGTTTTGCAGATATTCCAGGTCAAATAGACTTTTTATTAGCAAATACTAATCCAGTAATTGTAACTTGGCCTTTTGGTACCTATTATTATAACAACAAACTTTGTTGGAGATCAACAGCTCAGTACGAAGATTGGCAGCAAGAATTTGGTTCTGCGCAAAATTCTAGTTCGGCGCCACAAAATCCTAGTATTGGTGGTTATAGCTTTAGATTTACAGTTTCAGCTAATCCACATACTAATCAAGTAGCTGGTAACTTAATAGTTTCTGTAGCTAATGCTCTTGGTGATTTTGATCCAATCGCTGGGGAGTGTGCTGGTGTTAGATTAACTGGTATAGATCAAGTTGGTGATTACGAAATTATATTTAACTTTGATGACTCGCACACACCTCAAGTGTTTCGTGATAGTATTGATATTACAAGCACCGCTAATGTAGACACTGTACACGGTGCTGGTTTTCAAACTAATACAGCTATTGAAAATAGAATAAGATTTGTTAGTGGGCTAAATGGTGCGGAAATGGCAGTTACCAATGTTGTAATAGAAGATTTGACTATTGCATTTGGTGGTGGTTCTGCTACTAGTTGGAATTTTACAGGTTTTAATAACGTACTACAGAATTATATAACTTGGAATAATAACGTTGGGGCTATTGGTTTAAGCAATTTACCTTATCCTGTACCTGTTGATCCTATACATAATCCAAATGGAGATCCGTATCAAATTGAACAAGTGATAGCTCCTGAGATGATTATTGATAATAGTAAAACTTATTTTTTTGAGGCAGATATTAATATAGTAGCTCGTGATAACAATAATAATATAGTACCATTTACATCATTTACAAATGGAGTTGGAACTAACTCAAACGAGGTTTATCCAGAGCTTACTTTTTACTATTACAACTCTGCTGGAGAAGGTTTTCATTTCCACCCAGGTCATGATTCTAACTTATCAGTTATGGGTCATCAACCTTGGTGGTTACCTAACGGTACTACTGGATATAATTATTCATCTAGCATTACTTCTAATCTTATAAGTTCTTTAGGATACAAAGTAAGAATACCTTTTGACTGGTTTAATACTACGCTCTCGGGATACACTGGAGCTACTTTAATGCAGCCACATGGTATAAACTTTTCTAACAATATTTTAGTTCCAAACCCTAGTCCTTTAAACCCACTCATACAAACGAATCAATGTGGACCTCTTTTACAAAACACTTTTGTAATAGTTTTAAACGGAGTGGCTAATATGCCTACAGAAAGTTACACTATAAGCGGAAGTATAGATAACGTTAGACTTAGATCTTTTGATACGTTTGACGATAGTAATTTTAAAACATTAAGCTACAAAGAACAACAAAAGGGTTGGGTTAGCTTTAAAGATTTTTACCCGGAAAACGGTTTAAGTTTAGGTAGTAAATACTACACGTTTAAAGAATCTAATCTTTACAAACATCATGATACAGTCGTTTGGAATCAATTTTACGGTGGCACACAATATGAAACTCTAGTTAGATTAGTATTTAATGATTCTGCTTCTATATGTAAAGAGTTTCACTCTATTAATTTTGAAGGATCTATTGGTTTTAATAATTTTTCTGACGGCAACACAAACGCCACTGATTTTGCTGCAGATGGATTTATAACGGCTAATAGTCATTTTTCACAAGTATTAAGCGAAAGTGCTGGATGGCAAGTTGATGGAACGATAGTGACTGATATGGAACAAGGTACCGCTAGAGATTTTGACAAAAAAGAAAATAAGTGGTATTCAGACATAACAGGTATGAAAGATCCTATTTTTTATCAAACAGATAAAACTAACATTCAAGGTAATGATATTAATAATTCTTTTGGTATAGGTATTGTCGAAAGCGCTTTTGAAGATGATGGAACTAATAGTAATGCTCCAGCAGATCCAAACGCTGACGCGCAAGATCAAGAGGCAGAATCACAAGAAAATGAATCGTTAGAAAATATACCTCCACCACAACAAAATGTACCACAACAAAATGTACCGCAGCAAAACGTACCGAAGCAAAACGTACCGAAGCAAAACGTACCGAAGCAAAATACACTACCACCATCATCACCCACTCCTTACACTCCTCCTTCGTCAGGAGGTGGCTCAAGTGGAGGTGGATATTAATATTGTAATATGAATATATATAGTTTAAGTATAAGTAATAAAGGTTTGAATCCTAACGGCGAAACTAGAAAGTTTAAAGTTGGCGCTGATATTGGTGCTAGCGCTATAATACAAGTAGTTAGCAGCTCTGGTACTTTTTATAATTTTAAAACTAAAACTTTTTCATCTGAATTTAATAACGAAACTAAAATAGAACACACATTTATTAGTAGTATTTATGAAAATTTTATAAAATTTCCAGCAGCTACACAAAACTACAATGTAATTGTTTTACCAGATCCTAAGACAGATACTATTTTATCTGAAAAAGTATTAAATACAGAAATAGAGCAAGTATCTAATACAGTTTTAACATTTAGTTTAACAACTGATAATTCTTCTACATATAAAACTTTTCCAACAAGTGTTACATCTACAGCTACACCTAGTTCTACTGAAAAAAGAACTGTTAATTTTGACTATACAGTAGAGAACGTAGAGACAGACGCTAATGGTTTTGGGTTAAGATTAACAGCTCAACCAACAGAAAAAGAAGTTTTTACTGATATTACAGCTGTTATTGCTGAAAATCCTAGAGGTGATGGCGTTTCTAGTTTTAAAATAAACGTTACTGATACCACTGGTTTAGTTGTTGGTTCTACATTAATTTTTACAAAAGGCACAACAGCTGCTACCGCAGGTGTAACTATTACCAATATAAAAGGGCAAAGTGTAACTTTTAGCGGTAGTGAAGAGTTTGAAGATGGTGAAACTATAACAGTAAGAGCTAGAGGTTCTAAAGCAATAAAAAAAGCTTTAGGTTTAAACAATATTGCTTTTAACTTTGGAACAGCTTCAGATACAAAAATTACAAAAACTGTTAGAGCAGACGGTAGCGTTGCTGATGAGGCAACAGATGGATCAAATGCTAAAATTGCGGTAGATGGTACTTATGGACTAAGCGGTGGCAGCCATGTTACGTTCACAGGTGTTGGAGTAGACAACTCTAGTACTAATAATATAAATGTTGTAACAGCTAGTTCTAGCGCTGGTTTGTTCACATGCGATGTAGCACAATCATTAACAGCTGGTACAGTTTTAACTTTTAAAGGATCTTCTAGATTTGTTAATATACCTGGAAATATTACAATAACAGGATCTCCTAGAGTTAATTCTACAATTAAATTAGACTTAGATAAATTTATAACACCAGGAACAGCATCATAATATGATTATAAATATAGCAGGAAATATAGATGACACATTAATATCAGTTGGAGATACAATAATATCTGTGCCAGTTAATACTGTAAACTCTACTACAGGTTTTGATTTTAATAATCAAGCAACCACTAGTAGCGATTTATTTTACGGTGATATAGTGACTTATCACGGTGTAGTACTAAGTTTTAATACTGACACTATAATTACAGATTTAAACTCTCCACTTCCAACAGCTGGCGATTTTATTATAGTTGTTAAAAGCGGTAAGGCAGAAAGTAGTGGTGTAAAAGGTAGTTTTGCTAAATTAACACTTAGGCACGTAGGTAATCCACCTTTAAGAAGACCTGAGCTGTTTGCGGTAAGCACAGAAGTAATAGAAAGCAGTAAATAAGTGGCATTAAATGTGACTATAATCACTATATAGTCAAATTTAATTAAATATGAATAAAATAAAGTTCAGATCCTTCAAAGAAGGAGACTACGAAACTTGCTGCGAATGGTGGAAATGGTGGTGGAAAGATATACCTGTTAAAAGGGCTTTACTACCTGATGATTGTCGTTGTTTTATCATAGAAAGCAATGGTGTTCCAGTTGCTGCAAGTTTTTTATTTGCAATGATGAATCCGCTAGTAGGTTACAATACATGGACAGTCTCTAATCCAGAATATAGAGAAAAAGATAGAAGAAAAATACTAGAACTACTAATCAAATGCATCGAAAACGAAGCTAGAGACGTATGGGGTATGAAGATGGTTTTTACCGTTTGTGGTAACAGATTCATGGAACAAATACATAGAAACTTAGGCTGGGACATGCATAAAACTGATTACGAAGCATTTAAATATTTATAAAATGGGTAAAGGAGCACAAAGAGCTAACGAAAGAGCTATACAACAAGCTACAGACAGACAGCTTAAAGAAACTCGAGCTAGACTAGAAGAGCAAAGAGGTATTCTTGATGAGCAAAAAGCCGCATATACAGAGTTTGAGTTTGAAAATCCTTTCGCTGAAAATGTGTTTGAAGATCTTGAAGTTAGTCAAGAAGACATTAGATTACAGCAGGAAATGGGTAGACAACGAGACGCCAACATACTTGGTCAGCTAGGTCAAGCTGCTGGATCTTCAGGTATAGCTGGACTTGCTACAGCTTTATCTAGACAAGGTAGATTAAGAGATAGACAAGCTTCTGTAGACTTTTCAAAAAGATTAGAACAAGCAAGACAAGCTGAAGCTAAAGGTGAAATGTTAAGACAACAAGGTGAAGCAGCTGTACAACAAGCAGAGTTTGGTAGAGAAGCAACTTTACTAGCTGCTGAATATAATATGATGGCTGGTGCAGAAGCTGGAGTACAATCAGCTATGGCAAACGAAATGGCTGGCTTTAGCGCAATATCACAAATGCAGTCTGCTCGTATGGGTATGTATGGTAGTATTGTAGGTGGTTTTCTAGGTGGTGTTGGATCAGGTTTAGGTGGTGGTTTAGCTAAAGAATTATTAGGTAATTAAAGATATGGCAATAAAATTAGACGCAAAAGCAGATGCAGCAATAGCGACAGCAGCGGCAAGAGCCGGTATGGGTGCTGTACCAAAAGATATGAGTAAATCTTTTGAAGGCATTGCTGAAGGTTATGCTAGCACTATGAAAGTGTTTGGTGAATATGGAGCGCAGCTAGCTCAGACAATAGGGCAAATAGCAGCGCCACTTGTTGAAGAAGGTATATCAAGAGTAACATCTACTATAGACGGCACTTACGATGCTAAAGGAGTGCAAAGCACAATATCAAGTCCAATTATTACAGAAATACAAAAAACTAGAGCTAACAAACCTAAAAGAAGTGACGAAAAGTATCAAGTTGATGGGGAGTTTGATAAAACAACATTTAAATCTGATAAAGCTGCTTGGAGACAAGGTATAAATGACTTATATAATACTGCTAAGGCTGTCAAAGATGGTATATTTAAAAACATAACGCAAGTAGCAGCAGGTGATATGAATGCTGAAGGTACAGGTGCTGAGAATATGTTTATGCACGCGGCTGTATCAAAAGAAGGTGCTAAAATAGAAAATGGTATTGAAGGTCATATTGGGGCTAACGCAGAACTTGTTATTGGTGAAGACGGAGATTTTAGTTTTAATTTTAGAGATAAAAATGGTAATTTAATTTATGGTGTAGGTGAAAACGGAGCTTTAATTACAACTCCATATCTTCCTGGTAGAGTCGCTAAAGAGCCTTTGACTTTAAAAAAGTCTGACATGAATACTTTGATAGTTCCTAAAAATTTAACAATTGATCAAGCTAGTAATAAAAACGTTTTAGACATAGCTAAAATAGCTAAAGCAAAAGGAGCTGATAACATTACGCAAAGTGAATACGATCAAATAGTTTCTACTTTTGGTAAAGGAATAGCTACTAATAATGATTTTTCTCATGCTACTAATACAATACTTTTTGGTAAAAAAACTTATGCTGAAACTTTATATGATGAAAATAGTATAACTCAAGAAATGTTTACAGCGGTAGGTGGTGAAAATATAGTTGGTTTAAAAGATGTTGGTGGAGATGGTATTAGTATAGCTGATTTAACAGATGCTTCTAATATGGCTATAATGCGTAGAGAGCTTTTAAATCCTAAAAATCCTAACGCTAGAAAAGCATTTAACGCATACTATGAGCAAGGCTTGAAAAGTGTAGCAGCAGACGCTGGTGCGCAGTATACCCCGCCTAAATCATCAGGTGGTAATGATGGAGAAATTACAACCGCTCCATTTGCAAATAACCAACAGTTTAAAGGTGGCTTGCTAGGTAGTAATTTAAATCAATACTACGACAAACTTGATAGTGGTTCAATTAAGCTAAAAGGTGGAGACTCAATTGATCTTCAAGAAAATGGTATGTGGAAAAATAGTAAAACTGGAAAACAATACTCAGGTGCTCAAGTTTTAGATTTATTTCAAAAAGATCTTGAGGCAAATTATCCAAAATCAAATATTAAGCTAGATAGGCTTAGTCAGTTTGACATATTTAAAACTGGTGAAGAAGAAAGTAGCGAGGAAGTAGATCCAATAAAAGAAAAAACAATAGGTCAAATTATGGCAATCTATCCAGAACTAAGTAGAGAAGAGGCTGAAAAAAGATACAACATAATGGAAGGTTTTACAAACCCAAAAAAACTTCCTTAATAATATAAAATATGTTTGAATACGAATTAGATGGTGAAGTACTACAGTTCACTCAACAAGAAGTAGATAAAAGAGCTAAAGAAAAAGGCTTAACAACAGAAGAGTATTTAGCACAGCACCCAGAAGTAAAACCTGTGAACGTGGAAAAGATACAAGGCGTTGCTGCGACCGATGCGGCTGCGGCGTCTCAACTCGATACGGAATTAGCGTCGGAAGATATTTCTTTGGAATTACGTCCAATAACTAAAAAAGATGTTGCGTTAAGCGAAGAAGAGTTTACTGATAGATTTAACAAGTTCTATAAAGGTATGGGCTTTGAAGCTATCCAATCTACTTATGAAGATGTAGAGCAGGCTGGATATCAAACGTCTACTATTGGTGACGTTTTAGGTGCCTTACGTGGAAAAGACAAAGAATACAAAGGAGATTTTAGAGACTTTGTAACAATATTGTCACCTCCTGACGAGCAAGGTAATAGAATTAGACAGACTTTTAGAGTTGACAAAGACATTGGTGTACCTAGTTTTGGTTTTGCTGAAGAGGCAGATCAAGTAGGATCTATGCAAGGAGTTGAAGGTCTTACAGTGTACACTGGGGGAAAGACAGCTGGTGAAATGATGGCTTTTATTGATGACAATATAGACAAGTCATCGTATACTACACCTACTGGTAAAGTTAAAGAAATAGATCAACAAACCTATAACTTTGCTTTAAATTTAGCTAATAATGAAAAAATAATAATTGACGGTAAAGAAAAAAAGTTTGATGAATTAAATGCAGACGAGCTTCAACAACACGTTAATAAAATTATTGGTAAAATACAAACCTCTAATGCAATACCTGGTTTTGAACGCGTAAGCGAAAGTATAAAACAAGATGTAAATTTATTTGACTCTCAAGAAGTAAAAAGGCTGCAAGGTCTTATAAATAGTGGCGATCTTACAGTGGAAGAAGCTATAAAAGAATATGAAACATCTGTTACAAATTATCATACAAAGCTTTTTGAAAATAGTCCA
>CEUT01068050.1_pt1 | contig 10613 bp, 10 predicted proteins | sample 531401 | NCBI WGS metagenome assembly CEUT01 (sample SAMEA2622821, study PRJEB7988) | marine metagenome | biome: marine biome (ENVO:00000447); feature: surface water layer (ENVO:00002042); material: "saline water (ENVO:00002010), including plankton (ENVO:xxxxxxxx)" | depth 5 m | reverse complement strand
TGAAGTAAAATATAAAAATTGTTCATAACCATCAAACCCTTTTATTAAAGTAGTTTTTTTATTATTTAAATCACTTTTATTTGAAATAACATGACTTGAATTTAAAGTATCTCCTGTTATAGAATTTAAGCTTAATATTTGATCATCATAACTTTCTATTAATTTCAATTTATATTCAAAATTTTTTAATCTTTCTACAGCACTACTAAAATGAGTGAAGTTTTCAAAATGATAAGAAGTTTCAATACTACTTTCAGATATAGGTCTTATAGAATCATATTTAATATTTAAATCAATTGTATTGTCTTCTAATTTACTAAGTAAATGTTGGTATGAAGATGTTACATTATAATTTAAAATTTGGTCATATGTCTTAAATTCTGAGGGAATAGAACTATTTAATCTAGTATCAATATGAAAATTAGGACCTGCCATAGGAATACCCTCATCTATTAAGTCAATATCACCTAAATCTATTGCTATAAGCATAGAATCTGTAATTTCTTCTACTACTTTAAAGGTAGTATTTTGACCTATAGTTGAAGGAAGAGGATTAAGAGATTTTATTAATACTTCATATTTATCTGTATCTTTATTTAATAAGATATTAACAGCAGGGACTAATAAATCATTTCCAAAATTAAGAGAAAATTCTTTAAAATAAGCAGAAGATTCTATATCTGCTATAAATTTACTTACTGCAGGACCTAATATATTGTTATTTATTTTAGTAGTTATTGTCCTAAGTTCTCTTCTATCACTTGATATTTCTTTAATTAAAAAAGGAGATAAATTTGTTGAAAATATTTTTTTCTTTAAAATATTTAATTTAATAGTATATCTACCCGAATAAAACCCTCTATCATTAAGTATTTTAGTAGTATCAAAAGATAAAGTATTAGTTAAAGGAGGTTTTATTGTTTGGTCAGAAGGAATAGTATAATCTTCAAAATTATTTTCTGAATATATTACTTGATTGTTGTTATTATATATATGAAGTTCTATATAATCGTCTCTATGCCCAAAAGTTTTATTAATAACTTTTGAAGTAATATCAGGAATTACTAAAGTATCAAAAGGAGTAGGTTCTGATTGTGTAGGAACAAACTCTTCAGATTTAGTATTTACTGATAACTTAGATTGTTGATTTTTATTTTCTATATATGCCATTTAATGTATTAATAATTTATTTATAAAGATTCATACTCATCTGGTGTCTGGGGATAAATATTAATTTCAAAATTACTTATATAAATATCATTAATATTATCTATAGACGGTCCTTCAGGAATAGTTTTTAATATATCATTTGATAAAAATAATATAAAATCTTTATCATCAACATCAATAGATGTTTTGTTTAATTTAGTTCTTAAATTTAAAAAAGTTTGATAATTATTTATTTGTCTTTTTTTAGAAGATTGCATATAAAATATTCTACCTCCAGAACTATAATTACTTGCAGGATTTTCACTATATATATCTTCCATTATAAAAGTTCTATTTAAAATAAAAAAATGTTCTTTTTCTAACTCATCTATTTCTCTTTGTATATCTTTTAAATCTTTATTTAATCTTTCTTGTTCTTTAAGTCTAAAATTTTTATACCCCATTGGATAAGCATAAGTTGTACTTTTTGTTATAAATTCTGTATGGATATCTCTAGATAAAATATAAAAATTTTTTCTATAAAAATTAAAAAATTTTTTAATATTACCTTTTTTAGGTAAAAAATGTTTAAATTCTTCGTCTAAAACATTTAAAGCTTCTTTTACTCCATAAATTTGTTTATTTAAAGATACACTTGTTAAAGATTTTTTATCTTCTGTAGGATTTAAATCTCCTGCAGGAGCACCAAAATCTACATCTGCATGGGTTTTTTGTAAAGATTTATATGTATCTTGCGTTTTAGCCATTATTCCAAGCGTTAAATTGGTTTATTTCAAAATTACTACCCTGAACAGGATTAAAAATATTATCATCTACACTTTGTAATCTAGTTCTATATTCTTGTAAACCAGGATATCGAAGTCTATCTTTAGGTAATGTATCCCATCTCATTCCAAATATAGTACCACTATTATAATCCATTTCAAAACCCATAGCATCTCTTACTTGTTTTCTTTTCTTTGTAAAAATACTACCATTTATTAAATCTAAAAATGATACATATCTGGTTACTCCACTTTTGTAAGCAGATATAACTATACAATAAGTACTATTATATCTAATTATAGGTTGTCCATAATACCCAGCAGCATAATAAACATTAGTTGGATTATTAAATACTTGTTGTTGAAGATTATTTTCTTGACCTAATGAACCATATAAACCTGGAGAATTATAAATTTTCTTAGTTCCATAATCACTTAAAGTTTGTCCTGTATAGTTAGGATCATCTATAAGTACTATGGAAGATTCTCCCCAAACTCCTGTTGTTTGTGCTGGAAGACCATTAAATAATTTTTTAGATGTATCTTGAACCTCTCCTAATTGCAATAAAAAATTTGCTATATGAGCATTTTCTATTTCTTGACTCATAATTCTTCCTTCAGCATATACTATTGATTCATAATCTCCAAAGGGACCCCAATTTTTTTCATAATTTGTTATATCATTACCATTATATTCTATATTAATAGGTGTTTCTGCGTCATAATAACTTTCTATATCTGAAGGAATCATATTATTACCTAATTCTGTTCTTCTAAGTATTCTTAAAGTATGGGTTTCTCCTTTAGGAATTGTAGCTGTTACTACTATAGGGCCTTCTTCATCTCCTATATAATCATCTTTAATGTATTTTATAATACAAGCATCATTGCTTAAATAAAATTGAAAATCTTCAATGCCTAAATCTAAAGTTGGATCCGATAACCCAGGAATAAAATCAGAAATTTCAGTACCTAAACATTCAAATTCTATATCATATGAAGCAGGAATTCCTAAAATATCGGGTAAATCTATTTTTAAATCATTGCCTTTTAAATTTAAATCTAATGATGTGTCTATATTAGGACCATCATCTATATTATTTAATTCATCAATAGTTACATACAATCTTCCATCATTTTTTGTAAGGGGTAAATTTAATGATTTTTTAATTATAGATAACATATTTGTATTAATAGCTCTTTTTCTACCCTCTTGCATAATGTAAAGAGTGTCCATATCTTGATATGATTGACCATCTTCTCCTGCTATTAGTAGTGATTTATCTCCGTATATTGGATGTTCATTTGAAGTAGGATTTTCTAAAAATAGTAATTGTGCTTCTTTTTCTAATAAATTTTCTATTAATTTTTTATTTTGTTTTTCTAAAATTTTTAAATAATTTTGATTTATATAATTATAACTTTGATCTATTAAATCTGTATGAGATAGTGTTTTGCCTTTTTTAGGCATTATATAAAATATCTTATTATATAATTCTTTAAGTTTATTTTCATCTAAAGGATCTTCAGTTATAGCTAATTCATTAAAATTTTTAGATAAAATTTCATTAGAATATTTATTACTTACTATTCTTTTTGTTAATTTATGTATTTTTTCTGACATTATCTAATAACTTTAAAGAAATAATTATTATCATATATAGTAGTACCAAAAATATCTTGGTTTTTGAATAAAATACGATAATATCTTTCTGGTTGAAGACCCTTCATATAAATTTTAAAAAAGTTACTTTCATCATCAGCACTTATTTTTGTAAAATTATCATCAAAAGGAATTATTTCTTGTTCTGTATGAGCATCTCTTATACTATAGCAAGATGATGTTGAAAAATACTTTGTGTTTAAAAAGTTTGAAGAAGAAGCAAATTGTCTAGTAGGATATCTATCTCTTACATGTATTCTAAATGTAGCTATATCGTTTTGATTAAATTCCTTTTTATTACGATATAAAGTTACATTTAAATCTTTATTACTATTAACAATACTCCCTGTAGCTGCATCAATAAAAGTAGAATCATCCCATCTAAAAGTTAATTTAGGGGGATGTATTGTATGGGTATCTACTGAAAAATATTGTAATTCACCAAAACTAGATGAAATATTATTTTCAATTCTTTCTGGTTTTTTTATTAAAAAACCATTATTTATTATACCAGTGGGAGCTGTTTGACCTGCAAATAAACTAGAACTAAATGCTTGTACTATTGTAGTAACATCAAAATTAGTATCTAAAGTTTGTCCTACTAAATATTGTTCAGAACTTCTAAGATGACTCCCTGTATACCATACTCCTCCTCCTTGGGTTAAATGATTTGATTGACTTACAGATCCTGTTGTGCCTGTTGCAAAACTTGAAGTTATCCATTCTGTAGCATCTATAGTATTAAATCTATATCTCCAACTAGCACCATTTGAACTAGAAGGTAAGTTAGTATATCTTCCTGTTCCTTCATCCCATGATTGAGATAATGCAAATAGTTCTAAATTTAAAGTATTTAATAAATTTTTAGGCTCTGCTGCTGTAAGTTGTAAATTAACTTTTGTAGTACCATCATTAAAAATAGAAGAACCTATAGTGTCTGATATTGTGTCTTGTATTTCTTCATTTTTAAATTTTATTATAATTCTTGAAGGGTGTAAAATACCAGTATCAGAATCTGTTTCTTTAACTATTTCTAATATTTCATCACTTCCTGCATTTGTTTCTTTTCGATCAGGGTGACTATATAAAGTTGTATCTATTTCTGGAAATAAAAAATAATATGCCATAATTAATATGTTGTTACTCGTCCTTTAATATCATTATCTAAATACTTAATTTCAAAAATACTAGGATCTAAAGATGGGTAAATAACCCCATTTCTAGTAGCAGTTTCTAAAGAAAATTTATATTTTGAATATCCTGAAGATTCTCCACTTACATTTGTAAAAAATACATTTTCCACAGTTTGAACTCCTTTTACTCCTCCAATTAAGTTTTTAACGTCAGATATTAATATTGGTTGATTTATTTGCCATTTTGTAATATCAAAATGATCTTTTAAATTTGTTATACACTGTAATAAAACATTTTGGTTGTTATAATTTTTAAAAACAGTAATTTCAAAATCAAGTCTAAAATTTATAACAAAAGCATCTTTTATATTAATAGCATCTGTTAACATTCTAAATTGTTCTAAGTAACTAGATAAATTTGTTTTAGTAGCTAAATTTAAAGTAGTTAATTGATTAGAAGAATTATATCCTAAAGTATATAAATTTAATGCTAGGGGATTAGGAATTCTTTTTGAATCCATTGGAGATATTTGGTCATCTTGAGTTATATATGCTTTTGCTACTCTTCCAAACTGAGAAGGCATAGATAAAGTTCTTACAATATAATCTTCTTTAGTTACCGTTCTTTGTTGTGAAGAAAAATTAGCCATAGTATTAAGTCTTATATCTTCTAAATTTTCCTCTCCTCCTCCCCCTCTAGCCGCTTCGGGGTTAGTACAAGCTACTGTAGATATAATAAAATTACTCATTCCTGTATTTAGATTTGGTTTAATATCATATAAAAGTGATCCTACTTTAGTAATAGTATTACTATTTACATTTGTATTTAAACCTCCTCCTACTAAATAAGTCACTGTTAATGTTGTATCTGAAGGAGCATGTCCATAGGCTTTAGTATATAAAAAATTTGAAGGATCAAAGGCTACATCTAATTTACTTCTACCATCTTTAATTCCTAACCCTATATTATCGGGATTAGGTATAACCTGTTCATCTGCTTTATCACTAATACCAGCACCAAATTGAATTTCTATTTGATTGTTGGGTTTAATTCTTGAAACAAATCTTCTTGGAACTTTTTTTAATTTTAATAAATAAGGAGTTTCATTATTATATTGATTTAAAATAGGATCATTAGCTCCATTATTAGAAACTTGTTCAAATATAGTGTCTTGGGCTAAATAAGGTACTTCAAAATATTCATTACCTTCAGAATCAATAATAGATTCTATTGATATTATATTTGTATCAAATAAAGTAATAGTTTTATATCTTTCAGCTGCTCCTATAGTAAAGGTTTCTGTTCTAAGATCCCCTGAAACACTTGGTACATTTTTTTCAAGTATATAATATTCAGGATTATTGCTAGTATCATATTGAAATACACTAGAAGTTATAGCATCAAAAGAAGATGAAAAAGTAAAATCAGCATCTTTAGTTAAATAATATGAATTTCCATTAACAGTAGTAAAAGTAGAATTTGATTTAATTCTTAAAGCATAATCATAATCTGGTTCATAAGATCCACCTATTACCTTAGAAGGTACTAATTGAGATATAGTTAAATCTGCAGAAGCAGCAGTTGTAGTTTTTGGTTTATATCCCATATTATAAGCTATGTTATATAAATTTTCTCTATCTTGTGCTGTAGTTAAAAAAGATTCTTGTAATTGTGTATCTGTATAATATGATAAGACATCCCCAACATAAGCAGCCATTTCAAGGAACATCATTCCTGGGTTACCTTCACTAAAATCATTAAAATTTTGAGGAAAATAAACTTCAGCAAAATTTCTTAAGTTAGATTTAAATGAATTAAAATCTTTATTTAAATATTTTATTTCTTTATCTTTTTTATTATTTGTAATTTTATTATAAGCCATAATTACACGTATCTTATTACTATTTCTTCTTGTTGTTGATTAGGGTTAAACTTATTTTGATAAGTTAAACTTACATTAAGTATGTCTCCTTTTTCTGATAACCTTGTAAAAACATTATTTAATTTTATGTCAGGAATATATCTTTGGATTTGACTTTGAATCATTTCTTTTAATATTACTAAATCTATTTCCTGTTCAAATAATAGTTTTTTTAATCCTATACCAAAATCAGGTTCATTAACTCTTTCTCCAGGTTCCGTAAGTAATAAATTAAGAAGATTTGATTTATTTTGTTCTGCTTGGGTTTCTGTTCCTGAAAACATATTATTCTCATCCAAAGGAAAAGCTACCCCAATTTTAACATTTCTGTTAAGATCTAAGGGGTTTATTCTCTTTGTTTGTTTTATAATGGGCATATGTTATTTTCTGTCAATTGGTCTTTTTTTATTCATAGCTTTCATTAAACTGCTGTAATCTCTTGTTACTGCTTCTGCTACTTCTTGTGGAGCTGCTTCTATAGGCATATTTCCTATATTGGAAAAATCTCCTTCCATAGAAACAGGAGACATATTACTATTTAAATTTGTATCTCCTTGAGCTGTTTCATTTAGTAAATCATTTAAAGTAGAATTTACTCCAAAATTTATTTTTTTATATGGTTTTTTAGGAAGAGTTTTATTACCCATAATTGTTTCTTTTAAAGAATTTGTTGGTTGTTCCTCTATTATTGGTTTTTCATTAGCTTGTAAATCTTCTTTAAGTGATTTAAGTTCTCTGTGTAATGCATAGTCTATTTCTTCTCTAATTATTTTTCTAATTAAATTTTCAAATGTTTTTGCTTTCATATTATTGTCTATTTGTTATAAATATAATTTATTTTAGTTTTTTTATGTATTTTTTTTGTTAGAGTTTATGTTAATTATTTTAAAACTAATATTATAATCTTCTTCTAAGTTTTCTTTTATTGTAAATATTCTTTCAAGTGCTTTTTCATTTCCTGCTTCTTGTAATTTATTATACACATCTGAGTATTGGGTTTTTAATAATTCCATATATTCTTTTAATGGTGTACTACCATTAGGATCAGGAATTAAACTTCCAGTAGAAGCATTTTGTGAATTTTTTAAATCATTGCATCCTTCTTCGTATTGAAGTAATAAACTAACCATAAATAATAATAATTCTGTTATTTTTTCATCTATTTCTATAATTACGTCTTTAATAGGGGTTAATTTATTCATTATTTTTTTAGCTTCATTTTGATAAAACATTACCATTAGGGGAATAGAAGTTGCTAAAGCTAATAATGCTACTACTTTTCTTTTAGCTCTATCTCTTTTTTGTTGAACTTGATCTATACCTGGCCCATTAGCTGCGGGACCTACAAATGCTGCTAATAAAGCAGGAGCAGCAAATACTATTAACTGCATAGCTGGAGCCATTGTATCTTTTATTATAGTACCTAAATTTCTAATTACTCCTAAGGGACCTTCTGCTTCAATAAGAGGATTAACTTTAAGTTCTATTCCTTCTATTTTTTCTAATGCTCCTTTTGCAATATTTTGAAGATTAGTTAAAACATCATGAAGCTGGTTATATACAGACATAAATTTTTCATTTCCTTCAGGACTACAACTATCATCATTTATTTCTACTTGAAGTTTTTTCATAATTTCTTCAGGAGAAAGGAGTTGATTTTTTAATTCATTTATCTTTTTTTTAGCTTCATTTCTTAGTTCTATCTTAGCTCTTTTTAAAGCCCCATCTACTTGAGACCTAATCATATTTCTTACTTGTTGTGTAGCCATTATACTAATTTAGTTTTTTCACTTTTAATACTTTCTAAATTATCTTTTAAAATTTGTAGATCTTCAGCTCTATCATTTAATATAGATATATTTTTTTGGTTTATAGCTTCAGGAGCATCAGGAACTACTGAAATTTGAAATACTATATCACTATAAACATTTAATATAGCATCACATATATCTTCTAAAATTTCTATTAACTCATTTCCTAATACAGCTGGTTGTTCTGGTAATGTATTATTAAATTCTAAACCTAAATATATGTTTGGGGAATTAACAATAAATTTACTTTCACTTTCTTCTGAATTGTCTGTATCAAAATGAAAACTACCATTTGTACTGAATCCTATTGCTTTATTAGAATATAATAATATACTATCTTTTTTAGCATTAAATATTAGTCTACTAGAATTTAATACTATTTGATTTCCTATGTATCTATGTGGTTTTTGAGGTATATAAGTCATTTTATATTATAGTTTCATTAGCAAAAGTTATACCATGGGTATAATTTCCTCTTTTCATAACAGGTTCTATTTCTTCTTTTTTATAATGTTCATGATAACTATCTACTTCAGATGAAAAGGAACATGTTTTAGGGTTATTTCCTTCAATATATGAAATATGAACCCAAGAAAAATTATGGTTTGCATTTATAAAATTACCCCTTTCAGGATATTCCCATATTAATTGATGCCACTCAGATAAATTTTGAAAACACCAATTCCATAGTAATGAAGAAGCATGAGTTGAACTTACTAAATCTATAGCATATCCTTTTGTGTGTTGGCTATTTTCAGTACCACCTAAAAACAAATTTAATTCTTTACATCTATAAGCAGATGTAATTTTTATATTATTTGAACCAAATTCTTCTAAAATAGGAATTATACAATTAGTATGTAATTTAGTTAAATTACCCCATATAAAATCAGCAGTAAGTAAAGGGTCACTATCTACATCTACACCAGGGTAGTTATTAATATTATTTGATGTAGCTATTTCACTTACAATATTATGTATTTTTTTAAATCTAGCCATTTTATCCTATTTCTTCATTTAAATAATTATCATTTACATCATCAGTAGTTTGATAGTTTTCAGGTAAAGTAATATTACTATCTGTTGAAAATGCTTGAGCTTCTGTAAGTGCTATATCATAATAATCACACCCACTGTCTATAAAATCTGATAATTCATCTGTTTCTAATAATTCATCAGGGGGTATTTCTTCAGCAGAATATATATTAGTATCTTCTTGTGTTTCTTGAGTTAATTCAGTATTAGAAGAATTTATTTGTTCTTGGTCTTTTGATCTTTCTTTATCATAATAGTATGATTCATCATGAGTAGATGCTACTTGAAAACCTGTTACTTGTTGTATAGAACATAACCATATACTTGAATCATTATTATTAATATTTTCTACTGTGTGTTCGTAATTTTCTTCTATATTATTTAATGTTCTATCTTGTCCATTAGTAATAATAGTAATAGGTGCTCCTATTATTCCCTCATTACTCCAACTATTTTTTTTAGATACTTTAGTTGGGTTTACTGTAGATCCAAATCTTATAGATTGACCAAATCTACCTTGCATAATTATATCTCCCTCATACGGTTGTAAGTTTTTTACATGGGTTTTAGAAGTAAAATAATCATTTTCTGAATGGGGAGAATTTAATTTATTAGGGTAACTATTACTACTAGCATTTTGTAAAATTCCTAAAGGGTTAAAATAATAAGTTTCGTCTTTTCTTGATGTGTTGTATTCAAAATTAATACTTGTTTTTACATAAATTAATTCATCTTTTACAGGATATTGAGATATATTATAATGATATGGTTTAGCTGTGTCTAATTCACAATCTGGGTCTGATCCTGGAGATAATTCATGATAAGGGGTATAATATATAGTTCCTATATCATCAGCATTACATCCATTTTTAGTAGGTGTTTTACAACATCTATGGTTTTTATCTAAAATAATATCATATACTCTAACAAGATTATCCATTATCTTCTTCAGGTTTATTCAATTGTTTATTTGGTTTTTCTACTGTTTTTGAAATTTCTTCAGCTACACTTTGAAGTTGTTCCATTTCTTCTTCGGTTAGCATACCTCCATCTCCTGTGGTTGCATTTCCTGTAGATAAACGTTGTACTATAGCAGCCATTTTTATTAATTGGTC
>CEUT01001610.1_pt1 | contig 10613 bp, 23 predicted proteins | sample 531401 | NCBI WGS metagenome assembly CEUT01 (sample SAMEA2622821, study PRJEB7988) | marine metagenome | biome: marine biome (ENVO:00000447); feature: surface water layer (ENVO:00002042); material: "saline water (ENVO:00002010), including plankton (ENVO:xxxxxxxx)" | depth 5 m | reverse complement strand
ATTATCAAATTTATTTTCATTTATAAAATCTACCAGTTCATTTATTTCTGCACTATTTGACGATTTATAAACCCCGTTGATATGTGACCTTATATTGCTGACCATATCTTCAAAAGGTCTACCAGCTATTGTACTTTGGTAAACTTCATCATTAATAACCTTGAGAAATCTTTCCGCAATGTCTTCAAATCCGCTAAATGATTGATATTTAAGGGCATTTATGGTTCTAAGGTCAACTTCTGTAAGACTTTTGAATTTACTTGGGATTGGCATTTCACCAAATCTATCTAATACTTCTTTTGCTATCTTGTTATATTCTTGATTTATAATTGTGTCTGCTTCATCTAAAAAACTTTCATCAATTAGTTTTTTTATAGCTGGTCGTAATTGAATAGCTAGTCTTTGTGAAACCAGTTGCCCTTTTGTTGCTCTTGTAACTTCTTTGACAACATCTTCTTCAAGTTTGTATAGAACATTTATTATTCTTTCTTCATGCTGGTCTGCTAGTTTTTCTAAAATTTTTGACATGAATTATAATGTGGAACTTTTTTTCCATGCCCTAATAGACCAATAGGCGGGGGATAAAGATTTCTGACCTTTGACCTTTTTTAAAACTCCGCCCATTCTAGCCAAAAAAGATTTCTGCCTTGATGGTATATTCTTTTTAATGGACATACCCCTTGCACCATAAGTAACTTTCTTAATTTTACCTGTTGCCCTATTTCTGACATAAACACCAAACTTTTTATTTTTAGATTCACTTGCTGACAATCTAAAAGGTTTATTTAATGTCACTTTTCGTCCTTGATATTCAGCCATTATCTTTCCCTAAGTCATTGTTTTTATTGAGTTTTTTCCAGGATAAATCTTTCAATCTTTCGTTAATTATTGTCTTACACATTGGACATTTCCACACACTTTTTATCACTTCTTTCAAAGCAACTTTGCACCTAATACAAAGTTTGACCAAATTTATTTCTTTTTCCTTTTAGTAGCAGAACGAATAATCTCTTTATCAAATGTTGCCCTTCTACCCAGTTTAATTAGTTTGTTTACCCTTGCCATAGCCCAAGCCGACATAGGAATTCTAGGTCTGCTTCCAGCACTTAAAAAAGCACCTTGCCCTTTTCTGTAACTTCTTTTTAAATCGGTTAAATTAAATAATTTAGATTTCTTTGCTTTTGCCTTTAATGTTGCAACTACTTTTGCTGATAAAGGTTTTCTTCTTACTGCCATTATGACCTGTTCCTTCGCTGTAATAAAGTTCTAGGTATTCTTAAACCAGCACGATATAAAGCACTTACCTGTTTAATTAAACTAGCCCTAGCCTTTCTTTTTGCACCCTTTAAACCAGCAAGATATTTCTTAGGTATCTTTGTTTCTTTGTCTTTGGGTACTCGTCTAACTTTCCGCTTTTTCTTCGCCAACTGTTTGACCTTCTACTTCTGTTGTTTGAAACTGCCCTCTTACTGCTCTTGTTGCATCAATCTCATCATTAATAGTTCTAATTGTTTCACTATCATCAATGACCGCTTCTGCAATTTGCTTATCAAGTTCTTTATTAAATGTTTCTGATTTAATGCCACTAGCTTTTGCCATTTGTAAATATTGTAAATCATTAGCCCAATCACGAATATCAAATGTATCGGGATAATTTACTTGACCATTCCATTGTTTATCTTGCCATGTAGCAAATAATGACCATATCTGCATTTCTGCATTTTCTAAATAATCTGCTTTTTCTGATAATCGTGCATTTAAAAGCTGAAATTCTGTTTGTAAGGCTATACCACTAGCAATCTGTTGTCCTGTAGCCCTCACACTCCCCATGTGTGTAATGCGGTCTATGGCATCAACTTTCATTTGTATACATTTCATTATTCCGTCTAAGTTTTGACCGCTAGGCTGGATAATATAAGGCTTTAAACTAGCTTCTAAATCTTCGGGTATTTCGATAATAGAACCAGCACCCGCACTTGCTTCGACATTCGGTGTTTTAACTAAACTTGGGTGATTTGATAATCTGATTAACTGCTCTTTCTCGGAATAATCATTATAAATAGATTGCTGTAAATAAGCGACATCTGCTAAATCACTTATCCCGATAGGTCTTTTATGTCCTCTGAGGTTATAGACATTTACTGCTGGAATTCTGCCTATCGGGTTTGCAATTTCTTCAATAAGTGTTGCACTACCTTCTTCATACTCTTTTTCGTATTCTTCAACTTCGTATGTACTTATTAATTCTTCTGTAAATACTTTGACGATTGCCCGTTCTGCATTTATATCTTCAATGACAACTAAATAATCTAAATAAAACCTACCGCTTGAAGCCCTTGCATAATTCCAATCGACAACATTTTCGGGGGTAAGAATAGAAATATATGGTCGAATATCCTGTGCTAATTCTTCTGCTCTAGTCTTTGTTACAGTTTGTGGCTTATCGACAATAACCCAACAATTACCATAAATACTAGCGTTCATTTGAACTTCCCGCATAACAGTATTAAAATTTCTTCCGTCTAAATCTGCATCATCTAAAAAAGATAACAATGATTCATCACCATCTAAATCGCCATAATCTCGTGTTGGCGGTACTCTCCAAAGAAAGCTAGTGTATATCTGAACAACATTTTTACAATGATTATCAACAGGTGTATGTTTTACCCTTGCATCATATTCTTCGGGGCTTTCTAAAATATATCTGTTTAAATACATTCCATTTTTGTAATCATTACCGCCTAAATAACTTCTTATGTAAAATTCCCAATTTGCTATATTGGCTTCCCATAATTCATGTTTTTGCTGTAATTGTTTTCTGTTCATTAACTCCACCTTTGCGGTTGGCTAGGCACAAAGTTTCTTCGCAATGGAAATAAATATTCCACTAAGTAACCCAAGGCATCGTTCATGTGGTCGAAACCGCTGTCTTTATCGGGCTGTGTTGTGCCTTCCTTATAAATTTGTCTTTCCAAACTTTTAATAACATTTTTACATGATTTTACAACAAACAAAGAATTTTTTCCATTAACATTTTTTAATTTAGAATTTACTGCATTTATTCGGTTTCTGACTAAGGGGGCTGTGTTTCTTGTCCTTACACTAAACCCAGCATTTTTAAGTATAGCCAAATCTGTAACACCACCCGCAGAAGTCTTTCTTTGTCTTGCACTTGGGTCGGGGTAAACAGCTATCTGTTTGTTTTTGTATCTGTTTCTAATTTCTTCACACATTTCATTCGTATTACTACTGTATATCTGTATTTCATCTATTACAATTATTTTATCATGCTGAACAATACAAACAACACCGCACATAGGGTCAATATTGAAGTCTAAACCGATGTGATAAATAGGGCTGTCGCTGTTATATTTTTCTAAAATGTTTTTATCTCGATTAAAGTTGTAATAAATCATTCCCGAATAATTAACAAATGTTGCTTCATATTCTTGCTGAAATGTTCTTAAATCTAAATCTTGTTTTGCCTGTTCTATTTCTTCTTGTGGAACTTGTCCGCCCTCTAATGTGGTGTATTTAAACGATGACCATTCATTGTTTATTTCACCCATTTTAAATAATTCATATGACCAGTTACCAAATCCTCTAGGGCTTCCGCAGAATAAAGCATGACCATTTGTGTCTGATAATGTTGGTCTAAGCACTTCAAACCAAGCTGTTTTATTGATGTCTGAAAATTCATCACAAACAATAAAATCAAGCCCAACACCTCTAAGAGATTGTTCATTATCGCTTCCCCGAAGTGTAATCTGTGAATTATTTCTAAGTGTAATTGTAAGGTCACTATGATTTATTGTTTTAACCCATTTGTGATATATCATTTTTTCTTTTAATACACCCCAGCAAATCGCCTTTGCTTGTCTATAGCTAGGGGCAACATACCAAACCTTCTTCTTGGGCTGTGAAGCAAACTTGGCTATTTCATTGATTGCTAAATATGTTTTGCCAAACCTTCTGCCTGTAATTAAAACCCTAAATCTTGATGGATTATTAATAACTTTCTTTTGTGGTTCTGTAAGTGGCATTAGTCATTAGACCATGTTAAAGGTTCTTCTAATTGGTTCTCTTCTAATCTATCTTGCTGACCTAATATGTTTTTGCCTAAGAATATAAGCATCGACACATTACCCTTTTCTGCTGACTTCCATTGTAATTGTCTTAATCTCATTTTCTGTTCTGCTCTACCTTTTGTAAGATATTCCGAATAACTCTTTTCTAAAAGGTCTGCTGAACAACCAAAAAAGTCTGCCATTTCTTTATTTGTACAGCCAAACTTCGCTAATTTTTGTAATTGTTTTGTATCAATATTATATTTCTTTGGTCTTGCCATGTCCTTTTAACCCTAAGTGTAGGTAATTAGAATTTATCTAGTATTTGTCTAAAAATCTACTTTTTTATTAAAAACCTAGCTTTTAATCTTGATTTAAGCGGTTTCTAGGGGGTGTAAACAAGTCTTCGGGTATGTTAGTACCCCCTAAAATAACATTTCTATCTGATTATTATTATCGGCTATTATGCCTTTTGGATTATTAATATCTATTATTTGTTTCTGCATTGTCTTATAAAGTAATGGATTAACTATTTTTAAACACTCCATAAGTTCTTCATATTTAGCATCTACTTCGGCTTGTTGTTCTTTTGTCAATCCATTATCGTATGTCATAATTTATTTACCTCTATACATTCACCCATAACAATATTGTGATATGGCGGTACTTCTTTAGCACGATAATATATTAATCGCATTTGACATTCTTTTTTTTTTTCAAACTGCCAATCAAACATATGAGTAAAACAGGCTTGTTTGGCTTCTCCATTAGCTATCCAAGCTGAACAGATTAATGCTATTGCTTTAAACATCTTTTTTATCCTTGCATAAACAAATTTTATAGTCTTTACCATTAAGATTTTTTATTCTGCCATTTTGTCTTGTATAATTATATTCTCGATTATTAAAAATCCATACTACAGCAGAATTACATATATTACATTTTAAAGCATCACCAAGCATATGTTTTTTATATTCGGGAAATCGTAATTTTTGATGTTTCCATTTTCTTTCTTTTAACAAAATTAAACCCAACCCTTCATGTCTAAATACAGTTCTGCTTCTTGTTTTGTGAACTCACCTTCTTTTATGGCTCTTAAAACATCGCTTGGGTTTTGTCTTGCAGATGTAACAATAAAAGGTTTTGTTATCTTTTTAGCTATACATTCTTTGAAACCTTTTAACCTCAAATCATACATATCAACCTTTTCTGTATTGCTCGATGGTATTTCATCTAAATATTTTTTGTCTGACAACCAATGTGCGGGGTGTTTTGCATATTGTTTATCTGTTATAGAATCATAATATTTGTTGAACAATTCGCAAAGTTCAGTTGGTTTATTATGCCATTCTTTATCAAGTTTTCCAAAGTTTTTTTCGGCTCTACCTTTACTGACCTTATATTTTATCTTTTCCCAAAATATACTAAAATTATTGGTTTTAGGTTTAAGGGTATTGGTAGGGGTAGGGGTAGGGGGGTTTTGGCTAGGTTTTTTTGGTCTACCACCTAGCTTCCCGTTTTGCCTTGACGCTTCCCTTCTGTTTGTAATGTAAAGATATTCCTGTAATTGTCTTTCATTTTGAAAAACCCCATTTACCTCAACAAAAAACTCTTTTATCACCTCATCACAAGCTAATTTTTCTGCTTCTGTGACACACATTGCTATACGATGATATGTAGTGGCATTGTTTGGTATACCTTGACACCTCTTGTTCCAATTCCAACACAATAATCGAACATAGCAACCAATATGTGTATTTGTTAAATGTGCTGTTCCAGCAATAAAGTCATCTGTGAACAGATACCAAGCCTTTAATTTTTCTCTTGGTTTTGAATTTTCTTGTATAAACATAAATCACTCCAATCTCATTAGTTTATTAATAGCCCCAAACCTCTTTTCTTGCATTTAGGACAGTTTCCTCTTTCCAAATCCAGTTATCGGGATTAGGGATTAAAATATCCCTTACATCTTCTTTATTATCAACCATTTTAAGAAAATTTGCCATTGCTTTTACTGCATGAATACAAATAGACATAGGTGTTTGATAATCCTCAACAGATAGGTTTGTAAATTCTGCACCTTTAGTTTTTGTTGGTGTTTTCAAATACCATAAAGATTGTCTTGCATTTGTACCTTTAAAATAAACTGCTTGTTGCATAGCATGGGATATTGATACTTCTTTTGGTAAATTTTTAGATGTTTTCAAATCTATGTAAAAATCTTCTTTTGTGTTTTTATCCTCGAAATGAAAATCTGTATAACCGATAAAAGGTATTCCCTCGATATCAAGTTGAACCTTTTTTTGATAATCTAAAAGTTCCCAGCGAAAAGCATAGTTTTGAAATGTCCTAGCCCCTAATTCTAACAATGGTACTAAATTTTCTCTTTCATCGTCAATTTTTGGGTCTGTGATACGACTACAATTTGAATTGTATTCATCAATCATCTTTTTACTAGCTTCCTCAACTGATATTCCGTTTAAAACCATATTTAAACCACTTTCAACCGCACTTCCTCTTTCTGCTGAAGCACTTGTTGGGAATTGATAGCCAAATATTCTTCTTAAAGCCCATCTTTCCCTATAGAAAGCAAATTCGTTTAAATGACTAAAAGACAAGGGCAACAAACTTTTGTCACCCTCATCAAACTTTTTAAAATGTTCAATCATCTATAGACCTCACATATTTTTTACAAACAGATAAATTTTTTTCTATTTGATTAATAAGGTCACCTGTATCTTTGAATACATTACTGCAAATACCAAAATGAATTCTATAATTTCTCAAATGAAATAAAGTATCTTCCATAACTTTAATATCTTTATTTACAGTTGTTTTATGCTGTTCTGTGCATAATCTTTCAATTTCATTTATCATTTTATACTCCATCAACAGGTTGTAATAAATCTTTTGATATTAAACGATATTCTGCGTAATTTTTTCCATTATTTTCATTGACCATTCTTTTTGTATCAATGTTATAACCTTCTTGTCGCAAATCAAAAATAACTGCACTAAGTCTTGTGCATCTAAAATCGGTTATTGCTTCCCAAGATGTAATGGTTTTTTTCTCTAATAGTCTTTGTAAGACTAATTTTCTTTGTGATTGTTGGCTCATAACTATTCCTTTCTATAAATGTTTTTTCACCATTTCCCTTTCGTTGACAACTTTTGTTCTAAGGTCATCACGAAAAGTCTTAAAAGATTCAAACCTAATTTTGGCTTGATTTCTTTGCTTCAAGGTTACCTTGTATCTATCAAAGTAATCCTTAAATTTCTTGTCCGAATAAATATGTCCATTTAATTCGGTCATGTTCTTATATCCGCCCTTTTCAACATAATAAAGTGTTAATTCTGCAATCAAAACTTTTTCTTCTTTTTTCATAAGGTCAACCGCTGTATCTAAATCGGCAAACACTAAACCTAATTCTTCTTGTTTGTGTGATAGTAAATGCGGTTCAAATTCTAATAAATATATATCGTTCATATCTTATCCATAAATTCTTTTGCTTCTATCCTATCCAATAAAACCTGTTTCCATTTTTTGTTTATTGATTTATCTGCATGGGCTTTATCGTGACACTTTCGGCAAACGGGAAATAAATTATCAATTCTATTTAATCGGTTGTTTTTTACCCCGCCAAGCCCCTTATTTTCTAAATGGTGTATATCTACCGCTTGTGCCATAAAACAGCCCCAGCAGATAGGGATATCGCTTTCACAATACCCCCAAAAGTCTGAGAACAACTTTTTATAGTTCTTCAAGGTTTTCATTTCATACATTTGTTAAATGCTTCAACTGACTTTTCTGTTAAGACAAGTATTTGGTTTTCGTTAAAACGACCACCGCCCATTGAACGACCAACAACACCTGTAACAAACATAACTAAATTTGGATTTATATAATTACCAGTTTTCTTTAGTTCATTTGTTACTGCTTTTTGAACTGATGGTTCTGATGGTTGGTGAGCATATCTTGTATCTTGTGGCTCTTGTGGCTGACCATTTTTAGGCACAATATAAAGGTTTTTTATATTAAAATATTCATTTCCCTTACCCGACCTTTTAGAACTACTAATATCATAACTAATATTGTCACCAACTTGCGGTACAGGGTTTAAATTTTCCCTTATATACAACCATTCATTTTCGGTTGTAACGATAAGATAGTTATATTCCATCATACCAGCATCATTTACTTTCCCTTTATTTTCGATTTCTTTTATTGTTTTATTCATTATTAACTCCAATTTTATTTATTAATTACGCTATAGCCACGACCTTCAAGACAATTATTAAGTAAATCTGTTCTTGTCTGTAACTTTGGACTTAACCATAACACCCGCCACCTAAGATTATTATAAAGCACCTTACTTTTATCCCAAAAATAACTTGTGTTATCTTCGACAATACTTTTGCAAGTGTGCAAATCATCGTGGTATCTGTTCATGTCACCCTTAATATTGGCTGACGATTTACCCCGACTATCGACAATCGGGGTAGTTGAACAACTTATTAAAAACCCTAATGCAACTAAAGAAGCCATACCAATTAGAATTTTTGAAAAGATAACAGCACCTTTATTTCTTTTGCGGTAACTGTTCGCTTGTTCTATATGAAGTTTGAAATATTTATTATTCATTGAACTTACCCCAAACTTCGTTCCATGTTTCTCTAACATAGATTTCAAGGTTATCTTCTGTGATAAAAAAGTCGTAACCTTTTTTTCTTAACTCTTTAGCTTTGCCCTGTGCTTCTTCTAGGGCATCGCTATTCTTGCAAATATTCGGAATCAAAGTGTAAAGAAACTTTTCTTCTAAATGCTCTTTGTATTTTGCTGACATGATTGAACTCCAATTTTATTATTATATATTTTTATTATTTTAAAATTATTATACACCAAAGCATATTTATCTTGGTATATAATTTTGTAGTAATGCTTGACCTTACCATCTTCGATAAGGTCAAATCTTACATAGTTATTAAAAGATAATTTCATTTATTCCCCCTATCTAAGTAATAACAATGCACCAACTTTTTTTCTATTTTTTCTGCTCTTTTAAAATCATCATATGTAAAATCGCCCTTTTGAATAACGTCTTTGCCTTCAATAACTTGACAATTTTTTTTGAAATTTGCGATTGAACCTCTCAAAATTTCGATGTCTTTTTGGCTAAATTTCTTGTAATACATCATCGCCCCCTTTTTCAGTTTCTATTTCTCTATCCATAGGAACAGATATTTTTATATGTATAAAACCACCTGTCATTGATGAAATGGCATAATCACTTGGACAAGTTTTAAGCCAATTTAAAGTTGTTTCTATATTTTTTATTTGAAAGCTACTCATAGTACCCCCTATATTTCTTTATCTAAAATTTGCTCAACCATAATTATCTTACCATAAACAAAACACCCTTTTCGTGTTTTGCATTGTGATAAACCATCTTGAAAATCATAATCTTTAGATTCATAACTCTTAAATTCATCTTTAAGAACTTGTAACCAATCATATAATCTTTGATGTATTGTTTTTTTATTTTTCATTATAAACTCCATTTTTTATTATTATTATGATTTACCAAGTAAATCTTGTAAGGCAGAAACCATGTCTGCCTTAATAGGTTTACTTAAATTTGAAAATGTCCGTGATTACTCAATTCAAATACATATGTTCCATTTCCATATTGCTTCTGAAAATTTGTCCAAAAGAATACGACAAAATATTTACCCGATTGTTTATCTTCAACAACTGTATAAGCTGGATAAAAATCTGTATCATATTTTCTTTTAATTAATTTTTGAACTTTTTGTGCTTGTCTATCAGCGTTCCAAAAATTTTTATAGAATTTTTTGTGGTATAAATCAGTTAGCTTTTCTTTGCCCCACCAATTTTGACATCTATCCAAAACTTTTTCGTATAAAACATTTTCATTATTTATAAATGTATTCGCCATTAGATACTCCCATTATTATTAATAAATTGTTGTGCTTCTTTTTTAGTTCTAAAAATATCCAAAACTTTACCATTTAGAGATACAGCCCATTTACAAGCTGTACCCCAATTTTCAGTTTTATATATTTGGTAATTGTTCATTAAATACTACCCATTCTGATTGTATGTGCATGACCATTTTCAAATGCTTCCATACCTCTATCAATAGAAACATTTTTCATTTCTCTAGCTTTAGATGGTTTGACACAATAAGTATTTACTGAACCATCAGCGGAATAATGAATTCTATCCATTTCTTTATTTACTGCTATTGGAACACATTTGATTGGTTCGCCAATATTTCTATATTGAACACCATCACAATCCATGCCTTCTTCGACAATCACAGTATAACCATATTCAGAATTATTTTTATATCTGTTGAAGATAGTTTCTTTCAAAGTCAAAAAATCAGTAATTCTATATTGTCTAAAAAAGTTAATATAATCTCTTAACAGCACTCTGCATTTAGTATCATTCTTAACTAAATCGTAATAATACTCGATTGCTCTTCTATCTTTAGCAAACTGTGTTGGGTTATTTTTTTTAAA
>CEUT01059434.1_pt1 | contig 10618 bp, 7 predicted proteins | sample 531401 | NCBI WGS metagenome assembly CEUT01 (sample SAMEA2622821, study PRJEB7988) | marine metagenome | biome: marine biome (ENVO:00000447); feature: surface water layer (ENVO:00002042); material: "saline water (ENVO:00002010), including plankton (ENVO:xxxxxxxx)" | depth 5 m | reverse complement strand
GTATCAGTAGGAGCACCGAGCCCCACTCCTTGAAGCCGTCTATTTATTTCTTCTTCACTAATACCTTCTTTCTTAAGAGCATTAACCTCACGTTCTAGTGCCTTTTTTTGTACGACATCACTTGCTTCTTGATCTGTTTTACCTTTTATTTTTTCAAATTTGTAAATTTCTATTGCTTCTTCTCGAGTCAATGAACGGGTCGGATCATCAAGCTTTGGTTCTTTTTTTACATCTTTTATTTCTGTTCTCGTAGTATCAAGCGTTGGTTCTGTTCTTTCTGTTACTTCTGTGGGTTTAAGTGTTGGTTCTTTTCTTTCTGTAACTACTGGAGTTTCGCCTCTTCTCTCTCCCACATCAGTTCTATCAACATCTTGCTGAGTAGTATCCAGTCCTTCTTGGTCAGTTCTCGCAGCAGTGAGTTTATCGGTAATTCTTCTTCTGATGGCATCCAGCTCACCCCCATCCACGGGAGTGACAGTCTTTGGTGGAATATCTCGTCCAGTATCTGGAACGCCTGTTCTATCTCTTCCTGCGTCAACTGTTGTGTCAACTGCCTCTGTTCTAACATCGGGCTCTCCTTCTACTGTGCTAACTTTTCGTTTCTTAACATCAAACTTATCTGTTGGAGCAACTTCTTCTTTTGTAACTTCTTCTTTAGTTTCTTCTGTAACAGGCTCTTTTGTAACTTCTTCTGCAACAGGTTTTTCTATTTTACTTTCAAATAGTGCTTCTAATTTTATTCTGTCATTTTCAGGAACTCTGTTGTTTTTCTTATATTTTTCTATCTCTGCCTTTACTTTAGGGTCATTTACATCTGTAATATTCTTTAATCGTTTACGTATAGCAGCTTGTGGTTTAACACCTGCTTCGTCTAACAGGTTAACAACCGTATTAGTTTCTGCTGCAGGGGCCTCTTTAGGTTGCTGTACCTCTTCTTGTTGTTTTTTCATGTCTGCAGCTTGTAACTTTGCTTCTTCCAAGATTGCAGGGTCTATATCTTCTCTTTCAGCTAACTGATCTAAAGCATCAGCTTGCTCTTCTTCACTTAAATCTCTGTTTATTACACTTCTTAGTTTTTCAGCATCTTCAGTGGTTATTTCTTGTCGTACCGTTCCTTCTTCAGCAGCTAATTCTCTTGCTGCTTCTTCGATAGTTTCTGATTCTAATAAAAACCTTCTTTTCTTTTTACTGAGGAATGTATCTCCTAACAGCTGTGTTATGAAGCCTGCTGCACCACCATAACTGCCAGCTTCTGCTGTTCCTGCAAATGCACTAATATCATTATATTGTTTTTCAGTTAAGTTCTGTAACACGTTAGCTGCCACTTCTTGACCGCCCTCTACGCCTGCACTGATAAGAGCATTGCCAACTTTTTCTGCAAACATATCAACAAATTTTGGCCCCAATGCATCAGCCATTTTTTGCATTAAACCAAGGTCTAAGCTAGGTAAAAATCTTTGTATTGGAATAAGTTCTGTAAGTCCTATAGGTGCTGCTGTAAGACTTGCTCTTGCACGTTGTTCACGTGTTGCTCCAGCTGCTCTTGCACGTTCACTTTGTTCTCCAGCTGCCCCTGTTACACCTAGAAGAGCTGTTGTCCCCAAGCCCAGTGCTGTTGCTAAACCTCCAAGGCCTACGGCTGGAGCTGCCACTGTTGCTATTGCTGCTGGAGCTATAAATCCTGCAACAGAACCTAGGGCATTACCTATACCTGAAGCTATAGAATCTTCGTTTACTACTTGCCTGCCAATAAACGGTGCTTTACTAGCAACATTTTCAAACCAGTCACCCACAGCCAATATATCATCTCTAGCTGCATCTTCTGTTTCAGAACTAATTAATCGGTTGGGTAGTAATTCAAGAGCTCCTAAAGCACCTGTTTCTCCTACACCTTTAAATCCTCTACCAAAACTTGCTAAGAAGTCATCATCGATAGATGTTAAGCCAGGATCGTAGCTACCTTGTATAGCTGAACTTCGTCTTTGTTCTTCTTTCCTTTTTAATTCTTCTTTTAATGCTAAAGCAGCTTCTTTTCTTTCAGTTAAATTAGCTCTTGATTGATTAAGTTTTATTTGATTTTCTACAGCCGCTTTAAGTGCAGATTGATCAGTCCCTTCAGGAGCATTTACTGTGTATTCCTTACCATCAGAACCTTGTATTTTAAAAGTAGCCATATTATGGACTTACTGTTATACCTTGTAATTTTGCTTCTAATTCAGCAAGTGCAAGTGCGTATTGTTCTTCTATTGCTATTTTTTGTAGTTGTTTATCAGCTTCATAACCCTCTATTTGATCATTGTATTTGTCTCTTGCGTCTATATCTCTTTGTGAATTACCTGTTATAGCATCACGTAGTTTTGTTGCAAAGTCTATTCTACCTTGATATACAGCATCTATTTCTGCTAAATTTCTTATTTTATCTCCGTTAAGCTGTGCCATACCTTGTGTATAAATGCCCATTCTAGTAGTTTGGTCATTCATTTGTTTCATTGCCTTGTTAGTTTCCTGTACAAGTCTGTTGTTTTCTCTAGACACTTCTGCTTGTAACTCAGCAATTTGAACTTTAACGTCATTATTTGCTTCAGCTATGGCTTTTTCAGCTATTATACGTGCTTTACCTAACGCTGAGTTTACATCTATTTCTTTGTTTTTGTAAAAATTTGTTGCATCTGTTGACAATGCATTGATTTGATCTTGAGTTAACCCTGCACCTACTAAAAATGCCTGTGTCTGTTGACCTAGCTTTGTTTCTCCTACTGTTCTAGAAAAATCTAAAGACTTTCTTTTATCATCTTGTATGTCACTTGAAAGATTTCTAAAAGTATCTATCTTTGCACCTAACAATGCTTGAGCAGCTTTATCTTGTTGTCTCTCAGCTGCTTGCGTACCTCGCATTATACCAGCCCCCATTATACCACTATCGCCTTTTCCTGCAGCTCCTATTAGCTGACTACGTAACTTATCTCGTCTTAACCTAGCGGGGTCTAACTGAGCTTTCATTAAATCACCAAGTCCCGCATACAAGTTTTTCATTTCTAATTTTTGTTCATTAGATAACCCTGCAAGTTCATCAGATAATTTAAAGCCTTTCTTTATAGCATCTTCTCCAAGCGGATCAGAACCTATACTCTTTTTAACAGCTGAACCAACAGCCCCTGCCATAGTGCCTGTATCTGTTGACTCTATTATATCTGATACGGTGCCACTAATATTCGGGCCTGTGGGCGGATTTGCTGCATTTTTTTGTAAAAAACTATTTATTGCTGCCTGTTTTTGTTCGTTGCTTCCTGTTCCACTTATAATGCTTTGAATGTAGTTTTTTGCTTGATTTCTACTCATTAAATTTGGAAACGCAGAAGACAAGTCAGGCATTGGGAGTTCTGGTTCTGGTGGGTAAGGTAACCCTGGCGATATATTTTTCATATAGTTTTGAATTATTGTGTCTTGCATTTCTTTGCTTTTACCTTCCAATAACTGTAAAAGTGCCCCTCTGTTTTCTTCAGGAATCATTGATAAATCAGGAACATAACCCGTATTTTGAAAACCTATAATACCACCCTGTGCAGCTTTCTTAATACCTTGCATGTTTGGTGCAGGAGCACGGGAAATACCTGCCATCATAGGGTTAGGTTGAGGACTGGGTTGTTGAGGTCTTCTATTTAACAACGAACTAATTCCTGCGGGGCCAAGTCTATTAGCTAACTGCATTAATTTTTTTATTTGTGCTTGTTGTTGACGTTGTTTATTATTTAAGGCTCCTGCCGTAGCTTGCACCTTATCAGCAACATTCTGTCTAGCCATACCGAAAACTTCGTTTTGACGTTGTGCAGCAATAGTATTAGGGTTATTTTGCATGCTAGCCATTATATTATTTTTAGCATTTTGCATATCGCTTTTTACTTGTTGCAAAGCGAGAAGATCAATTAATTTTTGGCTTTGTTGATATCTTTGTTGGAGAGCAGCTGGATTTGTTCCATATGTATTCACTCTATCTCGTAAGGCTTTATCTATACCTGTCATATCTGTCTCCGTTAAGCCGTTTTCTTTTTAATTTGATTATCTACAATTTCGTAACCAATCTCATTTAACGCTTTTTCTAAGTCACTTAAATTTTTCTCCGCATCATCACCCCCAAACAGGCTTTCATACAAGTCCATAATCCCACCACTGAAACCAAGTGCTTTAGATAGTTCGTTAGGTGTTGCATAAGTATATTCTTGTGTAGCAAGAGGTAGTCCTTCTAGTAATGACGCTTTGTATTGTGCAGTTTTAAGAGGGTAATCTCGCTCTTCTTCGAATTGTTCTTTGTCAGCAGCTACACCCTCAGCAGTTATTCCACGTTGAATGCCCCCTAACTCTGCTAGTTTATCAATTACATTCATACCATATATATTTGCTGCTTCTTGTGCTGATGCACCTCTATCTTGTTCTAAATTAAATTGAGCTAATCCTTTATCATAAGCTGTAGAGTATCCCGTATCTAAGACATCTCCAAGTTGTCTAATAAGAGCTTCATCAAAAGCACCTTCTAATACAGCTTGTCTGCTACCACCATAGGAACCAGCAGCAGTCATTCTTGCGGCATTTTCTAATCTTTTTATTTCCGCTTCTTTTCTTAAATCTCGTATAGTATTATCTAACACATTTGTTATGTAAGGATTCATATATGCTGATAAATCAGCTTGTGTAAAGCTTGTAGGAGTAAATACACCCATTTGGTCATCAGGCAGTGTAAGTCCTGCTATACCAGCAAATGCATCTTTTTGTAAATCTGATTCTCCCGCTGTAAGAGGCCCTGTGTAGGCTTCGTACGGCATGTCTGCAGCAGCTTTTCCTTGAGCAAGCACATCTTCTGTAACATATTCTCCTACATATGGAGATAATGTCGAGGATGACCCTGTTTGTTTTCCTACTATATCTCCACCTAAAGCATCAGCAGTATCTTCATCAACTATTGGGGACTCTGCCATATCTATCTCCTATACCGTCATCATTTGTCTTGGGTTTATTTGTTTACCTTGTTTAGTAGTGCCTGTCCTTGCTTTTCTTACTCTATCCATCATGTCATATAATTCTTTAGCCCCTGCTTCTGAGTTCCCATTACCTAGACCACTTACAACGTCTGCAGCAACTACAAACTCACCTCCTGCAAGAGCTGCAGGGTCTTTACCATCTATTGTAGCAGGTATTGTATCCGCCATGCCGTCTTCTGCTGTACCTAAATAACGTGAAGGTAAATTAGCTATACCTCCTCCAAGGCTAAAAGACCGAGTATTCGCCATTATATTGGAAATACCGCTTCTAATCTTACCTCCTTTAGCTTTTGTAATTAACTTTAACATGTTATCACCCATTAGACCTGATGTAGCATCTAATATAGCCATTATTTCTTCATCTGTTAAGTTTGCTGATGAAGGTATATTGTCTCTTATTACACCAATGATATCTTCCATACCCATAACCTGTTGAGGTATACTACGGACTAAATCACCACCTTGAAAAGCTCTTACAATATCAGCTACAGCTCCACCTGAACGTGCTCCTACTACTGGCTCTACAGGCACTTCTATGTATTCTACAGGTCTATTTATTGTAACATCTGGAACTGTTGGAGCAACTTGTTGTTGACCTTCTGAAAGTGTTTTTACAAAATTAGAAAGTAATGTTGACCCTGTATTTGTAGGTGTGGTGGTAGTAGTGGGTGCCACAGGCAAAGTTTCTCTTGCAGGGTTTGCTAAATTAGCAGTTTTTAATGCTTCTGCCTGTGTAGTTAAATCAGGAATAGCTTCATCTTCTTTAGTATAAACTGTATCTGTAAAGTACCTTTGTCCTCCACTTCCAGGTCTACGTGTAGGATCATAAGTTCCCGACACTCTCCTACGAGTAGCAGTCATATCTGGCACAGGCACTGTATAGCCTGCTGGTGCTATTTGAGCTTGAGTAAACTTATCAGGTAGGAGTCCTAATAATGAAGCTATGCCTGCACCACTACCAACTATTTTTGCAGGGTCAAATTCCATCTTACCCGTTTTAGGGTTTTTAGTTTTTAACAACCCCAGTACATCTTCTACAAGCCCAGTATCATCATCAGAAAAATCAAAATCAAACACATAGTCTTTAATTGTGTCAAATAGAGATTGATCATACACAGATGTATCATAATCTGGTAAATTTACCGCTCCTTGGTCACCAACACCATATGCCATTATACTTTCCCTCTTATAAGTTTTAGTAACTCTTCATTTGTCGAATACGGACTTCTATATGTAACTTCCTGCTCAGGATTACGAAATATACTGCTAAAATCGTAAGGTGCACCAATATCTGCAAGCTGTACTTCTTTTAGTTCTGCTTGAGGTTGTTGATTGATTGCCTCCAACAAAGCAGCTATTTCTCCTACTGCACTTCCTTTATCAGGGCTTTTAGCTATTTTGTCAACTTCATTTTGTGATGTGTTAACAGGTTTTACGGGAGTTTGACCTAATTCACCCAAAGTGCTTCCCGGCCCTCCTTGATCTCCAGCCATAAATTCCGTATCATCTTTACCGTAAAAGTCTTCACCTTGTTCGTCTATTTGATCTAAATAATCTTCTAAAAACGGGTCTGTTTGTTGTAAATCAGGGTCGTCAGGGTCTTGTATTTCTGTAAATTCTTCAAAACCCTCTTGAGGAGGTAAATTTTTGCCTTTGTCTATTATATCTATTATGTCTTTTACTTCTTCAGCCATATCAGGGTCTGTAGGCTCACCCTCATCTTCTGGTGCTATTTCTGGTTGTGGTATAGCTATATCTACTGGGTCAGGTTCTGCAGTTTGGGCAATTTCTGCTTGGTCAGCAATATAATTAGCAACATCTTCAGCGGTAGAAAATGGATCGGTTACAATTTCTGCTTGATCAGCTATGTTTTCTGCAATACCTTCAACAGAGCTATTATAAGCATCTAAGTTAGTATATAGTCCTTGATCTTTGCCAAATGTTAGAAAATGAAAATAAGGGTCTTGATCTTCTGTTAAGTTGTTTATTTCCATATACTCATCTGGGTTAAAATCTGCATCTATACCCTCTACAAATGTTTTGTTAACAGTATCATATATGGGCTCTAAAGCTTCATCTAACTTATCAGCATTACCTTTAAGTTTATTTTTTTGTTCATCGTAAGTTGCCTGTAAATTTTTTATATTTGCTAGAGCATTAGTAAATTGATTTTCATACCCTAAAAGTATAGGTTGATATTTATTCTTTAGGTTTGTTGCATAGTCATTGTATTCTTGTATGTAACCTTGCTGTATTGATTTTGATGCTGCAAGATTTTGATTTGCCATGCTAGCTTTAAATGGTGCAGATATAAAAAACCCTGGGCCTGCTGGGTCTTTTACCCAATCATGGTTTGCAAGTGCTTCTCCATATGTTCCACCTCCGAAAAAAGGCGTATTTGGGTCTATATCAAATATACCTTTAGTAAGCACATTGTTTTTAGCTGCCTCTATAATAGCTGCTTCTGGGTCTTGTGTTTTGGCATATAATTTATTTTGTTCTGCTATAAAAGGTTCCATCTCTTTTACTGTAGCGTTGTATTTATCTACATTAATTTTATAAGCTCCAGATACTGATTCTAAACTACTTGCTGTTAACTCAAGGTCTTTGTAATTTCCTGTTACTGTATCAAATATATTGTTAACTGCATCAGTAAATACCTCTCCAAACGCAGTCATACCTTTTTTTTGTATAGCACCAAGTATAGCATCACTAACATTACCACCAGAAAAACTTCCTGACACTACGGTTTGTATTATGTTTGCTAATAAACCTGCTTGGTTTTTTGAAAGATTAGTATTTTCAGTTGTAAGGTCTTTTATTATTTTAGTTGTAGTTTCTGCTTGTATAACAGCATTGAGTATCATGTCTGTAGTTACATCTTGACCTGATAAAGCTGCCGTTAGACCTGTAGATACAGCTGCTTGTTGATAAGGTTCTAAGTTAGCATACCCTTCTATTTGTCCGAGTCCTGCTCCTACGCCTGCACTTATTCCACCTAACTTAAAAGCTTCTACAGGGTCTCGACCTAAAACAACAGCTGCTGACGCTTGCCCTGATCCAGTGCCTAATATTTTTCCTGCTATCTCGGCTGTAGTCCCTGAGTACTCTGCTGCTTCTAACCCAGCCGCTACCTCTGTTCCCACATACTGACCTGCATATGTACCTACTATTTGAGCTGTGTACACTTTAGCCATGCCTTCTACTACATCATTTAAATCTCCACCATTTTGAACTATATCCACACCTTCTATAAGTGGTATAGCCCAAGGAACAGTGTAATATGCAACGACTTGTGCAACGGCTTTTACAGGGTCGTCTTTAATTACTTCAACAACATCATTTACGTATCCGGGAACATCATCAGTAAAAAAATCAATGGTATCACCAAAAAAATCGTCAAAAAGCCCCATTTAACGTACCTTTTCTTTCCCAACTTTTATATCTATTAGGTACTCTCCACCTTTAAACTTTCCAAAATTAAAATTAGTATCGGTATTTTTTAAAATATTATCTAACTCAAGCACTGCTTGTAAAAGAGCTTCTTCTACATATGCCTTATAACTTGTTATTTTTTTCTTTTGTAGATAAGATATATATTCTAACATGTTATCAACAAAATTTTTAGGTGTATCTACGTTAAATATACGTCCCACCATTATATTTTTATCTTTTTCATGAGAAAGAAATATTGTATTACCTGCCTGCACTGTATCTGCTTTATCTAAAGTAGTTTCTCTAGCTGTAGCAATCATAGCTTGTTGAAGAGATAGTTCTTTTTTTGGATAGAAATGTTCAACCCCTAAATTACTCATAGCCATGGGTATTATTGATGGCCCTTCTATTAACCTTTGTTTGCTACTTACTATCTGCACTATGATATCTCTAGTATGCTTGCCACAACATGTAATCTGTCAGCAGTAGCTGCTGTAACTTTTAATATCTCGCCTGTCTTTAATACTAAAGGTGCTGTCAACAGTTCTGTAGTACCATTTGCTGATATAGATTTGGTTTTAAACAAACTAAATGTAGAAGGTGAAGACTCTGCATCTGTTAACGTAAGTGTTATAGTATCGGCATTACCTGAATCCTCTGATACAAGTATTGATTTTACTATGCTGGTAGTTAAAGAAGGAGCTGTATACAAAGTTGTGACACTAGTGCTTGTTAAATCTTTCTTAGCATTTGTATATACGTTACCCATTAGCCTAGAAACCAAGCCTGTGCATCAGCTTTATCCGTGCTGCTAGCGTTACGAAGTGCATTGTCTAACTGACTAAAATACAGTCTTAACACGTTAGTAAGCTGTTCCATTGTTTGTGTATCATACTCTTGAGGAAAATAAGGTAATACTGGAGCACGAAACCCTATGTCATAATTACTTTCTTTTGGCATTATCTTCTCCCATCTGGTCTTAAATCAATTCTAGGTGTACCCACCTGCCAAGTTGTACCTGTAGCTGTAGATTCTATTTTAATAGACATCTGTCTACCTCTTACCCTCGTATAGACTTGGTTTGTATACGCTTCAACTGGTGACGTAGCTGAGCGGGTTGCAGTCCCAGAGTTAGACCCTCCTTCAGAAGCAGGAGAGTTTATACCTGCTCCAGAGCCACTTAAAGGATTTAATGTGAATGTTGCAGCTGGACTATCTGCTGTAGAACCATCAAAAGTTATATCAGGTAGCAGTTTGTAAACAAAAGCAAATCTATGCCCATCAGCTATATCAAATTCTGCGGATTCTACAAAAGCTGTTATAGCTGAAGGACTAGCTATAGAGGTTTGTTTGTCATCTACACCGTCTTCATGGTTTACTAAATTATTGTCATATGTAGCTGCGACAGGTTTATCTCTCAACCCAGAACCAATCCAAGCTGATCTAGCTAGATTACCAAAATACCATATATCCTCTAAATAATTGTATATAACATACCTATCTATATTATTTGCACTGGAAGAACAGTAGAACCACCAAACCTCATGAAATGCCTCATTTGAACCTGCAAATACTTGAGGGTACTGTAAAGTATTAAAATCATTAAATACATATCTACGAACATCACAACGAAGAGGTTGTGAACGACCATCATATTTATAGAAATTGCCTTTACCCATCCAATATGCAACACCATTTGCATATGCTACACATTTTTGAGAAGCGATGGATACATTTTCACCAACAATGTTAGCATTCCATACATCAGGTAACTTAACATATTGCATTGAATATAACGCTGTATCAGTCCACACTAGTATTTCCTGTCTAGCCTGAGTAGCAGCTACTATTTCAGTACCTCGTGATAATGTTAAGCTACCTGCTTGAGTTATCTCGCTAGGAGTCCAATTAGAAACCGTTTCTTGATCTGACCATCTAATATGCATTGGATTTAGACTTGAACCCGCTAATTCATTTGCACCAAAACAAAATACAAATCTGTTATCTGATACTAATATTATGTTTTGTACCACTGGAACGTCCGATGCACCTGATAAAGAAGATACTTCCACGGCTCTGGTAGATAAAGATGCAGCATCACCTGAATCCCAAAAATAAATTCTACCACCACTAGGCCCAAATACTAAATC
>CEUT01020182.1_pt1 | contig 10623 bp, 8 predicted proteins | sample 531401 | NCBI WGS metagenome assembly CEUT01 (sample SAMEA2622821, study PRJEB7988) | marine metagenome | biome: marine biome (ENVO:00000447); feature: surface water layer (ENVO:00002042); material: "saline water (ENVO:00002010), including plankton (ENVO:xxxxxxxx)" | depth 5 m | reverse complement strand
ATAGACAGATTTGTTGTATCAATTGTTGTTAGTGTGCCATTGATATCTAAATCACCTGTAATTGTCGCGTTACCATTTACAGTTAGATTGTCACCAATTGTTACCTCGGAAGTGGTGTGACCAATCGTTATTGCCCTACCACTACTGTTCGTACCAACACTTATTGAACCACCACTAGCGTCAATCGTGACATTACCACTAGCATCAATGTCAAGTGTAGAAGAATCAATATCAATCGCCACATCTGAAGCTACACCTATATCAATACCACCAGCACCATCAATAGATACTTTACCACTATCAGTAGCATCAATATCAACACCAGTATGTCCATCTAATACTAAAGTAGCAGCGGTGGAATCTATTGTCAGATTACCAGCGTTTGTCTTAAGTTGACCTGCGTCGGTGAGTATTATATCACCCTCTAAATATAAATCTTTCCAAGCTTTACTTTCTGCACCTAAATCAAAAGCATCGTCATCGTTTGGTATTAGAGATGAACTTATCTCCCCACTAAATGCAATGTTATCGGTATCAGCATCACCGAAAGTTATATTACCATTTATTTGTGCGTCACCATTTAATTCTAACCTACCAAAAGAACCAGTAGTTGTAGAAGAACCTGATATATCTGCATTCGTTAATATTTTACCTGTTGTGTGTGTAAGTGTAGCGTTACCATCATTAAAATTAATGACACCTCCACTACCTAAGAATAGGTCTCCGAATGCTAAAGTAGACGTACCAAGGGTTTGTGAATTATTATCTTTAGGTACTATATTACCACTTGCTGATATTTGATTAAGTACCGCGTCACTACCCGATACAATCACTTTTCTCCATGTTGCCATTTTATTCTCCTATTTTGGCTAGATATGGTTATCTATAAATATTATGTTACCAAATTTTATTATGGTAAACCACTTCCCTCAAATCCTAAAAAGAATTGGTCTGAACCAGAGTAAAAAAATCCTCCAGCTACTGGTGTGGGTGTAGTATCTAATGAACCTAACACAACCACCCTATCATCTAATTGAAGTGATATGTCTCCACTAGAATTTCTCAATGTAAATAAATTTTCTGAGTTTGTAGCTCTCAAATCAAATTGTGAACCAGTTATCTGTAAACTTGTTGCAGGTGACGCACTACCACTCGTGTTAAATGTTACACCGTTATACGTAAATGCGTCGGTTAACGAAAGTGTATCTATGTTAGCAGTGCCATCTATAAATAAATCTTTCCACTCTCTTGTGGTTGAACCGATATCATGTTTATCATCCGCTGCAGGAATTAAAGAAGATGATACATTATTAATTACGATATCACCGCTAAAATTTGCACCTTGGTCTAATGTCTTACCTACATATTGATAGGCTGTCATATAAACCTCAAGGTTTGATGCTAATGCACTTTCAAATTGTAATACACCTGTTTTATAATCAAATTGATAATCATTCGCAGACACCACGTCATCACCACCTAAAGAACCACTGTTTAAGGATGTTGATTTAAATACTTTTACATTGTATCCTGGTGTTGAATCTTCAGCGTTAGCATTTGCTAGAGATGATAAGGAATATTTTGGTGATATAAAATTAGTTTGTTGGTCATCTTGTATCAACTGTGGTGTGACACCAGTTGAACTACCTGTCGGAACCATAAAGAAAAATACATCATTTGCAACATTTGACCTTGTAAGTCTTTGTCTAAAATAATATTTCAGTACATCACTACCTTGTGTTGTAAAAGTAGATTGTTGTTGTGAACTACCACTAAAAGGTAATCCACTTGTTGGTATTAAATTTGCTTCGGTGTAGATTTCATTTGCACGTAAATCTAATACCGATTGGAACGCCTCTTGAGATGTATTTAACGCGTCACTCGTAAACCGTCTACTTCCAAGTAATCTATTTGATTTTTTAGTTTGGTCTATAGCCATATCTTACACCTATGAGGTTGTGGTTGTTATTGAGGTCACTGGGGTTGGATTACCTTTATACCTCAAGATTATATAAAATTCGTTGTCTGTTGAATCTAAAAACATACCATCTGCATTTCTAATTGGCACTGTGTAATTAGTGCTTGATAAACTACCACCTGTATTTCCAAATAAACTGAATGTATCGGTGAATGGATTTAGATGGTCATCTGATTGATGAGCAACACTTGAAGAAATCAAGTTACTTGTTGTCTCACTTGGGTCAAATAATCTGGCTTCTGAAAATGCACCAGCTCCTCCACGATTACCACTACCACTTGCTGAACTCTTAAATAATATAGCCGCAGCGACACTATCGGCTGTGGTTGCTTTCCAATTTACTAAAGTTGCACCAACATCAACTGTTAGTTGTGTTTTTGTACCACTTGTTTGAAATCTTCTAATATAATATTTGTATGAACCACTACCATAATTTTCAGGAAACCAATATCTAAAACTATCACCTGGATTTACCAAGAAGCCTGGTTTTACTTGTAAATCATTTTCACCTATTAGTCTACTCGCACCTCTATCTATATTAAAGCTGGTATCAAAAGCATCACCACTAAAACCCAACACGTTATTATTATTTTGTATCCTAAAATCTTCACCACTAAAAGCCTCACTTGTACCTGTAAGAGAACCACCATCAAATCCTTGAGCTCTTCCATAAATCCCTAAACTACCACTTGATGATGGTTGACCAAAAGTTCCTTGTGTATGATAATTTATAGTCTGTGTATCAAGTGTTGATTGAGAACTATTTCTATTCCGAGCTTTTGTAGCTATTGTAAACGAGGTATCACTAAAACCAGTCTGATTTATATTATCATCATTACCACTATCAAATGATACAGACGCGGTAAGTATAGCGATATCGTCGTGTCTTGGTACACCACTATTGACTGCGGTCACACCATCACTCTGAAAAACCTTACCACTTGTTTGTAGTGTTCCACCGTTTGTTGATATTGTATCACCTGAGATTGAAACACTCCCTACACCAACCGATGCGGCTGTCATGTCAACTAACGTTGTTGACACACCATAAAGTGGTGCAAATAAACCTGATATTTTTGTTGATAGTTCATATGTTGTATCTATAAGATAAGGAACACCACTTAGACTACGAGATGTGGCTGTCAAACTTCTATGTGTCGTACCTGTATCAGATAATGAATTTGTTCCAAGGTCAGTTTCTATTTGGTCAATCGGTGCATAAAATCTATTTTTAGTAGAACCATTCACAAACGTAAATGCACCAGATGAACCTGTAGCTATACCAACTTTTAAATCATGAAATCTATAATGTCCACTTGAGGAAACACTGGTGAAACTACCTTTTGTGGCATGAAATTTTCTTGTCAACGAACCACTCAGTGATGAACCACCAACGTTTTCAAACTTACCATCTTGAAATGCTGCTGGTATGACAGCAGGTTGGGACGTATTTATTTTAGCTAGAGTCACACCATTTGTAGTGCCAAAAGAAGTTGCTGTCAAATCTAAATTTGATTGTGTTGTAAAGGTATTTGTACCCTCATCAGGTGTTGTGTTTGAAGAAACATCACTAAAAGACTGTGTAGCTATCACCCTAACATTAAATTCTGTAGCATCACCACTCGTCAAACCACCTAATCCAAACAATTCTGAATCTGCAGATGAACTTACTGTGCCAGTGCCACCAGAGTTTGAATCAAAGTCAACTGAATATGTATTTCCATTATCATGAAAAACCGATAATCCATCAAATATAGTAGAACCAACATCTGCAAAACCTTTTCCATTCAAATAATTTAATGTTGCATTACTCAATTCTGAAAAGTTAGTTGGGACTCGGCCAGATATAGAATCAGATGAACCTAAATTATTTTCATTTGTATCAACACTAGCAAAAGTTTTAGTGTTTGGTGTCGCATCAGCAACATCTAAGGAGTGACTAAGAACACCAGACATAAATCTCAATATTTCAGAGACATGAGTTGTAGCATCAAAATTATTAAAAAAACTACCTTCTAAATTTGTTTGCCAAGCATTTGATGTTGGATATCCGTTTGTGACATTGTTTGTGGTGATACCCGTTGACGAACTTGGTTCTGGCTGTGTATGGTCAGAATTAACATTCAAAGTACCAGATACTTGTAAATTATTAGTGGTGGATTGTACAGAACCAGTGGGTACAAATATTCCAAGTTGTCCATCAATAGCTTCCTTTGGTATTATGTCAATACCACTTAATGAACCACTTAGTGTAAACGAACCTGTTAATCTTGGATTTAATTGTTTACTATCTATTAATGCCATGTGTTACTTCTTCTTTTCTCTCTTCCCACCAATTAGTAATTGATTTAGAAATTTTCTTTTTGTGTTCAACGGTTTTAGGTTGTTTCATCTTCTCAATAGTCTCAAGTGTAAATTTTCGGTCTTGTTGTGCACAAGATTTACAAACACTATTATTACCGACTGCTCTATCAAAGGAATCTTTACGTGTGTAGGTCAACATCTTCCCACAATCAGGACAAGGACGATTCTTTCTATTTTTCCAATGTCTTTTTCTCATACTTATAAATATCTAACAATGGTAAATCCAATGTGGTATTATGAATTAAATTTACCAAAAGCTACAATTTCATCATCACTAGCAAAATCATATCCTATGGAGTCTGTGTTTAAAAGTAAAAACATCAGACTACCACTTTGTTTTATAGTCAATGCATCCGTTTCCATCAAAGCACCATTATTGAAAAACATAAAGTCCTCCTCGGATGTTGTCGTGAAACCTGTTGGTGCTGAAGCAGTGACAGCGGTAAAACTCTGAGTTGCTTGGTTAACAAAACTACCTGTGTGTGCAAAACTTTTTCTAAGATAAGTTTGGAAATCTTCTGTCTCTGTTGATAGATATGTTTTCAAAGCATTTTCGGTCAGCACTGCATTAGAACTACCATCAGCTAATGTTGTATCATTTGAGACTTCTGTTATTGAATAATCGTTAATGTTAAAAGAACCAGATAAGTTGAGACTACCAGTCAAAGAATGTTTATCATCTATTGTGTCACCAAACTTTGTAGAACCACTTTTAAAAAGTGTAACTGACTCAGTCAACTCTGATATAAACTCTTCAGCCGTGACACCACCTAAAATAGTCATATCTTGATTTACAGTCAAATTGTTTGACATAGATAGATGAGAAATTATAGTTGATAAACCACTGATACTACCTGTTTCTATTTTCGGTAAAGATTCATCAATAAAAAAAACACTGCTACTTAAAGAATTAAATGTTACATTAGATGTCGTTTCAACTTCTTGACTTATTGCAAAAATTACATTTGCAGGGTCAACTAATTTGATATCCGTATTATTAGGGTTAATTTCAAAACCTGTCCCTTGTATAAATTTAATCGGGTTTTTAAAAATAAATTTTGCCATTTTTAAACCTAACTATCAAATTTACCAATTGCTAATATTTCGTCATCCGTTTCTAAATCATACCCAATACTGTCATTATTTACTTTAAGTAGAAGAGTTGTAGAATTTTGTTGTATTTCAATAGCATCGTGCTCCATGTATTGTCCATTAATAAAAAATACAAAATCATTTTTGGACACCGAAGTTAAATTTGATGGAGCGGATGCGGTTACTGCGGTGAAACTTGCAGTTGATGGTGCGGTTATAGAAGTTGAACTTTTTATGAATTGTTTTCGTAGAAAAGTCTGTTGTGTATCAGTCTGATTGTCTATGAATGTTTTTGCTGCATTTTCGGTAACCAAAGCTGTAGAACTACCATCGGTCAAAGATGTATCGTTTGATATTTCATTTACCGAGTAATCATTTAAATTAAAAGAACCTGATGTTTGTAGACTACCTGTAAAATTATGTGTGTCTAACGTATCATCCCCAAATTTAGTAGAACCACTATCAAATAAAATTGAAGCACTTACAAATTCAGTCTTTATTTCTTGTGCAGTTAGTGTTCCTAAAATAACTGCATTACCATTGACTGTCAAGTCACCTGTATTTGTAAGAGAGCCTTGTAAATTTAAATTAGTCGTTGTAATGGTTCCGTCATTTATGACAATATCACCAATCGTTACAGAGCTAGCTGATACTGTGTTAAATACAACATCAGCATCCGTAGCAACGGATTGTCCTATTGAAAATACTGTTGATAAGGTGCTGCTACCATCAAACGCAATATTATTTGGGGTTAGTGTAACGCCCGTGCCTGAGGTTAATGTAAGTGTATTTGTTGTTGTTACACCTAAATCATCAACCGTAGTACCAGAACCTATTGTTTGTGTTGTATCCTCTAACTCGTCAATAAACTGACCAGTACGACCAGTGACGTTTGTAACTGCAGAGTCAACATCAACTCCAAAAGTAACCCTCTTCGGTGACAAATATTTTTGTGTGGTAGAACGATGGTCAAAATTTGCCTTTGGTAATAAATATCCACGGAGTGTCACACTAAAAGTTGACCTAACTAATCTCTCTGCATCACCAACCTCAGTAGCATCTGTAATACTATCTACAGAACTTCTAAATCTCATTTTATCAGGGTCACCCCAATAAGCACCATCCGAGTATACGATTCTTTCAATAATTTTATTCATCTGCTCTATATAACTTGTCCATATTGTAAAATCATATGTCAATGTAACATAGTCAGGCATAGTCACATTATAATATTCTCTTGTGGGAAAATTACCTATTTGAACAGCAAAATTATCATATTTATTTTGTTGAGAAAACTTTTTTTCAAAAGTATAAAATAAATTAGGATTATTAGCATCTAACTTATCTTGTGGTAGTGATTCATCTTTTTCTACTGACGTTCTTTTGTATACAATAACTGGTGTAATAATCTGGTCTTTTTTATCCCTCATGAACCCATCACGTTGTATAGATTTCCAACGTTCAGGTGATGCATACATCAATGGTACTTTTACATTTTCACCATTATCTTCAACGGATGGTTTTATAACATTATTAAAATAGAAATTTATAGCACTATCAATATCTAATAATGTTACCTCTGGATTTTTAACATCATCCTTTGAACGTGAATATAAAAAACCACGATTTAAAACTCTTTTCTTTCGTGGTAACGGTTTCGTAGTTGGCATTATATACTTCTCACTCTTTCAATATTTAGGTGTGATAATCTCGTTAGATAAGCTTCACAAACAACCGAATAATTATAATCACCACTTGTTTGTCCACCTATCAATTGATTTTCATTTTTAGAATTTATCTCCCAAAAACCATCGTTCCAATTCACCACATCACCAACATCAACAACAAATTCTATCTCTCTCAATATTCTTCTTAAAAAAGAAAAGGTTACAGTCTGAACTCTATCTGGCCCAAATTCATCTGTTGTAGTCGTTTGGTCTTCTGCGTCTATGATTACGTTTATCTGTACACCAGGTTTATAAACTTTTCCTCCGACAGTCTCTCCATAGATATTAGTTCTCGTGTCCTGTACAGAAATTTTATAAACCTCCACTGGTTGAAAAATTATACCATCATCTGAGTGTGCAGCATCACCTACTAATTCCCTACCAAATTTGTCAAATGTATCAAGGTCAAGTTGTGAATAAAAACGTTGTGCCATAATTTTATCCTATGTAAATTGGGTATGGAACTTTTTGTAGTTTTTCCTGTAAGAACTCTGCCTCATCTTTATCCGCCTCTAACAAAGCTTTACGACTTGTTTGTTCCAACATTTCTCGGAGTTGTGTAATTAAAGCTTCTTTTTCTGCGGCTGCTTCGTTACGTAAAGTATCACCATCAAGAGTCGTGTCAGCATTAGGAATAGGAACCGTACCATATTTACTACGTATTATACCTAATAACTCCTTGGTGAGTGCTAATCCATACTTTCTAACCCATTGTTTACCAACATCGTTTATGAATTGATATTGTATATTATCATATTTTACGTTAGAAAAATCAGATACAACATCTGCTGAACCACTATACTCGGTTTGTAAAGGATTGTTTCTATCACTGGCTAAAACATAATCAAAATATAAAGTTCTATCACTATCTGGGTCTGGAAAAATCCTTAGTTTATTATTTACTAAAGAGAATGAATATGCTGACTTTCTAATTTGGTCATTTAATTCAATTGCTTGAACCCTTAATAAATCCTCAAAGATTGGCATCAGAGTAAAAGACACTGCTGGTGAATAATCACCAAAACCAAATCCTTGTACTAAATTTACAGTGCCATAACCAGTTGTAGCATATGGGTCAAAATATCTTTGAATTGCCGGTGTAGCTTCATAGTATACCCTTTTAATCTCTATTGCATTACCACTTTCAGATACCTCTGAAAATAAAGCATTTAAGTCATACTCTTGTGAACCACTTGTCACAGATATTGAACCCTTTTTTAAATCAACGTCACCACCAACCCCAGCTTCTGTGCCGTATTGTTTTGCTAATTTTATTGTTTCATTTAATGTGGGTGATATTCTTTTATGTGTAAAGTTAGAACCCGTAGGTTGACCTCTTAGTGCTAGTAAATTATCTTTTATATTGAATTGATTAATTTGTGCCGAGTATTCGGACACACTCTCTTCTAAACATGCGTAAAATTGAACATCTTGTAGTTCAACGGACATGATAGGAAACCCTAATCTCCTAGCACACCAAGTCGCGAATTGAGGTGCTTCTGTTTGAAAAGCACTGTCATCATCATATAAACCAAAAGGAGTACTACCACTTACTGCTGAACCACTACCTGGCCATATCGGTTGTTGAGCCATTTGTTTCTCCAAAAAATGTATTTATTCAATAATAAATATAAACCAAACAAAAAAGGGGAAGCCGAAGCTTCCCCTTTCTCACTAAGATAAATGTTGATTAATCTAATTAGACTTTATCAACATCTGCAACGACTACTAATCCGTAGAATTCAGGTCTTACAATCTTCTTAGCGTAACGAGTCATCACACCTTTACGTGGAGTAAAGTTGGTTGGGTCGTACACTAATGGAGTCATAATCATTGGTACATAAGGAGCATATACAGCACCAGTCTCTAAGAAGTTACTACCTCTGAAACCGACGAGAATTACATTCTCAAACTGATATGGGTTCTTGTAAACAGTAAATCTGTTATTCAAGAGACCAGCTTTCTGTACACCCATTGCATATTGGTTAGCTGAAGCGTCACCATCAGATGCAGTTGCATATCCAGGAATAGATTCAAGGATAGTAGCAACTTCAGGACTTACTACGATGAAGTTCGCACCACCGCGTAGGGTCTTCTGATGAATTGCGTTGGAAACAGACTGTATCTTGTTACCAAGGGTCTGGAACCACTCACCTTTTGTGTATGCATTTGAGTTTGCAGAAGTTTCTTCAAATACACCTGTTGTTGAATTAAACTCAAATCCAACCTTAGCAGAGTATCTCTCTGTTTTAGCAGTAGCATTTGCTCTCAACATATCAAGGATTTCTAAATCAATTTCCATTGATACGTACTCACTTAATAGTGAGGTAAGCTCAGCTTCAGCGTCAACTGAGTGATATGCGTTAAGGTCTTGAGCTAATTCAGGTGTCCAAACAGCTTTCAACTTTCTTGTCTTAGCGACAATTGGAATTGAACGCATTTGGATATCAATCTCAGGTATACCGACATCTGTCTCAGCACCAGTACCACTTGCAGTTGCTTCAAAGTCACCACGAGTAATATCGGTTGGTTGTTTGTGGAAGTTTATTACTAAATCACCAGAAACACCAGCTACAGATTTTCTTACGATAAAGGATATTTCATCCTCTGCTGCGTTTAATTTGGTAAACGCTGGGAAGAACTCATCAAATCCACTACCACTAACAGTAAACGCACGAATACCTTCTAAATCAGGATTTGTTAATGCTGCTACTGCAGTGTTGATTTTCATAAGTCCGTTATCTACTGTATTGCCTGCGGCCATAGAAGCAGATAGGTCTGGTTCAAAGTCAATGTCTTGGAAAGATACTGAACCAGTTGTGTAAGTTCCGCTTGCTACACTTGAAGCGTGAACTGACTGAGCTGCTGAAGCTGTGTCGTTTACTGAATAAGCGAAACGACCTGCTCCATACAATCCAGCGGTTGGGTCACCAGAACCAGAAGTAACACCGAATACATCGTTGCCACTTGTAAATCCAGCCTGTGCAGTTCCATACTTGAAATCAAGATAGAAAATAAGACCAGATGGTAGGTTCATCGGTTGAACAGAAACAAACTCTTGAGCCGCTAACTCACCAAAGATTTTTCTAACCAATGGTAAAGCTACTCCACTCCATTCTTCTGAGTTTGCACTCGTCTGAACTTGTGAAGCCTCATCAATTAACTGACGAGCCTGGTTTTCAAGTAGAGTTGCCATTCCGTGCACTTTCTGTTCGTCATTGAGGCCTTCCAACAATCCTGTTGGTTCCCACTTCTTGACCAATCCGCGGGTTTCCTCCATACGTTGACGGTGTGGATTATATCCATCCATCAACTTTTCAATTGTGCCGATTTGTTTTGACATTATATTTCTCCGATTGAAATATTATTAATTAATTAAATACTAAATTTAGTAATCCCGGCCAACTTCTTAAATCTGTCTCTCAACTCTGAACCTTCAGAAATAATTTCTTGTTTTTCAGA
>CEUT01067438.1_pt1 | contig 10625 bp, 2 predicted proteins | sample 531401 | NCBI WGS metagenome assembly CEUT01 (sample SAMEA2622821, study PRJEB7988) | marine metagenome | biome: marine biome (ENVO:00000447); feature: surface water layer (ENVO:00002042); material: "saline water (ENVO:00002010), including plankton (ENVO:xxxxxxxx)" | depth 5 m | reverse complement strand
AGCTCTCCCCAAATTTCCAATTGGTAAAGTAGGGAAGCCCATCTCAATATACATGGGAAAAGCTTCCTTGTGAAAGTTGAAACGAGAATAGATATCCATTTGTGATGCTGGGGTTATTGAATTATAATACTCTCTGGCAAATTGACTAGTCAGGTCAATAGTAGCATTTTTAACATTTTGAGAATAGTTTTGTAGCCACTCTCTTTGATCTTCGCATATATCAGGGTTTACAGGAACTCCGTTTACGGGGGAGCACTGAAACAGGGGCAGGATACTTTCTTTAAACTCAGACAGTTTTATTAGCCTATCATAACCTCTAAGTGTCTCATTATTTGATTCTTGCCACGGAGGTTGTCCAAACCCTTGCTCTGTAGCAAAGCTATAAATGTACATGTTTGGCAACACGGCTTCGGGTATATCTGAAGATGCTACAGCATTCTCATATTCCGAAACATAAAAATTATACTCAGGGTTTACAGTTCCAAATTCTAGAGTTGGTGTCAGGTCTCGCCCCTGTATTGCTTCTCGGATTTCATATCCTAGCATTGCAAAACTGGAAAAATAATCAACAAGCCAAGGGACTTGAGTTTGAAAATCATAAGTCTGAAATTCTACTCCGTCTAAGACACCGAGAGAACTCAAAAGATTAAACTCCATCTCGTTGGCATCTTGGCAATTTCTAAATTTCCACTTTAATTGAGCAACATTATTTCTGCTTGGAAGGTCTTCTTGTGTTGCGGATCGATAAGCGTCTGCATAAAATTCATTATTTGGAGGACCAGGGACAGGATTTCTTGCCTCTCCTTCAAAACCTGCCCAAGACCAATCTACGTTTATAGAATTGGGTACATCAACAAACTGTTCCTCACTCATACGAAGATAAGCCGGCAGTTCTCCTTGTGCTACGAAAGGGTTACTAATTCCACGAAAAGAAAAATAATTAGAAATAGGATCACGAGTACTCCGAAACCGAGATACTTTTAATGTTCGCCTAAAAGGTACTTGTCTTGGCACTATCTTGTCTCCATTATATAAGTATCACATACTTTCTAATATGAACTTCCACCAAATCTTAACCCAGGTCTAAAAATAGAAATATTTGGGGGTGTGAACACAACAGGTGTAAAGTCTTGTCCCGCTAAATCACCAAAAGCGGGTGATGAGGTGCCGACGGGAGATGTTTCAATCCCAGGCGCAGGATTTGTCCCTATTAGACCTCCAAGGTTAGGAGGTCTTGACTCAGGCTCAGGGTTTATGAGTGGATCATCTCCGTCTTCATTGCCTGGTTGGTCTTCATTGCCTGGTTGGTCTTCATTGCCCTGGGGAGTAGGTGGTGGCTCTTGCTGGGTAACAGGATCTGTCAAATCAGATGGCTGTAAAATAAAATATTCATTATACACTGGTAGATCAAATAATGACTGTGGTTCAATTACCTCGACCTCTTCGGATGGTTTAAACGGTTCTGAGGGTGGGAGATCGTCATCTTCTGTAGATTCGGGAGGTGTGGTAGTCCCAGGGGCGACAAAATTGGGCAATTGACTTGCTATATCTTGTTGAGTCAAAGTTCGAATTCTGCATATTATTCCTCCACTTTTTACCCGAGGCATTATACTCTCATCAAATCGACGCCACTCCGGCATACTAACTTTTGATTTTGAAATAAAACCATCTTTGAAATTATTTGGAGCGGAGCGATTCAGATCTTTAAATCTTTCTAAATATTCAACAATACATAATTGCTTATAGTTCATCCAAAAGGTTAACATCTTCGCATAAACTTTCATTGGATCTTTGGTCAAAGAATATAGAGGATCGTCAGGCATTCCCGGTTCATAGTAGGAAACTTTTTGATCTTCTTGTGAATCATCTTTATCAAATAAGAGCACTCTTCTGGCTTCGATGTTTGGATTAAGTTGGACCGGATCTGGCGTAGTAGCACACACTAACATGGATTTAATCTGATTCGGCACATTACTTAAAGCGGTGTCTATTGAAGTGGCAACATTATTACGATTAAGTCCAAAATTATCTCGCAAACGAACCATGGAATTAAATGACATTTTTTCATATATAGGGCTACTAGTAGCTGCTATCCCCGGATCTAATTCTAGTTCCCCTAATATCCCAAAGGATAATTTTAGAGGGGGTAAAGCCGGAGGGGGTGAACCTTGCGGCGAGTCTGGACCTTGCGCACGAAGCAGTAAATCTAGGTCGTCTAACATTTGTGTATTCAAAATACTAGAGGCTGATGGGTTATCCGAAAGAATACCGCCCTCTATAGCAATCTGTGCTGAATAGGAAAATAGTTCGGATGAGACTAGCGTGGTGGGTCTAGATTGCTTGGACAAAGATGGCTTAAGTTGCTCTATTTCGTCTAAGTATTCTTTTTCTTTGCCAAAAACCTGAACTCCGCACTCGTGCTCAAGTCCTAGCGAATTCAAAACAGATGTGTAAGTCGGGTGTTCGCCTTCAAAGTTTTTTTCTGCCCTGTAAAAAACTCGGTTAAGATATTTCATTTTGTATTTGTACTCTATGATGTCAGCAAAAAGATCGCCATACTCATCTACATCGTATTTGGCCAACTGAGTATTGGTTATATAATTTGGCTGTACAATGGCTGGAGTATACTGGGATGCTTGATCTTTATCTATAGGAGAAGAACCCCTAAGAATGGTGTGGGGTGTGAAATATGCATACCCTGGTCCGACATAAGGGGCACTAAGAGCTACCTGAGAAATATTAGCTAAATCTCCTTTTCCCGTAATAAAATATTTGTTAAATTCTTGAGCAATACGATTTCTGTAATACCCATGAGTTATTCGGGCGAGACCATGTTTTCCCTCAGATGCTCCAGGCGCTTCACCGCCAAATTGACTACCGAGAAGATAACTGTATCCATATTTGTTTTTTATGCCATAAGTAAATGTCTCGTCAAAATAATGCTTATGTTGTAACAGAATCAATTTGCGCTGGCAGATACCTGCTTGTTCGAGTGTAGACTTTGACTTTGTATTTTCGGCAGAACCTAAATCATTGAAATAAGACGAGACCACTGATTCTAAAGCAGATGATAGAAGATCTACAGCTTTGGAGATTTCTAAAATAACTTGAGGGTTTAGTGTTGGAGCAGATATCGCTTCATATAGTCTTTGCTTTAGTTCACTATAATTAGGAACAAGATTTCCATCAGCGTCTATGGTTATAAAACGACGCTCCATTTGAGATTCCTCGTCTCGACTATCAAATTCAATAAAGTTAGGAGCATCATCTTGAAACTGGATGTGGAACTTTTCTAAAAGCTCCACATAAATACAGATTTGATCTTGGAGGATTTTTTCTACAGTGATCGGACCTTCGTATCTAATAAAATTTAAATCATATGAGCTTCTGTTGGGGTTATAAACAACTCGATCCAACTCTATTTTTGTTTTTCCTGTATCGTAGTTGTACAATCCTCGTCCGTCTTTTACCAGAGGGGGATAGTTGTTAGTACGAGGAACAGAGTTAACAATCATGTCATAAATTCCTAGAATAATTTCTCTAGAATTTTCTAACACTTCATAGCATTTTCTAAGGTATGTCGGAGCACCATCTACAACAACAACCTCAGCACCATATTGATATTTCGCTACACTTTGAGGTAGTAATTTATCGCCAATTAAAGAGTGATCTCCGCTATACAACTCAGTAAAAAAATCACTGCCTTCATAGGTATATATACCAAGCGTGTTGCGTCCTGATAGGAGTGATATATCCTCCTCCCACTTCAATAGCTTGGGTGGGTTGATATTATATTCAGGATAATCTTCAGATGGACCAAGAGTTTTAGAGTTATTTAAACTTGGCAAATCATTTGAAACCGATTGAGCTAGAAAAGATGCTTGGCGGCGAGAAACATTCATGTCCATAATTTCAGTCTTAGTTTCAAGTTCTACACTTAGAGGAACCCCCCTAAATTGTAATCGACCTTCCTCAATAAGATCACTAGCGGTGGAAAAATTTCTATAAAGCATAGGAAAATGGCTGCGATGTGCCATATAGTCTATTAAATCAAAGTGAAACAAAAAACGAGCATTGTCGCCTAACCCACGAGATAAATACAGAGACGAAAAGGAATCATCACGATGAATACCTCTGAACGCCTGATGATCTAATGAAGAGCCCTCTAAGGTGTTAAAAATAGTATCATAAAAATTATAAACGATATTTCGAGGAGCTAAATCCTCCATAAACCTTAAGTCTTGTAAAATTCTTCTATCAGGAGAATCAACAATCTCACTATTAGGAGTAAAGTCCGGACCAGACTCTGATATTATTGATGCCTGGTTTAAAAGTTGAGGATCAGGAACTAGGCGAATACCTTCTTCAGGGACAAAAGGTAAGTCTCTATTTCCTCTTTCGTTTTGTACATCCCCAAGTAATCTCCAGTCCGCTGGCTCTTCCTTTAGGACAATTTCCGGAAATTCATAAGCATTTCCTAAAACAGTCACGCAAGAAACTGGTCCCATTCCTTTGTTTAGCATGTAAAAATCAGGCTCTGGTCCTCGTTCGCCAGTAAGGCTCCTTAAGAATCGTGGATAATCTAAGTACACAACCGCATGAACACTCAGGTGGTTAGATACCACATGAGGCACTCCCGTGCGATTATGAGGCAGCCTTAAAGTAACTGGTGCTATTTCAATAGCATCCGAAAAAAATTGAGCGTCTCTTCCGGTTCGACGGGAGGTGGTGATGATATTTGCGTTAGTATCTGGGTCAAACGGCAATATGTCTATCAAAGGTTTATCAAAATAAACTAGATCTTGATATTCCATGTGTACAGTCTCATTGTCAAGTGGAGGAATACTGGACGGAAAATAAAAACCATCCTCGTTAGCCGCAAGGTGAACGAACTCTGTCGTATAGTATGGACTTATTGGTTGAATAGATTCATTTAACAAGTGTGACATCGGGGGCGAAAAGTTGGACAAAAATTCACCCTCTATCATCATGTTAAGAAATCCTGGCGTGAGAGGAACATCTTCGGGGTCTTGTCCTGCTCTTCCTTGTGTTCTGTAAACTGGTTTACTGGACATTAAGTAAGCATTATAAACATCTTTAATATAATAGAGTCCCTGCGTCTGTGCCTGGTTAAAGGAAAATATCAATCGTAGATTTAAGAAATTTAAATAATTGGCGTCTTCATACCAGTTCAAAGTAGAACGACCAGTAACACGCTCGATAAAACTACCTTCGACGGTAATAATGTCTGAGTATTGCTCTCTATCAGTCTCTAAAGTGATCTGTTCTACAGAAAATTCTGGTGCTATCAGATCAGTACCGCATATTACTCTACGTTCATCTGCCATGACTAATCCTCAAACTCAATGCCGGCTTCTTCACACAACCTTACTATTTGCGCCTCGTAATCAGACCTATACAATAATGACCCTTTTCGTTCGAATCCTTCGTCTATTTCGGTATCAACATTGATCGACAAAAAGTAATCAACATTCTCTGGAGTCAAGTCTGGGAAAGCCCGTCCAATAGCTGGATCTGTTCCGCCGATGTGATCCTCTAATCCTGCCTCACGAGCATCTTGTTGTCGTTGGCTGGCATATGACCCGTCAATTATAAAGGACAGGGGTATTAGATTATCTTCCTGTCCTGGCATTCGGCGAAAAACTTCTATTTCGTAATTTGCGCTCCCTTTAAATATAGTATTAAGTTCCAACACATCCAATAAAAGTCGATCGTTTTTATGAAGAGTGTACTCTACATATGTTTTTTCCTCCCCCTCGTTGTCGATATAAGGAGTTTCTATTTTATTATATTCAATATCCAAAGAAGCGGTAAAAACAGGAATAGATAAATTAGAACGAAACTCATAATTACCAGCGAAGCCAGTGCTGTCTTGTATTGTGTTTATAAGCCAAGATGGAGCATAATCTGACCACGGGCTATTTCTCCCCAAAAACCTGAAGAAGTGCGAGTTAGCCTCGGTAACATTATTAAATTGATATTCTTCAAGGTCCACAACATTTTCTTCTGACATAGAGGATGTGAAATTTGCTTGTACTCTAAGTCGGGGTGTTTGCTCTTTTATCCGGGTTACGATATTATTCTGTACTTCACCATAAATACCGGTGTATCCATTATCATAAATAATACCATTATCATAAAAACCGTAAAACATGGGATTAAATAAACCCTGGGAAAACTTGGCTTTTCCATAAGGGGTTAGTTGGAGATCTATGACATCTTCTTTTTGATTAAAAAACTTTACCATGTTATAAGTATATTCCTATCATAAAATACTACGGATTGGGTAGAAATTGAAGCCCAGGAAGTCCAGAATCAGCATCAGAAGTAAGGTCGGGCGATCTAAAAATAAATCCCTGTCCTGGCATTACGGGTCTATTGTCTTGTATTGTTTGTCTATCGTCTTGTATTTCTTTATTTAAATCAGGTCTAAACCCTACTTTAGTGTTTATTTTTGCTAATTCTACCAATGAACAATAATCATATGGCCAATTAAATCCGGCAAGATGATCTAATTGGTACCTTGTCTCTTCCCACGTTCTTCTCAGTTCTTCAATCTGTTCGCCTCTGGCTCCAAAGCGATTCTCCAATTGACGAACTGTGGCATCAAAAGTCAAATTACTAATTCCTTCTACCTCTTCTTGTATTAATTGTGTATAGCTTCTGATTCCTCTTTCTTTGACTTTGAAAACCATCCACCGAATAGCTGGTTGGAATCCGTTTGAATCAAATGATGTGTCCAAAAGGTCATGGCGTGGAACACCTGTACGGGGTACCCCTAAAAGTTCTTGGGCTTTGGACACTTCCGGAAAAACGTTTGCTCCAATACCCTCTGTTTCTTCTGCCGGCATGTAGTGATCAATAGCAGCTATACTCTTCTGTACCCTAGTGGAAGAATCGGGCATTATACCTTGCCATATGTCCGCTAAATCTTGTTCCGAGAAAGCTACAGTGTGTTCCATCAAATATATTACAGGCACCGCATACTGATCATTAGGTGGTGGCGCATTTTCGAGTGAATCAAAAGTGTCTGGACCAAAAGGATTAATAACATTTGGTATATCAGGATATCCCGAGGGAATCATAGGTTTCAATCTTTCCATGAGTCCGGGTGGGAATGAATATTTTGTAAACGATCTTCTAAACTCTTTTACTTTTGGTCCAAGGGTAGAATAATCGCCCTTTAAAGTCATTAATCTTACAATGTTATCTTTATCTCGATAAAAAGGAATTGCAACAATACCCTCCGAAAATGTTTTTTGATCAGGTCCAGCGTCTTGAAGTTCTCCAAGTCTTTTAGCTCTTGATGGATCCCAGCCACCTCTCATGATTTCATTTTCATCAAACCCAACCAAAGTAGCCAAAGACTCAATAGATGGGTTATCCCCAAGTTTATCATAAACATATTTTGGTATTTTTGAACAAAAACGATAACGACCTGTCGATGCTGATCCTCCGCTCGGGTCCCCGACGAGCCTATAATCTAAATCCTTAAGAGATACATCTCTCAAGAACATGTAAATACCTTCATTATCTTGAGGTTTTTGCCCGGTCGAGTGCCACATTCCAAAAGTTTCAGAATTAAATGCGCCTACATCAACAGATGACGAAAAGTCCCATTTCCCAGGAGCAGTAGCTGCCAAGTTCTGATGGTCTAAAATTGGGCATTCCCATTTGGGCATAATTACCCATTTATTGGGATCTAGAGTGGTATAAGTTCCGTTATCGGTAGGAAAAATATTATCAATAACGATAGATCGATCAATGTCCATGCGGTTTTGCCACGCACGATTCCAGTTATATGGAGGTGTCGCAGTGGTACCAACATAAGCGCCAGCATCAGGGCACCAAAAAGAACCAGAAGAAAAGTCATAATAACTACCACTTTCATTTATAAATTCCACAAAACTTTGATCTAATATTTCTTGTAAAGTTACCTCTGTAACTCCAGCTTTAGGAATGTAAGTAAACCTGGCAATACTTGGTCCATAATAGTACGGAGGGGTAAAGGGAGCAAATTCCCCTCGATGATGCGGCCAAGGTGCCTCTTTTGGTCTTTGTCCGGTAGAGAAAGCTTCCTCGGTTGCTATATTCAATCCCGTGAATGTTGTTCCTGTTGAACCGGTCGCTGTGGGCACACCAAAGGCGTATGGGTTACTATAAAGGTTCATCTTTGCTGTTTTTTGTAATCCTATCTCCATCATATACGCAACATTTTCGTTCACTTGAACTTTATTAATGCCGCCCTGTAGCTCACCCCCTGTTCCAGTAAAATCTTGAGGGTTTCCAAATTTAGAAACAAACTTAGTCATATAACCAGCTTCAGCATTAGCGGTTTCTTTTTTCTTCAAAAAGAACTTTGGCGTTGCTCCCAAAAAGTTAGATATAGCTTGACGATATAGAGTGTCTTCAGCACCCTCTTTAGCAGAACCAGAAACGTCATTATATAAATACTCATTAACATCTGATAATAGAATATCGCAATTTTGACTTCTTTTCAGGTACTCCTCCGGGTTTAATATTGATTCAAATGGAAACCTCTCTGACCACCAAAAAGTTGCCAAATCGCTGCCTGTTAAATTGTCAGCAAAATTCCAGCCGCCATAATTATCGGTTGCCGACGGTCGTCTAGTATTACCAGGGATATTAGCACCTTTGATAGCAGAACTATAAGACCCACTTTTGATACCAGAGAGCGGTTGAGTTGCGGGTATGGGGTAGATTTTCTGACTTTGGTTTCCATCTCGTAACACAGGATAATCTACGGCTATACCCGACTTAATTGAATTATACATTATTCCTGGGGCAAAGAACGGTCTCAACAATGTGCGCCAGCGCATGGGCGAACTTCCGGAAGCTCCATTAAATATAGAAGACGGACTATATGAGGAAGAAAATAAAGCAGCAATCTGTAAAGATCGATCCTGCGGATAGAAACCATCATAAGGCAAGAATCTAATTAAAGCATCAGAACTTAATTCAAAATGTTTAGGATACTTATTAAACAACAAATCTATACCGTGATCCATGAAATTTTCTAAATTTTCAACGTAATCGGTATAAACATACCTTTCATAAAAATTATCAAAAGAACTATTATAATTGTCGTGATTAGACCCAGTTAAGGACAGAGTTGAAGACACTCTGTTTAAAGCGTCTCTGTTGGTTAAGTAAGTTGGATAATGTTCACTAACTCTGTATTCTGGAACGATCGTATATTCTTGTCCGGCGAGGCGAGTGTCTTTATGAAATTCTTCATACGAGTCATAAAATGGATAGTGTCTCTCAGCGAGCGTATTCCCGTAAATACCTATTCGACTTCTACCAGCCGACCAAAACGGTCTAGATATGGGTCCGCCTGGAGCTAGAAAAGCTGGGGAATAATCATAACTTTTACCTGTGTTTATAAGACGTGAAGGCACTGTGTAAACATATTGACTACTAACTGTATTAGCTCTTGTCACTTGTTGTGGGCTTATTAATGGATCACCTGCGTTATAAGCTGTACCATAATGAGTCAACATTAATTCCCCGCACGGTAACCCTCCAGCAGCGCCGACCAGATCAAAGTAGAGAAGATCTATCCCATCCCGATTGTTGAACTCGGAAAACAACCAACTATCCAAAGGCCATATAGACCCTGTTCCGTCTCCAGTTACAGGTGAACTACCCTCATAAGGTTGTTGGTCAGAATTTTGTAAGGTATATCCCTGGGATGTAACAAAAGCAGATTTCCACCTGTTTTTGTTTCTATTTGCTGCGGCTTGATTGGATGGGGACGAAAGCCCCGAAACTGTTGTAATTGATGCCATGACAGCGGTGGCATTCGCAACACTTATGTTAATATCGTCTCTCCAGAAGTTTATTTTAAAATTCTGTCGTGCTCTGGATTCTGAGAAATATGTATAAATTTCTTGGGGATAGACGGTTTCTCTATAACTGTTCATTTGGGTCGTTTGGACCCCATCAACCACAGGCAACACGCTTTGAACATAATGGTCTCTTAAAATTTCATATGGCCTCTTGATTTGTCCTTGTGCCCATTTCCATCTTTTAAAATGTTGATTTAAGGGTCTGTTAGCAAAGCCCATCAAAACGTTTCCATACGAATAATCAAGAGAAACATTTGTTTCGTCTCGTGTTTCATAAGAAGTTTGGGCAGCAGTGCCAGGATTTGTCTTGATGAAACTCCTAACTGGCTTGTATCGAGATGTTATCGGAGTCTCTTTATATTGATTTATAAAACGACTCACAACTGTGCCGCCGACACGATTAGTATAAGTACTTCTTTTTGCTCCCTCTATTATCATAATGCCGCCGCCGTCTGGGTTTTCATCTGGGCGGAGGCGTCGGGTATTCAATGGGAGACGATACATAAGATTTTTATTTAGGAGCCGAGCGGGCTTAATTTCCCCGGACCTAAGCTGAGAAAACACTGAATAAAAAGGTTGGCGAGCCCATAAATATCTCACCGAACCCGCCGATCCAGTATAAGCACTTCCAGGGAACCCAGGAGAAAGACCCAAACTACTGGTGTATATTGTAATATTTTCTGGGAGAATAGTTCCTGATAAAATATATTCTTGATAGCTTGGGTTATTACT
>CEUT01042586.1_pt1 | contig 10634 bp, 15 predicted proteins | sample 531401 | NCBI WGS metagenome assembly CEUT01 (sample SAMEA2622821, study PRJEB7988) | marine metagenome | biome: marine biome (ENVO:00000447); feature: surface water layer (ENVO:00002042); material: "saline water (ENVO:00002010), including plankton (ENVO:xxxxxxxx)" | depth 5 m | reverse complement strand
GAGCCGTTTCCTTAGCCACCCCGCGCTTCATCATGAACTCGTACAGCTCATAGCTTTCGCGAATAATCCTTTGAGCTTTGTGCTGCAGCTCCTGCTGTGTAAAAGGGTGGATGTCATTGATGCTGTTCTGCCTGTTCTTTTCGTCCTGACGACGAAACCAAGGAGTTCCAGCCTCTGCAGTCTTGGCGTAACGGGTTGAAAATTCCTGGAACGAGAAGGACCGATGCCGCAAAATTTGCGCGGCGATGTCCCGCTCCGTATCTATTTGGATGCACATGGAGGCCATTTCGAACGGCGACCAATGCTTGTGCTTGAGCAGATATTTGAGAAGTTTTGGGCCAGTCTCCCAATTGTCCTCATTAGCCGGGTTGCTCACCCGTGCCATCTTGACAACTAGTTTCTCGGCATCTGGCGTAGACCAAACAAGTGAGACGCTCATAGTTCACCTCTGTAAGTGAGTTCTTCTGTGTGAGACTTGCTAGAACCTGACCAATCGATCTGGTACTTCGAGATAACTTTTTCTGGTCCCTGGACGGTCCAGTACCTGTGCCCGCAGTGCTTGCAAAGCCTACGCCTCAAACGATTGTTGTTCGTGTCACACCGAACCATGACAACGCGTGACTGCCGGCATCCGCACTTTTCACAGCTCATGGGAAAACTTCTTGCTTGTGTTTGCTTTAACGCGCATCTGCCTCACAGCACGGTGGTAAATATTACGAGCCCGTTCCCGTGAGATACCGAGCTCCCGTCCCATTGCCTGGAACGTTTTTGGATCACCTCCCTCTAATGCGAAAGCGCCCGAAACAATGTACTTTTCTTTGTCGTTGAGGTTTCGCATCAACGCACCAACCTGCTCGACATCGATACCCCATTGAACATCGTCAAACAAGTCATACCCATCACTGACGCTGTCCATCAATGTGATCTCGTCATCCGCAGCTCGCACAAACCCGTCGAGACTGATGGCGTCATCTGATCTATCGAGATACTCCTTCAACCGGTGTGGGGTTGTTTTGCAGTACTCTGCGCACTCTTCCAGCGTCGGCAACCTTCCATGCGTGCCTTGAAACTCAGGTCTCCAATGCCGCAATTTGCCGATCATTTCAACAGCGTGGGACGGCAACCTAATCATCCGATCGTGGGTGCTCAAGTAGCGAGTAATGCTTTGGCGGATCCACCAATAAACGTAAGTAGATAGGGCGTAACCCCGCTCAGGATCAAATTTTTTAATCCCGTGAGCAAGCCCCATGTTGCCTTCCTGCACAATGTCGAACATCTCAGTCCGACGGCAACGATTGCTGTAGCGCTTGGCGATAGAAACAACCAGCCGCAGATTGCAGTTGATCAATTTCTGGTACGCCCTTTCACCCGCTCGTATCTGACGTTTAGTCGGATCTTCGGTGTGCAGCCAGGCTTGAACAGAACGCGCCAGGATAATTTCCTGGTCTTTAGTCAGGAGTGGATACCTAGCTATTTCACGTAAATAACGACTAAACGTTTCCACTCAATTCTCCACTTCGATAACAGCGGGAACAGAGCCAAGGCTATGGCGCACCTGTATTGCAACGTTGATCGCTTTCTCGATTGTTACATATGAGCAAGCATCTTCTACCACAGTGGTAACCATGATCCCGCTACCTGTGGCTTCATAGCAAGCCGCAAGATATAGGTCATTTTGAATTGCAAGGGCGTACCGCATCAAGGGTTCCGTAAGGCCCCCTTAAAGTATCAGGATAAAAGCTTAATTCAACCGTTTGTCACGCTTCTGACGCTTCTTTTCTGGATCTCATGCGACCCTCAACGCGACGTTGGATCGAGTCTTGCCAAGCCTGCTTATCTTTCTCCAATGCAGCTGCATATGCATCAGAGGGCACACACCGCTCAAGCTCTTTGTAAATCACATCACGAATCCAACCGGTGGGACGGACCTTCAACCCATCAGCCAAATTTGCCAGTAATTCTGCGCGATTAGGGTCAAGCAGAATCTGCATATACGTCTTATTGCCGTGGCGAATTGCCATTCTTTATGTAGTTGCTAAGAAAGATACTAGCCGTGTATTACCAGGCAATGGAGTCGTCGACGTGCTTTCGCCAGCCCTGCGTCTGAGACTTACGAGACTTATTTCGTTGCTTACGACAACCTGCTCTTATCTGCCTGGCGCCTTCCAAGAATTCAGCTGCACGCTGCAAATCTGCTGTGGTGGCGCGTGCAATTTCATACCGCAAGTAGTCCAGCATGATTTGTCTGCCGGTTTTGGCCAAGACATCGATGCTGGAGCTACTGCAGTGTAGTAACCGGTTAGTGAATCTCAGACCAACGCTTACCAATACAAGGCTCAGCAAGTGGCGGAATATCCCCAAGCCACAAAGCCTCGGAACTCTCCATCACTTCTTTCAAAATCTGCGCCCACTTTTCACCGTGGGGCTCTTTAACTAGGAGCAGGATTTCGTCATGCACGCACGCTGCAAGCTTGACCTCATTCTCCCCAGCTGCAAACAGCAGAGGCCAAAGGCGACCCAGAGCACACTTCAAAACGGCAGCACCAGCACCCTGGATCGGAGTGTTGCATCGAATCGTCAGTCTGTTGTATTCACGCGACAACTGACGCCGCATAAAACTCAGGGGAATTCGAATATCAGTCCAAGCTTTGTGCGCCGTTTTATCAGCAGCAGAGGCATTCGCTTTCTGCCACTCACTAATTCCGGAATAGGTTTTGAGCCACTTATCACGAATATCGGTCGCCTCTTTGATCGTCAAATTCAGCCCATAACCGACGGCGTAGTTCCGCAAACCTTTAGGACCAGACCCATACAGCAAACCAAAATTTGCCGATTTTGCGATTTGCCGGTGCTCTTTGCTGATCGGCGTAGGATATCCCATTGCTTCCGCAGTAAATTCGTGCAAGTCCCCGCCCTGGAGCAGGGCTTTGGTCATCGTTTCGTCTTCCGCGACTGCCGCCGCGAGTCGTAGTTCCATTTGAGAAAAATCAGCATCAACAAGAACCCAGTCTTCAGGAGCTTCAACACAGGAACGAAAGACTTCATCTTTTGGGATTTGTTGGTTGTTTGGGTTGATGCAGGACATCCGTCCGCTGGCAGCTCCAAGCTGTAGATAGCTGGCGCGTACGAAACCGTCTGGGGCGAGTTTGTCCTGTATAGATTCAACCATTTGCCTGCGCTTTTCAGCCTTCTTCCAAGCCAAATAAGTTTGCACGACGTGATGGTCCGCCGCGTAGCTTTGCAGGGCAGACCGACTAGCACTAGGTTTGTCGGTTTTTTCATCTTTAGGCGGCTCCCCTAAGACCAGACTGAACTTTTCGATGAGCTGCTTGGGGCTGTTGATGTTGAAGCCCGCAAGCTTTTTCGTGCCGAGACGTTTACTCCCCGTCTCCTTTGCCCTCAGATTAAATACAGCGGGCTGGGTCTCAAGTTCCTCGATCTCCGCTTCGCACTTGGCGATGTAAGCAGGGTCCTGATCCATCCTTTTGAGTTCGTCTTTGAGATACTCCAATCGCTCGGATGACTCTCGGGGCAACTTATGGCCCTCAGGCAATGCTTCGTCGAGCTCCAACAGGAACTCTTTTCCAAGTTGTTCGATTTCATAGACGTAGTCCTTGCGAAGTTGTTCGAGGGCATCACGGTTCCAGGGAAGACCGGTCCGCCACATTTGAGCCATGGCGGGAAGAGCCCCGCACTCCAGGTGGAACGCATCAAACAGATCATGCTTACGCAGGAAATGATTGATCCGAGGCACAAGATCCAGCAAAACCTCAACGTCCTTAGCCGCATAGGTCAACTGCTCCTGGGACAGCTGATCCGCACTCCAGTCAGAGGCCTGCTGCTCTTTGGATAGAGTTTTGCCTAAATACCGTTTGGCTAATACATCGAGGCGATGCTTGGTCTGTGCTTTGCCGTTGTTGTGGAGCTTGCTGGCAAGCATGGTGCAGAAAACGTGCCCCTTGGGATAGAGGTTGTGTGCCTGCAACCAGCCAAGGTCAAACACGGCGTTGTGAGCCCACCAATGCCTGGGACCGTTATTAAAAAACCGCTCCAGCCGAGGAAAGTCCGACTCCTCTAAATCAAAAAAGTCAATAACAACAACGGTTTTAGAAGTGTCGCTGCCTAGCTGCAGCAAACGAAGACCGCCATTTTTGGGTTGAAGTTGCGTGGTCTCCGTGTCAAACGCGATAAGAGTCGCGTGTTCGAGCAGGTCAAGGTGCTCGATACCGAAATATGTTTTGTAACTCACGTCCCCTTAGAAAAGATGCTCTTCGGGGAAGATACCCTCCCAATCCTGCTCGTGAACGCCTTCAGGCGAGTACCAACCAGAATCGTCAAGATACCAACCTGCCGCAGTGCGGGCAAAGAAAATCTTCTTTTCTACGTCTTCCGCAGAGCTGTCGTGTACAGGAATGGTCATCGGAGTGGATCGTCAAAAATAGGTGGGCAATCAGTAAGGCGCTGGTGCAGTCTTTGAGCTTCCTTAGCTTCGAGGTGATCAATCAAACGGGATAAATACCACCAGGCTTTTTTGAGATCCTGGATCGGGTTATCTTTGTGCCACACTCTAAGCAAGTACTTTAGAGTGTTCCCGAGTAGCATACCGGTAATGGGATCTGGCGCATCTCGAATGACATCTTCTATTACATCAATAGCCTCAAACCGACCCTGGGTGTAATGGGCCGGTGAGTTGACTAAGTCATCTGACTTTGAGGTATTTGAGGGCATTACGGAAGTCCCAGGTGCTTGGGTCACGTAGCAGATCGTAGTACTGACCTACAACGTACAGCTGGTCATAGTCTTCGCCCTCGCCATACTCCACATCAGTTTCTCGGGACCAAACGCCTTTGCATTGGCCATCTTCCCCAAAAACACCGATGTAATCAGCGCTGCCTTCCATAGCCTCGCGAACATTGAAGATGAGGTCGTTGAGATTCCGTACTCCAATAACAGCACGAGAAGCTGCGTAGTACGGTCCTTCGTCTTTGTAAGTAGAAACGTGCATTGTGCTAGTTAGGTTTGTTTTTAATGTCGGCCCAGATGTACTGGTCCCGATCTGATTGAGGAACAATTCGAAAGAGGTCTGGGCGTCCTGGGCGGCACTTACGAATTTGGTGGAGTCCACGGGTTGCCGCTTTCTCAGAAGAGTGGCAACTAATTACGCACCACTTGTTGTCGCGAAGTGCTTGAACCTGGAACGGGAACTGATCAAAGCGTGAAATAGCACGGTGGTAGTAGCCAGCCATGTTGATAGGCATCAATAGTCGTCAAGTACTGGATTCCATGTTTCTACCAGTTCCGCGAGGGCCATGAAGTCATCAAGCGTTTCAGGAGTTTTTTCGTCCTCATCGAGTAGTAAGTCGCTTGTGCACGCAGCCGATGCAAATTCCGCTGGATCCCAGCGTGTGGCGCAAGAGACTTGCACGATGTCTTCAATGGTTGCCTCGAAGTAGACGACACGTCCGACTGGTTCATGGCAGAGTTCGTAGTAGTCAAGTGAAATGATGGAAGAGTGGCTCATGGGTCTAAAGGGACCATTGATAAAGTAGCACGTTAGAGATTCAAGTAGTCAGAAATGACCGGAAAGATCTCCGATTCATAATGACTCATGACTGAGACGTCAATCCCGCCCACTAAGGCAGTTTCTATGTCGTTCTCGATGCGGCAAAATTCCTCAGGAGTGTCTCCATAATGATCTTCGCAAACTGCTATGGGAGAACCAACGTCGTCATATGCCGTATAGCGAACAACCGCGAGTGTATCTGCGGATTTACTCACGCTGTAATAGGTGATCGTTGTGAAGTCCATGGAACGTGACACCGCTCCCTCAATGTGCCCCGCCTTTATTAACAGAGCCATGATGGAAATGTAGTAGTCCGTAGATCCATGGACACACACCGTGAGTTCGCACTACAGCGGTTCCGGCAAGACATCAGTAGATGCTCTGATGTCAAGGAACTCCAGGACATGTCAATCAAGCTGATGCAGCTTTATCTGCGGCAACAAGACACTGTCAACAAGATGGTCAAAGAAGGGTTTTTACCCAACGCCTTTGATCAGCGGTCGTAACGCTCCTCTTTGCGTTCCCGAAAGATCCGACCCACCTCGTCAAAACAGGCGCGGCGAGTTTCGTATGGAATAGCGTTCATAATTTGGTGCATCCGAAACTGAAGGAACTCGTCCTTTTCATCCATGACCTCATTGAACTTATGAGCATTTTGAATTCCGTTTCCAAGTGCACTGACTACGAAGCACTGGAACGACGGTGAATCAAGAAGATCTTTAAGGGTGAGCCTGTCAGCGCTGGACAGGGCACTTTCAGGAATGCTGATGTCGTACGGCATTGAAATGAAATTAGGTAGTAAAGCTGAGGCCTTTAAGACCTCAGCACCATAGCTACCAAATCGTGGGTCGGCCTGTCAACTGGCGTTCCACATGCCGGGACCACGTTGCATTCTCGCGGGGATCCTCGGAACTTTTGACACACTTGGGTCAGATCCATTGGTATCACTGGGGTCTTTAAGTGTTTCAGCACCTGTTTCACGAAGTGTGTCAAGAAGGGGTGAAACAGTTGGGGGTTCCAAGGGTTGAGAGGGTTGAGACGACGTAATCCCTACCTCTGCAAATGTTTCATCAGGGTTTGACACACATGGTGAAACAGGTGGTTGAAACACTTCACTTCCCTTCTCTTGCAAGGGAACTACTTCAACTGTTTCAAGATTTAATGGATCCCCCCGCAGGAGAGAGGTTGTTTCTGCAAGCAATGCTCTGTACAGATGAGACTTACCTGAGACTCCTGCCTTCTCAACCAACCCTTCCTTAATCAGGCGGTTAATAGCTGTTCTCACCCCTGGTTCAAACTCCTTACGAAGCAAACCACCGTGAACAGCGTTGTTGATCTCCTGGATCGTGAAGCCCTTCCCACGCTGTTTACGCAAAAACTCCAAAGCCCTGTCTTTCTTGGACATAGGCCTTGTATCGCTTGCAAGGGGCTTAGCCCGCTCTTCAAGGGTGAAGGTTTCGTCCTGGTTCTTATGAAGCCACAGGTGGTTCTGCTCGCGTCCCTGACGGCTTTTCTCCACCGTCACCAACCTGGTACGGCTTGGATCATCAGAACCAGCTTCGATTTCAAGCTTCTGCTCCTCGTCAGAAAGCTTGCGGAGTGCCCATACCTCATCCACTGCGTCACGAATAGCTGTGGTGCCTCTGAAGCCGCCCTGCTTGTTGCTGTGATGGATGATCATCACCGTGGTGGCTGGGTAGGTCACACCGTTGTTGCGGGTGATCCAGTACAGCGGCCTGGCATATATGGACTTGTTCTCATCCGCTGCCCTGGCACCCGAGCAACCGACCAGGGAGTCGATGATTACAAGGGAGGGCTTGTACTTCTTCATCAGGTCGATGAAGCGCCCCTGCTGGGTCAAATCAAAGCCGTTGCGGATGACAACGTTCCGCATGGCGTCTTCAGGAATATTGATTTCAGCCAACTGGTCCTGCATTTGAATCATCGGCTGATCGCCGTTGAGGATCAGTACAGGGCCTTTGTTGACTGATTCACACTGGCCCTTGACCTTGAATGGATCTCCAGTTGCAACGTGCCTAGCGATGGTCCAGGCAGCAGATGACTTGCCGTCACCACCAGCGCCGTAGATCAACACGGTGAAGGGGCTGGGAAGGACACCGGGAATCAGGTACTTCCGATCCAGCTCCATCTTCATCAAATCAGCGAGTGTGATCTCCCCCTGGTGCTCAGCTGCGCGGTATTCCTGGTCCGCGACATACATCTCCTCCAGGCGATCAACCTTCCAGCCGGTCTTAATCGCCAGGAAGTGCATCTCAACCATCTGCTCGGCAGGGTTGTCGATCTCATATATGTCTTGAACTGCCTCACGAATGGTTTCGTAACTCTGCTGAGGAGTGACGTAACGATCTTTCTCATAGTCAGCTTCGCCGTGGATCCGCATGACCCACTCTTTGACCCGCTTACCTTCTTCAGACTTGAAGCGGTTACCGCGTGGATCCTCCTCCTTAGCTAGGTAAAGAAGGGTGCCAAAAGTCAGGCCACCACCAGCCTTGAAACCAGCACTCCAACGCTCCTCGCAAGGGTCACCGTTTTCCCAGTCCTGGCTGTAATCGGTATCTTTCTTGCTCCACTCACGCCACAAATCCAGGCCAGTCTCATCAGGAAGACCGCTGTGGATCATCATCCCGATCTTGACCCAATGGTCCTCACCACCTTGCGGTGGGATCGCAGAAAGACAGACCTTGACGAAGTCGATCTTCTCCTCCCTGGAGCGACGGTCGAGCAGGTCGGTTGCAGTTTTCTTTGAGGCTTCCTTACGACGAAAACCTTCCTTCATCTCTGCCAGCAACCACGCTGGAGCCTCAGGAATACTGTTCAGATCCCCCTGGAACTTGTAATCACCACCGTGGGCGTAAGCACCAAAAATGATGCCCTGACGCCCCCACAGCACCTCGTAGCCCAGGTTTTCAGTAGCGGTGTGGCTGAGGTCTGAAACCTCATCCCACATCTTCTCTGGGACATAGAAGAGATATTTACCAGCATTTCGACGACCCGACTCAACGAATGGAGCACCTTCGAGGTCAGTCCATCCACGCTTCAAGGCACCCAGACGTTTATCGACGTCGAGGATGACTAGGCCCCGACTGACAGGACCGGTACGAACACCAATCGCCTTAAAAGAATCCGGAGCAGATTCAATGATCTGAGCAGCGTGGCTAGGTGTGATGTGGTCCTTCTTCCACCGCACATGAGGAACCTTGCCATCAGAGGTGCGAACTTTTCCGTTTTTGTCGGGCGGAAGCTCCACCCCCTTCGCGTAGATGGGGCATGTAGCCCAAAACTCAGGCAATCCGCGCACAAAGCCGCTCAGCTTTGTCATTTGTTAAACTCCTATAGAAGAACCGCACAGGTCTCATCAGAGACTTGCGCTGAAGTCCTTAGAGCCCTGACCGGCACTAGGGACTTTTTTCATTCTAGGGAGATTGTCAACTTCGAAAGTTGTACTAGCCTGAGTAGGCAACGGGCACAGCAGCCCACAGCTACAGAGTCTTATGGGTCTCCTTTCTAAAAAGAATCAAGGCGCAGTTTCAGGTGGTGGTGGTGGTGGAGGCTACCTCAACCCCAGCAAGATCCAATCAGGGTCATCTGTGCGATTTGCACTCCTCACAGACCAACCACTTGAGTTCTACGAGTGCTGGGGCGAAGACCAGGAAGGCAAAGCAAAACCCTTCCGCTTCAGTGACGATCCCAGCCCCTCAGAAGTTGAGGCAGAGATGGGACCAAACTATGAGCGCCGCCTAAACCGCGAAGGCACCGACGTGGACCCCGCAAAGTTTGCGATGGCCGCTCCGGTATATAACTTCGAGAACGGCAGCGTCCAGGTGATGAGCCTCACCCAAAAAGGTCTCATCCGCGAGATGGACAAGCTTTCCCAACTGGAAGATTACGAAGACATCCTTGCCTGGGACTTCGTGATGGAGAAAGAAGGCACTGGCCTCAACACCGTCTACAGCCTTCGCATCGTTCCTCGCAAAAAAGCAACTCAAAAGGCGATCGACGATGCCTGGGCCAAGTCCTGCGACGACGGCTTCGACATCAATCGCCTAATGACAGGTGGAAACCCGTTCAAACGCGATTAAGCGTGATAATGTTGCCAGGTAATTTCGTTTCGGCGGACTTTGTGCCCTTGAAACGCCATTACCACTAGACCTGTAAACGGACGCAGGTCCAGTGATCACACATCCATCCGCTTGATCACCGGCTGGTCACCACGTGTGGCATCTGTTTAGGACTAAACCCCTGACGAGCTTCAGAACCCCTGGCTTCGGCTAGGGGTTTTGTTGTGCTTGGGTGTACACTCGCTGAGGGTAAACATCTCAAGCCACTGGTCGTTGCCGGTGGCTTTTTTATTGGATATATTGAACTGGGAAATAGTAATTGCATGACCTACGGGGCAGAGAACATCGTTGACTGCACAACCAGGGTGCAAAACCTGGAGCGTTGGTACTACGCAGACGGGCGAAATAAGAAAGATCACCCTTTCCATGGCACGTTCACAGGTCTATACAACCTGTATCGACACCATTCAACATATGGCCTCGGAGAACCTGTCAAAGTCCCAACAAGTACTTGGCGCTAAGGGCTACGTATATATCCCAGACCCAGTTGTCGAAGAGACCGACGATGGATTGGTACGTGTTTCTGTAGGAGACCAGATAGCCTGTATTAGTACAACTCAGCCGGTGCAACCAACGGTGCATCAGCTGACCATGGAATGGCTTCTGAAGTACACGCCCGGCTAGCAAAGCTCCGCAGGTCGGCCCTGGTACAAGACAACTCCGGACCCCATCGGGTCTACAGAGACAGCGAAGGAAACATCTTCCATAGCGTCACACATGTACTAAAAGAAACAGCACCACCACACCAGAAAGAAGCCCTGGAACGGTGGATGCAACGCCCCTCATCAGGCGAAGACCGTGACATGGCAGCCACCCGTGGAACTTTGGCTCATAACCACGCGGAATACATCCTTAAAACCGGCGTAAAACTTGCCCGCCAAACAGCAAACAAGCGCAACTGCTGGAAGACCTCTTCAGACGGCCTAGAGAGG
>CEUT01067920.1_pt1 | contig 10653 bp, 16 predicted proteins | sample 531401 | NCBI WGS metagenome assembly CEUT01 (sample SAMEA2622821, study PRJEB7988) | marine metagenome | biome: marine biome (ENVO:00000447); feature: surface water layer (ENVO:00002042); material: "saline water (ENVO:00002010), including plankton (ENVO:xxxxxxxx)" | depth 5 m | reverse complement strand
CGAGTCAAGTTTCACTTCCTCGCCGAGCGACTCAGCGGTAAGCATCATACGTTCGTAATCATCCATCGGCATATTATCGGCGATCTCATCAACTGAGTAAAGGCCTGACACAGCATCGGGAAAAAGCGCACGTAACGCCATAGTAAGAGCTCTAACTCGGTGCATTTGGCGCGGCATGGTGTCCCAATTGCGGTTTCGTGTTAGCCCTTGAGCGTCGGCCATTTGTCGCGTAAACGTAAACTCATGAATGATATCGACCCCGTTTACACGCTCATCAACGCGGCTCACTTCATATGTGCAATGATTGTCACTCCATGATGAAATTCGCATAATGCCGACGAGCCCGGACTTGCGGCAAATTCCCGCAATCGCGTCGGCTTTAAGTGCGGGCGTGCCCTTTAGCACGTAACACTGACTCTTAAGAATGCCGAGGTCATAATCAAAATGATGACCGTATTCAGCGTAACAAAGAACCATATCATGCGCTCGTCGGTTGTCGCCGTTTGAGAGCATCATTGCCATATTCCATAAATCATCTTGATTCGTCGGTCGGAATCTGAACGGGGCGGCGGGTCGTTGTGTAGGTGGTAAAATCATTTCGTTGTCTCCAATCAATACTCAGAATTTAATGATCATCAGTATAATGATAATGATGAACAGTGTGATGATGATGATAAGGTCGCGTTTAATGCGACGGTCTAGTGGGTTCATCGGCGAACCTGGCGAGCGATACGAGCGACAAGTCGAACGCTTGCACGGGCGAAGTCAAAGCGGTTAAAAGGTTCGTTGATGCACTCGGCGAGGTCTACACCCCGAAGCGCGGCGAGTTCGACGTCGGTGATCGACGGGCGGGCGGGTTCAATGACGACCGGTTTTAGGTCGTAGCATGTAGGATATTGATCAGTTACGCACATACTACCAAGTCCCCTCATGCTTGATGATGCAGCCTTCATAAGAAATGAAAGGCACCTCTCTAGCTTGCAACATCATCAACGCTTTACCCAATCGGCGATCACTAGAGAATCGCTCAGTGAGCTCGCCCGCGGTCATTTGCCGAGACTCCGCAAACGCGAGACAATACACGTTAAATGATGCGTCGGGGCTTACGTGTAACGACGGGTCCAGGTCGGCGTTAAAATCGACGGCGTTAAATGATTCGGCGGGCTCGATTCCGTACTCGTTGCACATTGTATTAAGAATCTTTGCGAGTTCGACAGCGCGATGAGGGGACGATTTCATATCACCCTTTATCAATGCGTAAATGTATGACGGCGTCACGCCGGCACGATCAGCAACGACGCGAACTTTAAGCGCCGTAATGATCTTTCGTTTTTCATCGTTCATAATGCTTACCTTTCAAGCATGATCAAAAGTTGTGAAACGAGCTTGACATAGTTTTAAAAGTCATGTCAAGCTACTTTATAAATTATTTGACATCAACTTGAAAGGTTCAAGAATGAATGAACATGAAGTAAGACTAGCGGCGTACGGCTTGAAGCTGTCGCCGGCCGTGAAGCTTACACTACTCGGCGTTATATCGCGCGTAAATTGGGAGACGTGGCGCGGTGAGGTATCGTTCAGAGATCTAGCGCAGCGTATGAACCTCTCGGCGAGCTCGGTGCGCTCATCGCTTAAAAAGCTAAATGAGGCGGGGTTGATCACGTCTCGACTGAACGCAACGACGACGGCGGCGGGTAAACAGATGTTTAAGCGCACGGTCGTCGACGTTAACGTTAAGATGATCCTAAGTGTATCGCGGATTGATACACCCCCTGTATCGCGGATTGATACACCCCCTGTGTCGCGGATTGATACACCCCCTGTATCGCGGATTGATACACCCCCCCTATCGCGGATTGATACACTTACAATAGAGGATAACAATCTAGATACAATTAAGAATACAATTAGACCGATGATGACTGAGCGACAACTCAGAGAACAACGAATCAGAGACGCACAAAAGCGAATGAAGAGTGCTTATAGGAGTTATTGAAATGAGTTTAGAAATTGACATGATAAAATTGGCCGATGCTCTCGGGCCGAATATCAACGAGCAACTGAGAACACTAAAACAACTCTCTCGGAACCGATCCGAAGAGCTCGGCAACCCTGAACCCGTTTTCGGCGATTGGTCGTTCCTCTCTCATGACTCACTTGAGGCTAACGATTGGATCGAACGCGGCGAGGTAACACTAACCGGTCGCGATGTACCCTACTGTGGTCGATGTCAAGAAGGTTGGCATTACGAGCGACATTTTAACGGCACCGCGGATACTGCGAGGATGTGTCAACACTGCGAAGTACCACGCCGTTTCATAAGCCGACTTAACAAGCTCAGGTTGCCCGCCGACGCGATTGATATGCATTTCAAGAATTATAAATGCGACTCTCAAGAGCAATTTGAAGCGCTTGATTACTTACGACGATGGATACAACGCGACCCCGACATCACGAAGCCGCCGGCGCTGTTTCTCTTCGGTACAAGCGGAAACGGTAAGAGTTCGGCGCTTTATTGTCTCGCCCGTGAGGCTGCGTACTATGATCGCTATCACGACCCGCGACGCCGGCGTCGCGCTCGATACATCTCGCATTCGTCGCTCATGAGTGCGATTCGTTCAACGTTCAACGACCGCAACGCTAAAGATCCTCTGAAAAATTGGTTAAACGGGGTCAACCTTCTGCTCGTTGATGAGCTCGGCGGCATCGGTGGAAGCGCGAATAAAAGCGCGTGGTGGGTTGATCAGTCGATACAGATTATCGAGCAAATCTATCGGATGCACCGCGCCGGCGAACTCGCGGTTGTCTTTACGAGCAACTTGCACCCGAATCAACTGATACACGCGCTCAACGATAATAGCGCCGTACGGTCACGACTTACCGGCATGTTTAAACATTCTACAATCCAAATGAAGGGGCGCGACCGTCGGATTGATTCCGATAACTTGGGGTTTTGGGGTCGGTAGTTCAAGTAAGTTTCAAGTTTATTTGAAATTAGCTTGACTAAGCACTTTAAAGTCGGGAATAGTGAAGAGGTCAACACGACGCAACACTAACCGACAACCGCGACCACGTCGCAGAGAGTAATGATTATGAAACGACTAAAAGAAACCACTATGAAGCGCTACGACGCCGGACAACTTCGACGGCACCTTGATCGTCTGCTTAACGCTTTCGACTCCGCACCGTACCGAATTAATCAGTATCAAGTGTTACACTGTATCTCATCGACCTTTGAAGCTTATTATCCGTACTGTGATCTATACGACCGCGACGCGATCATCGACGCTATCAATGACGTCTATCGACGTTTAGGCATGTAACGCTTGACGACGGGCATCTAACGAGTTAACGTTAAGTCAGCGCCGTTTGTTAAACTTTCTTTTTTAAAGATAATGTCAATCGTTGATCTCAGCGCTCTTTAAAACCCTCGGCTTCGGTTGGGGGTTTTTTCGTTGCACTTATGGCCGGCATGGTCTAGGATACTCAAACCGCTCGAAGGGCGGTGAGTATTGATCGGAGACAACATGAATCAAATTCAGCTAGTCGGCAGACTAGGCGATAACCCAGAGTTACGAACTACTCAAAGCGGGACGACATATGCGTATCTACGCATCGTCACAAACGAGTATTATCAAGATTCATCGGGTACCTGGCAAGAATCAAGCGAGTGGCATACGCTCAAAATTTGGAATCGCTCATACGAACGAGCCGCGCAAACGCTTAAGCGCGGCAACCTCGTTTCGGTCGTTGGGCAGTTGCGGAGCTTTGAGAAGACCGACGGCACGGGCCGTTTATGGGAGGTCAAAGTCGAAAAATGGCGCAATCTAACGAAGCGCGACGAGACGAGCACCGAACGCCGAAACGATCCATTTTTGCCGCCCGAACCCGTCGCGACGTTTGCCAGTAACACACAACATAACCCGACACCTTGGGGCGAGGGATTTACGCGCCGTTAAACACCTTTAAAGAATTGATAAGAGAGAATTGATAAATGAATATGACAAATCATAATACTGAGTTACATTTCAGGGTCGGTTCGACTTTCGAACATTGTGTAGGTCAAAGCCTCATGAGGGCATACGACCAAGATATCAGAAAAGTAACCGACGACCGCGCATCATTCGCAGATTTTCAAACACCTTGTCGGACGCTTATTGAGTTAAAGAGTCGTAAATTCATCAGGCAAGCCGATGCCATGGACCCTGAATTTATTACGTTAAAACTTGCTCATCAACTAAAGCAAGGGCTCGAAGCCGCAACCGCTGAAAATTTCTTGTACGTCGCGATTATTGGCGTTCATCAGGTGAACCGCATAAGCGAACTAGACGCACTAAGAAATGATCGAACTGCATTTTTAAACGCTTATCATTCAGCGCATGTCATATATGGTTGGTCTACACGAGTTCAGTATACCGTTTTAGATGTTAACGACATCTTCGTTAACCCTAATCATCTAACATTTCGTGATTCGATGTTTAAATGGCCGTTCACCGGAGTTGGGGAGAGTCGATACATTGATATCGACCAAGTCTTAAGTTATCACGGCTTGAGATTAGATCGGGTTGACACCGCCCCCGAAGCACACCCAGATATGAGTGTTGCCGACAAGCTCGCCGCGCTTCAACCAAGAATGAAGGCTGCCGAGCTCGCCAGGCCCGCACAAGAATTGATCATGTATGATAATCAGAGACGATATCATTTTGATGAGCTCGATTATGCTTCAATCATACTTGAAGATAGACATGATAAGAGGAGTATCAACGCTACAAGCTTAGTCTACATTAAAGACTTAGAAGTTGATCAACATACAAAAAAGCGTTTAAAGGATCGCTTAACAAGCGTAGGTTATGTATCAACTCGGATACATGTTCTTAATCCAAGAGAATTTTTTATCGCTCTAACGTTTATACATTTCGGCCTTAAGGTCGCTAAAGCTAACGATAAAATAGGACGGCTTCGACTTACAAAGATTTTCAAGAATCATCTGAATGATTCGGACATGAAATATCCTTGGAAGGTCTGCGACACTTCCTATGATTATTTTGAATGTTTAAGGCGTTTTCATGAGGTTTTAGAGTCAAAAGGCCTGATACATCATTACTTGATTTTTGACCCAATCACTAATAATTTTAAAGGTATACCGAGTATTTCTTGGACTCATCAAGATCATGTTAACGCGCTTTTAAAGCATTTAGACGACGTCGAAGCGCCGCAACCGGTCGCAGAGGTCGAAGAGTTAAAAGCGGTCGCAGAGGTCGAAGTATTAAATAATGCCCGTTCAAGATTTTTGTATAGCGAATCGAGGAGAAGAGTGCACTCAAGACTTGCTAAACGGATTATAGATTTAGAGTATGAGATCGCTGAACGCGATCATATTATTGCCTCTTTAAAAAAGAGGCTTGAATCATGAGCATCAACCGACAACGGGCAGCCGACAAGCTCGCCGCGCTTCAAGCTAAACTCAAGGGTAAGCCGGTTCGACAACGAGCTCGCAATAAATTCAATGTCGGTAATAAATGGCCGGCTCATCTTCTCGGCGAGGATCTACCCGCGGATGATATGCCGCCTTGGCTGTTTAAAGTGAGTAAAAGATGAGTGATGTACAGTCGTCTTATATTGCGCTTTATAGACGAGCACAACGAGCCGCCGAGACACCCGAACAACGCGAACGACGGTTAGCATATCAACGCGATTATGCGCGACGTAAACGAGCCGCCGAGACACCCGAACAACGCGACGAGCGTTTAGCGAATCAAAGAGCATCAAATCGAAAGCATAGGCAGTCATGAGCGAACAAAACGACGACGGTTTCGACATCTTAAAAGAGCTTCAAGAAATGGTGATCGTTAGGTTATTGGATGACCTAGACCCGAACAACCCCGACGACCTGAAATTGATAAGAGATTGTGTTAATCTGTATCAGAACATTAAGCGTGTTTTGAGTGCGATTGATCGCAAGTGATCTAATTAACTTTACATATTAGACACCCCATATGCGCGGGCGTAATAAAAATGGACCAAAAAGTCAAAGAGCAAAAACAAGATCAATTATTAAATGATCTGCGGGCCGGCTTAACAATTAAAGCCGCTTGCGGTCAAGCTCGCATTTCGCGACAAACATATTATAATTGGCTTGAAGAGTCCGGCCCCGAAGGAGAGTGGACTTTAGAATGTGCCGCGGCTCGTACAACACCACAAGCGCTCATGACTAATGTGCTTATCCAAGAAGGCTTAAAAGGTGATTGGCGATCCGCTCACACATTTTTAAGAAATGTCGCGCCGGACGAATGGAGCGATCGACGAGAAGTAGAATTAAATGTAAGCAATTCGAGCTCGTCGGGTGCCGACATCGTGCGAGATATGATTGATCAGTTACGCAGCGACATCGAATCAAACAACGAGGCGTCAACCGATGACGAACCCGCCGACGAGGATTAAGTTAAATCCGCTTCAACGCGAGATCATAACCGCGATCACCTGCGATCAACGAGTGATAGCGGCGCGGTGCGGTTGGGGTTCGGGTAAAACGGCGGCGCTCGTCTTCGCGTTGCTTTACGTTTCGCAAGCTCGCCCCGCGACATCGTCGCTACTCATCACTGATACAAACCCGCGTTATCAATCCGTTCTCATGCCCGAAATGCAAAAATGGTTAGGTGCTATCGGTTGGACGTATAACCATACGCTTCGCAAGTGGTTCGACCCCGAAACGAAGTCGTCGGTTTGGTGCCGTGCATACTTCCGACCCAATACCCGCGACACGACTCACAATCCTCTAGAGGGGCTCAACATCACAAGCGGGGTTTGTCTAGTTGATGAGTGCCAAACGCTTACATCAGAAGTCGCACAAAAAGCGCTCGGTCGTCTTCGGTCGGGTCCATCGCCAATTATGATCCTCGTCGGGTTGCCGGTGTCGGGGGCATGGTGGGTACAGTTAGCAGAAACCGCGGGGTGTAAGCCCCTTCTCTATTCGTCGTACGTCAACGAAGCGAATCTATCCGAAGCTTGGTTCGAGGCGACTAAGCTGTTACCCCCCGAAGAGCGCGAAGCGATGGTAATGAATAAGCCCCGCCCGCCGTCGGGTTTAGTCTATTCGGAGTTTCGCGAAGATGAACACGTTTTAGATGATTGGGTTTATCATCCGAGCATGAGCGGGCGCATCGCGATTGATTGGGGTTTTCGTAAGCCGTCGGTGCTCATCATCGTACACGACCCCGCTTTAGGTGCCGACGTGATCGCCGCTGAGATGAACCCCGCCGAGGTCACTGTCGAAGAGTTAGCGCGGTTGATACTGTGCGTCGCGTGGCCTAGGTCGCTAAAGGATCGCGCACCGTCTTCGCGTATCTGGCTCGATTATGGGGTCGCCGATAAGGCCGGTCGGGCTCGTAATGATCAAACCGGCCGGTCGGCATTTCGGGCGATGAGGGCCGACCCGCCGCGGGGTTTAGGTATGCCGCTTAGGAGCAATACCGACCCGATACGCACCGACATCTTAAACGGTGTTCAACGATTGAAGCGGGCGTTTGCGCGTGGTCAATATCGGATTACTCGCGAGGTATGGACCGCCGGCGAACGGGCGACGGGTAACTCGATACGCAAAGCGCTTTTAAGTTACGGTTGGGACAATAAAGAATTACCCAAAAAGGACGGGCGCGAAGATCCTTTGGACGCTTTAAGATACGATTGTATTACGTGGAATTGGGGCGAGACGTTAGTAGATCGCAGACAGTACACCGCGTCCGCGCCGAGCTCGCGTCGGGTGCGCGTCGGTACAAGTAAAAGCAGGTCGTTTTGAATGTGGATAATTCCCGAAAACTTAGACATCTCTCACTTTGCACCGGATACGGCGGCATTGATATCGGACTTAAACGGGCTCTCGGAAATATCAGCGCGGTCGCTTATGTGGAAATCGAAGCCTTCGCCGTCGAGAACTTGGTCGCGAAGGTTGAAAACAACTTGCTCGACGTGGCGCCTATTTGGACGGATATTAAAACCTTCGCATGGTCAAGCTTTCGAAACTGCGTTGACATCGTCAGCGGCGGTTTCCCTTGTCAACCATTTAGTGTTGCCGGGAAAGGAGACGCCGACGCCGACCCGCGGCATCTATGGCCGTACATCGTTAAAGGACTCGCTGAATTGGGACGACCTCCCCTTGTTTTCCTCGAAAACGTCGAGGGGATCATTAGCAGCCGACTTAAAAGCGACGGATGGAGCGACCCCGAATCAACGCCGGTTTTGTTACATGTCCTTCGAGAATTGGAGCGAATGGACTACAACGCGACGGCGGGAATATTCAGTGCGGCTGAAGTCGGCGCACCCCATCAAAGAAAGCGGGTTTTCATACTGGCTCGCCGCGCCGATCTTAATGACTCAGGGTGCGATATCGTTTCCAGAATGCTCCGAGACTCAAAGCGGAGAAGCATGGATTACCCCGCGGGCCGACATGTCGAAAGCGCCGGCGGGCGGCGGCGACCGAACGAACAAACGGTATTTGACGAGGTTGGAAAATCAAGTGCAACCGATACAAGGTTTATGGATTACGCCGGCCACGACTGCGGGCACAAATCAAGAAAAGTTGTACTCGAAAACGGGGGCACCTTGGTCGGGCAGCGGGCGAGCGTATCGGTCGAACGGTATGCACCGAACACTTACTTTAAACATGCAAACGCATATCCCGCCCCGCGAGGATCAAAACAGCGACCATTTGAACCGCCACGAGTCACGACCGAAATTAAACCCGAGATGGGTAGAGTTGCTGATGGGGCTGCCGGTCGGTTGGGTTATGCCGAGTTGTGCGGATCCTTGGATAATCGAGTTAGTGAACTGCGATTGCTTGGAAACGGAGTTGTGCCCGCAACCGCTGAACGAGCGTTTAGAGTGTTATGGGGAGGACTAAATGCAAATCAAAACCCGAGAGCTTTCCATCGTCCTACTTGATCTTATCGGCTCAACTCGATTCGTTCAGCGCGTCGGGCATACGAAGGCCGCCGAGTGGCTACAATATCACGACCGGCTAACACGCTCGCTTATGTTCAAGTTCAACGGTCGCGAGATCGACCGAAGCGACGGGTTTTTGATCTCGTTTGAGGAGACTATCAACGCCGTCAATTTCGCGCTTCATTATCAGTCAACGATACCCCGCAAGACAGGGCTAAATACTAGAATCGGCATACACGTCGGCACCGTCGCCGAGGTTACGCAACGCGAGCTTGACGTAATGGTCGGCGCTAAACCGGTTGAGCTCGAAGGGGTCGCTAAGAATATCACGGCGCGGGTGATGTCTCTTTGCGGATCGGGTCAAGTGCTTCTCACCGCCGAGGCGTTCAACGCAATCCGGAATCGAACGAACCGCGACACCCCGCGACATACTCGATACGCTCAAGTCGGGTTGTATAAGTTCAAGGGCGTTTCAGGCGCTCGCATCATATACGCAGTCGGCAGCGATATCAGATCATTACAGCCGCCGCCGAGCTCCGAGAAAGCAAAACGCATCGGCGGGCCTAAAGCGATTCGCAGTCATGCCCGCGACCGTCGTCTTATCGAGTGGCTCATGTGGTCACTACCTCGGCTCGCGATCATCAGCGCGGTTTACATCCTCTTTGTATTATGGCCCTATTTGTCGACACATTGGCCGCCGCTGCGGTTTATCGTGACGATTGTTAAGAGGGTACTAAACGATGGATAAACGACCAAGCGAGAAAGAATTAACGCGTTCAGAGAAGGCCCGCCGCGGTTGGTGGTTTAGCGTGTTCTTTATGGCGCTCGTCGTCGGCTTGATTCTGTTCTTAACGTATGTCGAGATCGTCGAGAAAAATCGAGACGTGCTCGTCGGTATCCTCGGTATGATCACCGGTTCTATCTCGTCGATGGTCGCGATAGCGTCGGGTCGTGATCCGTCAGAAGTCGAAGAGCTCAAGGATAAGTTAGCGAGCGCAAACGCCGACCGCGCCGCGCTCATCGGTCGCTTACGTGATGCCCAAATACAAATGCAAATATTGAGAGATCAGCAAAGCGAACTTCAGCAAGCGGTGATTGATAAATTGAGTTTGTTTAGTGGCGAGAACGTCGTTAAAACCCGCGACGAGTCGAGTGTTGTGCTACATCCGACCGTCGAACAATGGTTGCCGAGTAGCGACTAAACTATTAAAGAGAAGTGATCAAGCCGCCGGATAACCGGCACCCTATGAGGCGGCCAAACTTGACCACTTCTCTTTTCTAGTCACAGACTACAGAATGTAAAAGATGATCTCATTTAACGACGCTAGACACAACGCGAAATTAAATGTAATGTGATCATGAGTATTGATGCGAATCAGTTGAGGAGATAAACGCCTTTTTGGGGGCATCAATGCACCGACCCGACGACATACCGAAACACTTTAGAGCGATGACACCGCGCTTCAAAACTCGCGGTATCACCGGCACTCAATTATCGGGCGGCGTGATTACAGGTTACGAGCAAAATGCGAAACTCACCGGCTTAAATTGGGTTCGTGAAGCTGAGGAGATGCTTAGAACCGACCCGATTGTTATGCGGTCTTGGCACATGTTGAGACAAACACTTCTCTCGGCATCTTGGCGATTTGAGGCGGGTATCGAGAATGATGTCGTAAGCGAGGAGCTCGCCCGCTATGCTAATGAATGTTGGGGGTT
>CEUT01007742.1_pt1 | contig 10661 bp, 5 predicted proteins | sample 531401 | NCBI WGS metagenome assembly CEUT01 (sample SAMEA2622821, study PRJEB7988) | marine metagenome | biome: marine biome (ENVO:00000447); feature: surface water layer (ENVO:00002042); material: "saline water (ENVO:00002010), including plankton (ENVO:xxxxxxxx)" | depth 5 m | reverse complement strand
TTGGATTGTCTTGTCTCATCGGGGATTCCTACTGCGCTTTGCTGGCGAGCAATGCGGTCAGCTTCAGCCTGCTCAGAAACTTCTCTTTCTTCACGGTCCCGCACTCGCTGCTGCAAATCGCGCTCACGCTGTGCTTCCAACTCCGGAAACAGAATATCATCAAACCGAGCAGGAAGTTTGCGAATCGCTGCCTCATACATTCGCTGCGATATCTCGCCCTTAGCTACGAGATCTTGAATACCGCTTATAATCTGTCGCTGGGCAGCGACATCATTTGTCCCCTCTACTATCTGTAGTTGCTGGGTTAGGAATGCAGCCTTAGAGGTTTCTTCCCCAAATACAGGTCCTGCATCCTCAACGGTTTCAGGCGTGCGCTGCACCTCGGATTCAGCTCCACCTTCTTGCAGTGGGCCTTGGACCTCAGTCTCGCGCCATTGGTGAATCCTTCGGACATCAGGCTTAGATCGGTTGGCAACCTGTTGCGCTACGGCCTGCTCGTCACGACCTACTATCTCTATGTTGTCTTTGTTGACTATCAACGACCCGACATTGGCATCGCCATAATACTGCAACTGACGCACAACCTCATCGTAAGACTTGTCTACAATGGGCGTGAGAGCCTGATTGTTGGCATCAGTAATAATGGCTTCCGTTATGCCATCAGGCTTTGTCTTGACGTATACACGCGCTCCTGTGGGCTTGCCGTCTGTAGAGAGCATATCAGCTTGGAAGTCAGCTTCCCTCTCAGCGCGAACAAAGCTGGTGCGCGTATCATCCCATAGTGGGTTTTCTACAGCAAGCTCTTTTAAAGCATCTGTTAGGAAGGTATCAATTTCTTGATACCTATCTAAACTAATGTTAGCCGCTGCAATAGCAGATTCAACTCTTTTTTGCAATGCTGGACTATCGGGTTCAAATCCCTGCTTTACCGCCAGCTCAATAGATTTGTTTCTAATCGAACTAACTTCATCATCAGTAAGTATTTGAGGCGTGCTGCCTAAACCTTGCTCATCACCCAATGACCTACTTGCTTCAATTCTCTGTTTTAAGCTGCCATCCTCCATCATGCTTATAACTTGACGGACTTGATTTCCCACTTTTTGAGAAGTATCAACCCCTAAGTCATTTTCAAGAAACTCTGGATTGGATGCCTTAATTAATTTTTTTGCATTCTTTACTTTGACTCCCCTATCAATGCCAGCCATAGCGGCTGTGGGAGTGCCTGTGATCACAGATAAGGCAACTGCCATATCCATATAATCACCAATACTTCTGTCCCATTCCTGTTTAGAAAGACCTTCTCCTTCTTCATAGCGGGATGCCAGCTCACGCGCACTAAGATTAGCGTAGTCTTGCGCTACTTCAGAAAACGTCTCGACAACGGTGTCTGCTGTTATCCGAGCAGCCGTTGTGCCTACAGGGCCAGCCCTCTTCCCCAGCTCTTCGGCCTTGTTTACAAACTTATTGTAAACCGAAGGCATAATATCTGAAGCTACTTTTTTATTAAGGCTCTTTCCTAAAACGCTATTTAACACATTGCCTATTTGAAGCCTACTCAATGCAGCATAAACAGGCGCGAAACCTGTTGCCGTAGCAACTGCAACCTCATGGCTCCTGCCATCTTTTATTGCGTCAAGATATGCTGCTCCATAGCCTTCATTGGCAGTGTATACCAGTCCACCTGTTACAAAGCCTGTTTTTGCGCCTGCTAAGGCCCCTACTGGTCCTGCTGTAACACCACCGATAGCTGCTCCTGATCCTGCACCATAAAGACTTCTCTTTGTTGTTTCGACTATGGATGGCGCAATACTTGCAGCCATGATTCCTATGTCACCGATATAAGAATCACTTTCCATCGTAGAAAGCTCTTGGTCTATCTTGTCTCTTTGTACAACAAGCTCATTAGCCCTTGCGACCTTTTCATCGTCTGTAAGATTTAATTTTGTCAGGTCTAATACATTAGACTGCAAATCCATTCTTTGAGATGAAAGATCATATGATCGACTGAGCTTATCGAAATAATCAAGAGGAGATGGAGGCTCAGTGATAAGAGGTGGAGGAGAAACAACAGGGCGCGTTATCTGTCCCGTATCACGCGCACGGGTGCGTCCTCTGACAGATCCGAATGTGCGTTCAGGGGTAGGCTGAGTGGGCGGGGACATCCCCGCACTGAACGTATTGGCAAGTCTCTGTTGGCGCGGAGTTGCCCCAGCAGGAGGCTGGGTTATCCCTAATTCAAGCTCGCGCTTTCTTTTTAATAGACGCTCTTTTTCTTCAGAAGTAAGCCCAGTAGAAGGCTGGGTGACTCCTAACTCAAGCTCTCTCTTTCTGCTTAATAGACGCTCTTTTTCTTCAGGAGTGAGTGGCATTATTCCGTATACCCTCCTTCTCTTACAATCCTAACTGCTTCCTTATTATCTGGATGTCCGTCATCAGCAGCTATACCCATTATTTGCGGAAGAGTAAGATTTGATAGATTACTCCCACCACCCAATGAATCGATTGAGGCAGATCCAGAGGTGTTACCTGTAGAGAAGGAAGGCGTTATGGAGTCCGTAGTATTAGGCTTTGATTCCCCTATTGGGATTGTTGTTTGTGTTTCAGCAACCGTTGACTGCACACCACCACCTGTCGATGGCTTTAATCCATACGACAAAAGAGGGAATCCTTGCAATACGTCTCCCCCCATTGCCTGTCTCATTGCGAGCTTATCAGATGCTATCTGTCCATAAGGCTTGCCAATTGGTGTACCCATTTGAGGATCTTTGTCTCTTCCCTGAAACCATCGACCATAGCTTCTCTCAAGGGCATTCCATGTGGTTGCAGTCGGGTTACCCATATAAGTGTCCAAGCTGACTTTTAAAACTTCAGCAAAACCTCCATCAAATCCTGCATGATCTACCAGACTTTTAATTCTATTTATTTGGTCTGTCTTAGCTACAATTGAATACGGCTCATCTCTCGACATCCTTGCTTGATTACTCTGTGCTAACTTGTCTTGCCTTTGTCTTTCAGACCCTTCATTCAACAATGTCTGATTGTATCCAATTACTTTTCCCGTATCATCCCTCTCTAACATATCTTCTGTCGCATAACCACCTTGCTCTAAATGCATATACTGTTTATGCCCTACAAGCTGCTGCCGCCTGCTACTTTCAAGATTGTTTTTACGAATTTCATCTTCAGTTGCTAATCTTTCAGCAGTTGTTAGACCCAGATTTGCAATGGCCTGATCAATTTGATTATGGTCCATATTTGTTGGGTCAATACCTGACTGCTGCAATTGACTGCGCTTTGAGTTATACTCATCGTCGATTGTATAAGCAGCTATTTCATTCCTATACATTTCTGGGGTAGCATTCTCTCCAAGATCCCGCCCCCCTAATTTGGCAAAGGTTGTCTTTAGGCCAACCATTTCTCTTCTTCGCTCATCTTCTAAATTCTGTGCGCGAGCCTTTTCACGATCTTCTATTGTTTGCTTCCGCTCCTTGGCCCTCCTGCGAGCTTGGACATATCTATCTGTAGCGGCAGGCATAGCTGCCATTGCGCCTTGTGCAAATCCCTGTGCGAGTCCTGCAAAAATGCTCATTAGTTATCCTTTAATCTTATTACGTGCCTGCAAGTTTGGCTGAAGCAAGATTGACTGCTGCATTCCCTATGAACATGCCTGCCTGCTGCCATCCGCTCATAGCCTCAACAACCTGCATAGAGTGTCCATTTAGCATGTTGGCTAAACGACCCGCTTCCTCTTCAAAATTGTTCCCCGTCTCAAAAGAAAAGACAGGAATAAAACCTGCGGTTCTGCCGCCATACCTTCTCCCAAGGTCTTGCAGAAATCGATTATTCTCTTTTGATAAAAATTGGTACTCAATGTCTCCTGTAATGGCTGCAATGACATCATTTCTTCGCGGGACATATCCATAAATAGACGAAAACTCTTGTTCGACGGCTTCTGCCCTTTCTTCCATTGTCGGCTCTCTTCCATTCTCAGCCCTGAAAGAGGTGGAAAAGTTGACATCTGCCATCTCAGCATCAAATTCACCCGCAACACCATCAAAGTCTCTTGACTGAGCGTCAGTCAAAAAACCACTCCACACTAAATCCCTACGAGCCTCTACCTTCTCAAAGTCGTTCCGAGCATCTTGGTAGGCTCGGTAGCCCTGTGTGACTATTTCATTGCCTTCGTAGTCTGTGCCTGTGCCTTTCATTTGGATGTATGCTCTGCGCTGCTCATCCTCAAAGGTCCTGTTAAACTGGTCCATCGCTTCTTCAAACTTGTCTTGATCTAAATTGTATTTCATGGCCGCTTCTCTGGCTTGCTGCGTCCATGTTGTGTCAGCCTGCACAGAGTGTCTGCCTTGGAGCATCTTCATTGCATCGTGTAGTCCAATTGTGTTTCCAGTCAGCGTTTCATACACCTCAGAAAGCTGCTTTCCTGCGTTTTGCAACTCTTCACTTTGATAGGTTAGACCTTCATATCGGCCAGTATCGAAGCCCAAGCTGGTTGCGTCTATTGTCCCGCTCACATTGTATCGCCCTGTGAGGTTGGCTTCCATCTCCTGACGGGCGAGCGTGAAGTTCATCTTATCAAGGGTGAAGCGTTTGCTTATTTCATCTGTCAGGCGAGCATTGGTATCGTCAAACTGCTGCTGCATCTCTGCAAACTCTTGCACCTCCAAGCCATACTGCTGGGAAAACTTGTACATATCATTTGCCCGTTCCATGGACTGTGACGATACGAGCTGAGAGAGCTGTTTAGATGCGAGAGTAGGAGTAGCTTCTACTGATACCGATCCCCCTTGAAGGAAGTTTCTTAACTCTTGATCTGTTGGCGCACGACCTGTCATACTCGTAAATGCTTCAGTTAAAACGGGGCCATACTCATCTATAGCTGCAAATAATTGATCCCCAATTGACCCTTCAAATTGGCTCAAGTCTACTACAACGCCCAACTCTTCCGCAGTGATATCGCCCGACACACCAAACTCCCCTGTTAGGGTTGCTATGTCGAGATTGGTTTGCGCTGCCCATTGCGCTAACTGTCCTTCCAGTTGCCTGTCAGCGCGTACGACATCTGCGTTAATGCGAGCGATGTCTGCTTGGTTAAGCCCCTGCTGCTCGGCAAGGGTCGCATCGAACTGGCGTGCAGCTTCCGTCTTCTTCTCGCCTAACGTCCCCATCAACTGAGCGACTTCTAATTGATTCCGGTTACGCTCTGAGCGAGCTGCAAGCGTCTCTACGCGAATAGGAGATTCAATAGAGATGCCATTGCCTTGGAGGAGGTCAATAATTTCAGGGTCTGTTAATTCTCGACCCATTAAGATCTGTGCTGTATCTTGGAGTTTTTCTGCTTCAAGAGAGTTTAGCATCTCTGCTGGAGACCCTGTAGGAGCATAGGTAACATCAATGCCTATATCTTCAGCTGTCACCGTGCCGTTAGTCCCGATCTCCATGTATCCTGTCTCGCGCATCAACTCCATGTTCTCGGTAAAAGCCTGACGCTGCTCATTGAGGGCTTGGACTCTATTCTCTATTGCCTCCCTGAACTCAGCTTCATTCTGCTGCAAGGTAGGAGTCTCATCTAAAAAGCCTGTTAGCTTCGCCTCCTCAATGACTTTGGCGTAGATATCTGCACCTTTGTATTTACCCGTCAATTGCGCGATTTGTATTTGTGAAGCGAGGGTCGTTGTTGCGTCAGCTGTTGTTATTTTTCGCCCCAACAATAGAGCATTTATTTCAGTGTCCGTAAGGTCTCTGCCCATAAGACGATTGGCGTTCGACTGTAGCACATCAGCCATCCCCATGAAGTAGGCAATGTCAGGCTCATCCCCCCCATCGGGATACAACAAGTTCATGTCAATGCCAAACTCACTGGCTCCCATATTGACTGGTGGGAAAGTACCAGTTAGTTCAGCGTATCTTTCCTGACGATCATATGATTCTTTTTCTTTGGTAAACGCGAGCTTGGCATTTTCAATGCGTATATCTGCGTCTTGCAGTTTCTTTTGGAGGGTGTCAATAGACTGGTTAGTCTCTGGATCTATAAAGTTGCCTGTAGCGTTGGCTCGCTGAATGGCATTCTCCAGATTCCTACGCTCCTCTTCCCAAACCAATTGTTTCTTCTGGGCATTATACGCAAGCGTGCCAAGGAAGTTGCCATTTTCATCCTCGCCATTCGCACTTCCCGTCAGTTCCAGATACATTTCAATTTCTTGGAGGGCAAGTCTCTCCTTTTCTAAGGTATCTAAAGGCTTCCCCCCCCTTGGGTCTATGTAGGTCCCAGCCTGCTGGGCGCGTGCAATAGCTTCATCAAGTTTAACTCGGTCCTCTTGAATGGTTATCCGATCTTCCTCTTGCTGATTGATAATCGCTTGCTGCTCTTCTTCAAAGAGCTGCCTGCGCCCTTCAAGGGTCAGAGATCCGGTGACTGATATTGTCTCACCCATCAAGAAGGATTGGATCTCTGCATCCGACATAGATATGCCAGCCGCAGCAAGCTGCGTCTCCATGCTGCTGACATAATCCATAAAGATGTCAAAGCCACCTTCTCTAAGCTGTCCAGTTTCTGGGTCCAAATACTCGGAGATGTCTATACCAAAGGATTCTGCGGATACTGATGCCACGCCATAGCGACCTGTTTGCTGGGCTGCGAACTCGGCCTCCCTGCGGATCATATCCATATTGAACTGACGCGCTCGCTCTTCTCGGTCTGCATCAGAGAGGCTCAAGTCCTGTGCGAGGCGTGCAGTAAACTGCTCTTTGTCAGCCTCAAGCTGATCCTTGCGCAAGCTCAACTCTGCATCAAACTCCTCACGTGACATAGAAGCCATACGAGATGCCAAGGTCTGCACGCCTGTGAGCTGCACAGACTCACCCCTAAGCATCCTTGCTATCTCATCATCCGTAGCTTTAAGCCCCTGCCTTTCCAGCTCGTCTTGCAAGCGATCTGCATAATCAAAGAATCCGGTCCCTTCATCGTTCTCGTATATAATCGCGCCTGTTTCTGCGTCATAATAGTCAGATATGTCAATGCCGAAGGTGTCTGCCGAGACGCTGACCGAGCCATACATACCAACAGCTTCTGCTGCAAACTCTATCTCTCTTCGCAGTAGCTCTGCATCGAACTGACGCTGACGCTCCAACCTATCCGCATCCGATAGCGTCTTGTCCTGTGCTAACTCTGCATCAAACTGTCGTTTGTCTTCTTCAAGCTGATCTCTGCGCTGTTGCAAGTCCTGCTCTTGCACCAGTTGCTGTCGGCCAGCTAATGTTTGAACACCAGCCACTGCTACATTCCCACCGCGCAATACAGAGCTGACCTCTTCTGCTGTCGGCTCTCGACCCACCGCATTTATAAATGCTTGTCTTATTTCAAAATTTTGAGCGGCCTTTTCTTCGTCTGTGGCAAAGCCTGATGAGTCCCGTCCCACAAAACGCTGAAGCTCCTTGGCATCCAGTCCCAGTGCATCGGCATTAATAATGCCCCCACCATACATGCCTGTCAGATCAGCCCTGCGAAAACTTTCATCGACTTGAGCAGCCCTTTCAGTTTCAGCCTGCTGGGCTTCTCGTATGTCTATTTCTCTTCCCGTAAAGCCTTCTTGTATTAGGGCTGCTCTTTCCACTTCATCCTGTTGCCGCTCCCTTAGCCCCAATTCCTGAGCCTTAAAACCCCTGTCCATGCCCTCTTTTGCTAAGGGTATAACAACTTGCTCTGCGATCCTACGGTTGTATTCCTCTAAATTATCACCAATCGCTTTACCATAGTCCCCAGACAGATAAAGCCCCTTAGCTAATGCCTCTTTGCGCGTAGACTCACCTAACCGTTCAAACTCTTGACGATATGGCCTACTATAAAGATCATAAGCTCGCTGGACGTATTCATCAGTATCATCATCTCCGGTCACATTTATCGATCCGAGACGTTTGTTTTTGTTAGATAAGTCACCTAAAGACATTTTATTTTATCCTCATCCCTTTAGGCGCATAGAGGAAGTGAAAAGACTCTACGCGCTGGGGCTTAGTTGTGTCATTTTCTTCAACACGAAATTTGAAATAGCGGCTGTTGCCAGTGAGGTTGAATCGGGCTTGAGATATTAATCCAGAAGCAAGGGACGATGTTCCTAACGTGAAGTCTATATCCAGCAACGCACCCTCTGATCCCACATCTACTTGGGTATTTGTAGAAAGCCTTCCCTCTGGACCTTCGACCTTAACAGAAAAAGTATGCTTGGCTGACACCCCTAAATCCATCCATATTTCTCGGATGGACTTTATCCCCTCATACCCCATATCCATAAAGCCTGTCTCTATCACAGACGTTACGGCTGTCCCACCATCCTGAAACGTGGTAAGCTGCCTATCATTCCCCCACGCCTTGACTACCTTGGAGTCATACTTGCCCAACAGGGTGTAATCAACCCCATCACTTTTTCGATAATTAATACCGACATTGAAGCGGAGCTTATTGCTATCTGCGGTAAACACAGACCACGCATTTTCAGCCCCTGCTCTTTGCGCTGTTAGCGTATTGTATACAAGAGCTGTGTCGTGAAAAGAAGAGTTGGCAGAGCTGACTAAGAAAACGATCTCATTCCATGGCTCGCCGCGCTCAAAGGCATAAATCTTTGATATGCGCGACTTTGAAAGATTGAGCCAGAGACTCTCTAAAGATCTGCTTATGTAAATAGCTGGACGCGAAGGATCACCAATTGTGTAGATACCATCCGTTGCCGCAAAGTATGTTTGTCCATTTGATGTGACTATTGAATTTTTAGAAGCACAACCAACGGACCCATCCACAACTTGATTCGTAAAAAAGCTGGTCAGAGACCCCGCACCACCATAATCAAAATTGATCCGATATATACTGTTTTCATAAAAAGCCAGCAGCGTCTCGCTTGTGTGTAGTGCAAGGCCGACACCTACCGAATCTCGCGTGCAATCAAAAATATTATCAGAGGGCCAAGTCGTTGGATCTCCAGTGTCAGAGTAGCGAATAGCCGTTGGGCGATCACTTGTATTGATTGCAAAGACATGGGACTTAAACTGTTGGAGGTCATTTGCCTTTGTTAGGGCCAGAGCTGATACATTCCCAGTGCCATTCCACTTCCACGGGTTTCCTACCCCATCCGTTCCCAAGATGTTCCCATTAACCCCATCATGGAACGTGCAGAAACGCCAAAGGTTGTTCTGGTTATTATTGATCGTCACAGATCCAGTTATATCAGTCCACGTGGGAGGATCTGCTTCGACCATGTATTTTACTTTATCACCAGACACTGCCAGCAAGTATGGGGTCCCAAAGTCCATATACCCCAAGCCCTGAATAGCATTTGTGCTATTGACTGCATTGGAGGTGTATTCTTCCCATCCCTGCCTTTTTCTTAATGCTCCATACCCGTCAAGATGGTAATTACGAAGTAGTGCCAATGCGCCCGTGCCAAACATATCCTCTGTTTCGGCATCGGTATTGTTCTCTCCGAGAAACCCTCGTCCCGTAGGAAACCGATATCTATTTCTTTGCTTTGGCATTAGTGTAGATCCACCCAACTGCCAGCGGCTCGCGCCTGCACTTTGTCTGTGGTCGTATTGTAGATCAATGTGCCATTAGCTACAGATGACAATGCGTCTCTTTCTGTTGTCGTTAGCGTAGGCAAGACACCTCCCCATACCAGCTTCCCCCAACCCACCTCCGTCCGAAAGGCCACCTGACTTTCATCTGTCTTAACGAGCACTTGAGACTCTTTCCAAGTCCCCTCCAGCGAGGCTCTAACCGTATCTGAACTGAGGTTGTTTGAAATGGCGATGGTTGCCAGATCGATGTCTGTGTTTTCAGCCATTAAAATTCCATGTATGGAGACCACTCAGGCAGCAGGACCTCGTCAGTGGATGCCACTGAAATGTCGAACGTCCTGAGCCTGACAATATTGGACTGAAATATCTGCTGATATGTCTTCCAATCGGGGTCATCCTCTTGCTGTAGACCCACCATCAAAGCAGCCTCAACGAACGTGTTTGCAGCTCGCTCTGGTAGAAGCATCTCTGTGGCGTCTGTAGGGGTCCCTGAGAGCGTTGCAAGGTCTGAAGTATATCCATATAGGTGTATCGTGGAGTTGGATGCTATGAAGCCAGAGGAGGGCTTAGGAGCGATCCAGAACTTCCTACCAAAGTCCGTATAGTAGCGAGGGTCGCTTGTGGTCGATCCTGCATCCCGCCAGTCTGGACCTAAATGGTGGTCTATGTTCTCAGCGATGCGTGCATACTCCAGATATGACCCACTGCCAGCATATCGAAATGTCTTTACGTCAAAACGCTCTAAGCCTGTGGGCCAGTCATATTCATATGTGTCAGCAACCAAGGGGATTGAGAAGGCCTTATAAAGCCACGACCAACTATCCTCTGCTTCAACCAGCTCTATACCAGCCTTAGCAAATCGCTCTACGTCATCTAACTCCTCTGAGCGTCCCAGATCTTTATGAGATCTTGATGCTATTCTGGCTTTAAGCTCTCCCCATGTAATTGCCATCAATTATGCCTTTGATTGTTTCTTTTTTGTCGGAGGCTTTGCAGCCGAAACTCGCATAGTAGCTACCTGCTCTTCCAATGATTCTATGCGCTCTATCAGCGGAGATATCCGACCACTTATGTAACTCTCAATT
>CEUT01048534.1_pt1 | contig 10672 bp, 13 predicted proteins | sample 531401 | NCBI WGS metagenome assembly CEUT01 (sample SAMEA2622821, study PRJEB7988) | marine metagenome | biome: marine biome (ENVO:00000447); feature: surface water layer (ENVO:00002042); material: "saline water (ENVO:00002010), including plankton (ENVO:xxxxxxxx)" | depth 5 m | reverse complement strand
TTTCCTAGTTCTTAAAATTAGGTGGTGGAGTCAATGACCCAATTACAAATTGTAGATGATTTTCTTACAGAAGATCAAATACTTGATATTCGTAGCAATTCTTTTCTTTCAGAAAACTTAGAAGTAGATTCTACAGGAACTTATAGTTGGGATGAGATAAAAATTTTTCATCCAATTATCAATTTTGCTTCAAAGTATTTCGATTTAAGTGATTGCGTCTTATACGAAATATGGCAACAAGACAATACCAGACCCGAAGGATGGCATCAAGATAAAGATGAAGTTCTTTGGAAGGAGGGAATACTTAAGTATCCTCTTTGTACATCTGTATATTATATGGATGTCAATATTGTCTCTGGGGGTAACTTATTTCTAGAAGATGATTCAGTCATTGAACCGAAAACAAACCGATTGGTTTTATTTGAACCTGAAGTAGAACATTTTGTTCAACCCTACTCTGGTATTCGTCATTCGATCATCATAAATCCCTGGGATCGGTTTCTTGCTTCCTAAAAGTAAGTGGTGCGGATGGGGTATACCCCGCCAGGTTTCTTGTTTCCTGTCAAAGAACAAGTGGCGTGCATGAAAAGACCTAAAGGGACGGTTGCATAAACCGTCCTTTTTTAGTATAATGATAAAAGGTATTACCATATAATGAAAGTTGCTCTAATCACTGGTATCACGGGGCAAGATGGTTCATACTTGGCAGAACTTCTTCTTGAGAAAGGATATGAAGTTCACGGTATTGTTCGTCGTGCTTCCCTGATTAACACATATAGAATCGATCACATCTATGATCAGATTCATCTTCATTATGGAGATCTTACTGATGCCACTAATATTATTGGTGTTATCAAGAGGGTTGAACCTGATGAAATATATAATCTAGGTGCTCAAAGTCATGTAAAGGTTTCATTTGAAACCCCTGAATATACTGGTAATGTAGATGGACTTGGAACTCTTCGTATTTTAGAAGCAGTACGTCTTCTTGGTATGGAAGACAAAGTTCGTATCTATCAAGCATCAACATCAGAATTATATGGATTGGTTCAAGAAGTTCCTCAAAGAGAAACTACTCCTTTCTATCCACGCTCGCCTTACGGTGTGGCTAAACTCTACGGATACTGGATCGTCAAAAACTATCGAGAGTCCTATGGATTACACGCAAGTTCTGGCATTCTATTCAATCACGAAAGTCCCCGACGAGGGGAAACGTTTGTTACCCGAAAAATTACCCGAGGACTGTCCCGTATTTCAACTGGGCAGCAGGACATATTATCTCTCGGAAACCTTGATGCACGAAGGGATTGGGGACACGCAAAAGATTTCGTAGAAGCAATGTGGTTGATGCTTCAGCAGGATCAACCTGATGATTATGTGATTGCAACTGGCATTCAGTATTCTGTTCGTGACTTTGTTGATGCAGCAGCACCTTACTTCGGTATGAAGATTGAATGGATGGGTGAAGGTTTGAATGAAGTTGGATATGATTGGAATACCAAGAGAGCAGTTGTTAAGGTAGATCCTAAATATTTCCGACCCGCTGAAGTTGAATCTTTATTGGGTGATGCCACAAAGGCAAAGGAGAATCTGGGTTGGGAACCCAAAACTTCTTTTGCAGAATTAGTTGAGGATATGGTTCTTTATGGACAGTGAGAGTCGCGTTTATGTTGCTGGAAACACAGGTCTTGTGGGTTCCGCAATCGTTCGTATGTTGCATCGTAAAGGATATACGAACATTCTTTCAACACCTTCTAGTCATTTTGATCTGCGGCGGCAGGAGGATGTTGAACGTTTTTTCAAGAACAATGAACCAGAATACATCTATCTCGCTGCTGCAAAGGTAGGTGGAATTGTTGCGAACAGGGATTATCCTGCTCACTTCATCTATGATAATTTGATGATTCAATCAAATATCATTCACGCTGCACGCAAGTATGGTGCCAAGAAACTTCTATTTCTTGGATCTTCTTGCATCTATCCAAAGATGTGTGAGCAACCTATTAAAGAAGAATATCTTCTGACTGGTCCTCTAGAACCTACCAATGATGCCTATGCTATCGCAAAGATTGCTGGCATCAAGATGTGTCAGGCATATCGTACACAGTATGGTTTCAATGCTATTTCATTGATGCCAACTAATCTGTATGGACCGAATGATAACTTTGATCTAAAAACCTCTCACGTTCTTCCCGCACTGATTCGGAAATTGGATGCTGGTAAAGATAGTATTGGTCATGATCTTGGTGGTCCTTTCCACAACCCTGTGGAACTGTGGGGTGATGGATCTCCAATGCGTGAGTTTCTTCACGTTGATGATCTTGCCGATGCCTGCTTCACTGCTATGTTGAAGTATGATGAACCAGAACCAATCAATGTCGGAACTGGTGAGGATGTAACTATCAAAGAACTTGCTACAACAATTGCTGATGTTGTTGGTTTCAATGGTGAGTTGAGATGGGATACTACCAAACCGAATGGTACACCCAGAAAGGTTTTGAATGTAGATAAGATCAAATCACTTGGTTGGGAACCGCAGATTAGTTTGAAAGAAGGTATCAAGTCCACATACGAATGGTATAAAGATTATGCTCGCGAATGATGATTTAGGTAATCTGGGAAGACTTGGAAATCAAATGTTCCAATATACTTCCCTCCGTGGTCTTGCTGCAAAGCACGGATATGAGTATTGTCTTCCTCCAAGAGAAGTTGTTGCTACTCGTGATATCAATTGTGTAAATTCTGATATCACAATGTTTGAGTGTTTTAATATTCCTGATGCACCCAAACACGTTACTAATTTTCCCAAGGTGATGGAGAGTGTATTTGGATTAGATAAAAATCTATGGGAGAAGTGTCCTGATAATATTTCTCTTTACGGATACTTTCAAACCGAAAAGTATTTTAAACATATTGAAGATGAGATTAGAGAAGCATTTACGATTGTAGATGACTTCCGTGTTCCTACTGAAGAAGCATTTAGAGAGAACTTTGGAGATACTGAAGTAATCTCTATACATCTTCGCCGTGGTGATTATCTGAAGTATCCTCATCATCCAGTTCAGCAGATGAATTACTATACAAAAGCATTATCAAAACTGCCAGATGATATTCCCGTTATGGTGTTTTCTGATGATATCGATTGGTGTAAAGACCAGGAGATCTTCCAAGGGGATAGATTCATTTTCGCTGAAGGAAATAACACTGCTGTTGATCTTTGCCTTCAAACTCTTTGTACATATCACATCATCGCTAATTCCTCATTCTCTTGGTGGGGTTCTTGGTTAGCAAACAGTAAGAAGACTTTTGCTCCCAGTACTTGGTTTGCTGGACCAGATGCAGAAAAGGATTTGAGTGATCTTTATTGCCCTGGGTGGGTTGTTATCTGATGCCATATCCATCTACTGGTCATTCGAAGATAAACAGGATACTTGTTGATAAGTATTTGAAAGATATTCAAGGTGGATTTTTTATAGAAACTGGTGCTTGCGATGGTATCTTTCAGAGCAATACTTACTATTTGGAAACTGAATTGGGATGGACTGGAGTTCTAATTGAACCAAATCCAGATTATGTTGATGAATGTATTAAGAACAGACCTAATTCGGAAGTATATCATTCTGCATTAGTTTCATTTGATTGTGAGGATACATCTACTGTTCTTTATAGTATTGCTTCTAAAGGTGCTATGGGTACAGTGGGTGATCGTGGTATATGGGCAAACGAAAGTGAGGAACCTGTATATCATGAAAATATTCCAACTAAAACTTTAACATCTGTACTAGATGAAGTTTCTCCATCAAGTATTGATTTTATGTCATTGGATGTTGAAGGATATGAACTGAAGGTGCTTCAAGGTTTGAATTTTGAAAAATATAAACCAAAACTAATTGTGGTTGAATGTTATGACAATAATTTAGAATCGGTACACAATTTACTTTCTACATACTATACTCTGGATAATAAAATTTCAGATAGAGATTACGTTTATCAATTGAAATGAAAACTATTACCCTCGCTATTCCATTTTATAATACATCTCAATACTTTTCAGATTGTATTAAATATGCTGTTGAAGATGATTTTGTTTCTGAAATCGTTGTCAACGATGATTGTTCTACCGAAGAAGAATATAATAATCTTCTCTCCTTAACGGAAGGCATTGATAAGATCAAGGTATTTCGTAACGAAACAAATCTTGGTGCTTTTAGGAATAAGTTTACTACAGTAAAGAATTGTACTAATGAATGGATCTATCTTCTTGATAGTGATAATCATCCATTCATAGAAACGTATCAGGTGATTAGAGATATCCCTGATGATAATGCTTCTATCTGCTATTCTCCAAGGCAGTTGTTCTGTAAGAATGATGATAAAGCAGATTATGAAAACATTTCTGATTACACATTCAAGTATGATGTCATTGGTATTGAGGAAAGCAAAGATGCAATCTTCAAGAGAACTAAATGGTTTGATTGGTTCTTGAATAGTGGAAACTATGTTATCAATAAGCAGATGTATTTGGAATCGCTATCTGAAGCGTTCCTAGATACCAACACTCCATTGCTTCACGCTGATACTGCAGCAGCATATTATTTCTGGTTGAAGAATGGTGGAGAATTTGTTGTTGTGAATGAACTGCGTCACAATCATCGTCTTCGCCCTCAAAGCAATTGGAATGCTTGCGGAGCACAATCTATGCAGTCAGTTGAATATTACAAAGATCAAATGGTGAACCTATGATTAGAGTTGTTGACACCCCCAAGAAGTGGATCCCCAAGAACACTTTTCAATATCCTCCTCATCAGGGTTTGAACCCTTTGATTGAAGAGAGGGCATTCTCATATTTCACTACAATGGATATTGATAGTGATTACCTTTATATTCCTATTCAGTGGACTCAATATCATTGTTCTCATAACTGGGGCAATGATACTGCTAGCATTGCTGAAATGCAGGAGTGGGCAAATGAACTTCCCAACAAATATCCAGGTGAGAAGTTCTTCACGGTTGTTCAGTATGATGATGGCACCCTAGTTTCTATTGATAACTGTAAGGTGTTTGCTGCATCAAACTCTCCCAAATCTCCTAAAGCAGATACTCAAGAATATATTCCTATTCCTCTGCTTTCTGATCCTCATCCAGGATCGCCAAAAGAAGTAAGAATGAATAAGGTTGGATTTGCTGGAAGAAACGATACACATCCAATGAGAAAGGTGATGTGTGATAAGTTGCAGGGGCTTGATGGATACAAGTTCTTTGTAAATCAAACGGCAAGTCTTTCTGAAGTATTTCGCGAGATCATTTACGACTCTGTATTTGGACTTGCACCTAGAGGATATGGTCCCACATCATTCAGATTGTATGAAACAATGCAGATGGATGCTGTTCCAATTTATATTAGTGATGTATTCTGGTTGCCCTTTGAGGATGTCATTGATTGGAATAAAGCAGCGATCTTGATTACACCTGATCGTATTGATGAAATTCCAGGCATTGTGGATAATCTTCTGGAGACTGGTGAATTTGAAAAGTATTTGGAATATGGTAGAATGGTTTATGATAAGTATCTAACTTGGGATGGAACCCTGAACCAAATCGCTCAATCAATTTCAAAATAAAATGCTTATAAGTTTTACCAATCTGTTTGACAAATATAAGATGAACATCAAGGGCATCGTTCATATCGGTGCCCATTATGGTGAAGAGATCCAGGAGTATGTTGATAATGGTATTCAAAAGATTACTGTTTTTGAACCATTGAGTAAAAATTTTGATGTTCTTGCAAATCGTATGAAGAATGTCAATGCTGATATTCAAGGTCATCAGGTTGCACTTGGAAGTAAAAAGGGTACTGCTAAAATGTTTGTTAGTAGTGGAGATGGACAAAGTAGTTCCATTCTCAAACCAAAACAACATCTTGAACTTCATCCAGATGTTTCTTTCAACGGAACTGAAGAAGTTGAAGTTTGTCTTCTAGATGAATATGATGTTGGTGACTCTAACTTTATCAATATCGATGTTCAAGGATATGAGTTAGAAGTTTTCAGGGGTGGTAAAAAGACTCTTGAGAAAATTGACTATATCTATTGTGAAGTAAATCGTGATGAGGTTTATGAAGGCAATGCTATGGTTGAAGATATGGATGAGTTTCTTGATGCTTATGGATTTGAGAGAGTAGAAACTAAATGGCCAGAGACCTATTACACCTGGGGTGATGCCCTGTATATTAAAAAGGAGAAAAATGTCTAGAAATACTATTCCTGATCCTACTAGAGGTAATACTCAATTAATTTGGAAGGATACTTATGAATGGACTGTTGAATTTTTCAAACAGCATCCAGAACTAAAAGTTGGTGCAGAGATTGGAATTGCTGGTGGTCAGCATATCAAAGCACTGATGGAAAATACCCAGATTGAAAAGATCTATGGTGTTGATCCTTTCATTACTGATAGTTGGGATATGCACAACTTCTTCAGTGTGGATGATGAGTATGGTGGATTTGATGGTCTCTACGGTGAAGTAAGAGATATGTTGAGTCAGTTTGGAGATCGTGTAGAACTTGTTCGTAAGAAATCTACAGAGGCAGCACCTGATTTTGAAGATGAGTCTTTGGACTTTGTCTTCATCGATGCTATTCACGACTACGAGAACTGCAATAAAGATATTGCTCACTGGCATCATAGAGTTCGTAAGGGTGGATATGTTATGGGGCACGATTGGGAACACTCTGCATTCCCTGGTGTTCAGCAAGCAGTTGTAGAGCATTATGGTGATGCCGTTCAAGGTATTCCTGGTCCCGTTCACGTTTGGTATATTCAAGTATGAAAATCTGTATTATTACTATTGCAACGAATGAGTATATTCATTTCGTTCCCCGCCTTATGGAAGATCTTGAAGGAAACTTCCTTGAAGACGAAGATGCTGAATTTGAATGCCTGATCTTTACTGATCAGGAAATGGAAGAGGTTTCTGAAAATATCAAGATTTCTCAAATTGAGCATAAACCTTGGCCAGAACCTGCGATGAAGAAGTACAACTATATTCATTCTGAAGCAGAGTTCTTGAAAGACTTTGATTATCTGTATCTCTTTGATGCTGATGTTGGTCTTGCTGCTCCTGTTGGTGATGAGGTTTTAGAGGATTTGATCGGAGTTCTCCATCCATATAAATTCTTTGAGGATAAGTCAATATACCCATATGAGAAGCGCGAAGGATCTACCGCACACGTCGCAGACGAGGATCACGATAAGTATTATGCTGCAGCATTTGTGGGTGGAAAATCTGAAACGTTTTTGAAGATGGCAAAGACCATTGCAGGAAGAGTTGAAGAGGATGAAAAGAACGGTATCATTGCAAAGTGGCACGATGAAAGTCATCTCAACAAATACTTCAATGAAAATCCTCCGACTGCATTGAGTCCAAGTTATATGTTCCCTGAAGAACTTATTGGACATCCACAATATCCTTTCGAACCAAAGATCGTTGCACTGAAAAAAGATAGTAGATTCAATCGTGAAAAAATCGCTATGGGGCAATATCCACATCATGGAACGTATTGATTTAAGAAAAATTCCTGCGGTTTATATGAACTTGCCGCAAGATACAGAGAAGAAAGAAAAGATGGAAGCACTTCTTAAGAAGTGTGGATTTGAAACTATCCTTCGTGTTGAAGGACCTTACCGACCACATAATCCTCCATCTGGTTGTGCTGGTGCTCATTACAATGGTTTGTGTGAGATTGATCCACCTTTTGTTCTCTTTGAGGATGATTGTATTCTTCTAGATGCATTCAAACCAGAGATTGAAGTTCCTAAAGATGCTGATGCTGTTTATCTTGGAACCTCTCAATGGGCAAGATATCTTGGAGCATTCTCTGGACCATTTGTTCATTATGAAAAAGTAAGTGACGATCTTGTTCGCACATACAATATGCTTGGTGGTCATGCAATCTTGTATTTGACCTCTGAATATGTTAATATGTGTAAGCGTATTAGTAATCACGCAGCAGAGGTAATTGGATATAACCAAGATCCTGGTTTTGCTGAAGTACAAAAATACTTTAACGTTTACTGTGTAAATGATCCATTCTTTAGGCAAGATGGATATAATGAAGCAGTTACTACTTGTAAGATTACTGATGTGGGTATCCACGTTAGTGATGCTCAAAGATTTTTTGACAGTGTCAAGTTTGATCTTGCAAGACTTCAAGGAGTTCCCGATCTTGCTGGTGCTCCTAGCACATATCACCCATTGAAAATTGTATGAAATCCCTAGTTACTGGCGGCGCAGGATTTATCGGATCCAACCTTGTAGATCAACTTTTGAAACTTGGTCATGAAGTTGTAGTAATTGATAATGAGTTCTCTGATGCTCACGATCAGTTTTACTGGAATGATAATGCGAGCAATCATAAGTTTGATATTCGTGATTATGAAAACACACGTCCACTCTATGATGGCGTTGATTATGTGTTTCATATCGCTGCAGAGGCACGTATTCAACCTGCAATTCTCAATCCCATTGAAGCAGTTAGCATCAACTCTGTAGGCACCTGTACGGTTCTGCAATGTGCTCGTGAAGCAGGTGTGAAGAAAGTAATGTATTCTTCTACATCATCTTCTTATGGATTTAATCCAGTTCCTAATGTTGAAACTCAACCAGATGATTGTTTGAACCCATATTCAATCTCTAAAGTGAATGGAGAGAAACTTTGTACGATGTACACCAAACTGTTTGGTTTGGATACCGTTATCTTCAGATACTTCAATGTGTATGGTGAAAGGCAACCGTTGAAAGGTCAGTATGCACCTGTTGTGGGTATCTTCCTTCGCCAACGTGCTGCTGGTGAACCTCTCACTATTGTGGGTGATGGTGAGCAACGTAGAGACTTTACATACGTTGGTGATGTTGTTAATGCTAATATTATGGCAGCAATCGGCAACGCTGATGAAGAAGCATATGGTCAGGTTTACAATATTGGCAATGGTGTAAACTATTCTGTCAATGAAGTGGCAGCAATGATCTCTGATAACACCACTAATATTCCTCCACGTATTGGTGAGTCCAGAGTTACTTGTGCAAATAATGAGAAGATGTATAATACTTTTGGGTGGAGTCCCAAAGTTAAACTTGAAGATTGGGTGAGGGAACAACTGTGATCCATATTTTTACTTCTGTTGTAAATCGTCCTGACTTTGTAATCCTGCAAGAAAAGTTATTCAGTAAGTTCTTGCAGAATGATTATAAGTTTCACGTTGTGGATGACTCTGTTGATCCAGAGATCACAGAGCAGTTTGAGATTGCTTGTTCTCTCAATGAACTTGAATACTATCGTAAACCTCCTACAACCAAATCTATGAACCCAGCACAAGCTTGTGCTCATACGGTTCAGTGGACTTACGATAATCTTATCAAGAAAAATCATAGTAAAGATATTGTATTCTTCCTCGACTCTGATATGTTTCTCATTGATGAGTTTGATATTGAAGAGTATATGTCAGATGCAATCATTGCAGGTCTTCCCCAGGTAAGGGGGCACGTTACCTATATGTGGAACGGTATTATGTTCTTCAATATGCCTTATCTTGAGGATAAGGATATTGATTTCTCTGATGGTATGGTTGATGGTGAGATGACTGATGTTGGTGGTCACACTTATTGGTACTTCAAGAACAGTGGTGTTGCTATGAAGAAAACCAATGAAGAGTTTCCGACATATCCTACTCACTTCAATGATATGGAACTTCAGAATGAAGAAGTTACCAAAGGGTATAATATAGAACTGCATCTTGATGATAAGTTCTTGCACTATCGTGCAGCAACTAATTGGTTCTATAATTGGAGAGGATCTGATGATCCTCTTGCCAAGAAGACCCAGATGTTCAATCAAATTATTGAAAGTGTGCTTTCTGAATAATGGAAAAGAATAAATCAACACACAAACTCAAAGGTCTTCCACCTATCTACTGCATCAATCTTGATGATAAACCAGATCGTTGGAAGTTTATGGAAGACCAGTTTAAGAACTGGCAAGTAGAAAACTATCAGCGTGTTTCTGCATATGATGGTAGAGGTGACAATGATCTTGGTGAGATCCTCAAAGGCAGGTATCCCGATCAAATGAACTCTGGTGAGGTTGGTTGTGTTACCTCACACTTGAAAGCAATCAAGATGTTCCTGGAGACAGACGCACCTTGTGCTTTGATTATGGAAGATGATTGTGATATCTCTACGGCATTTCATTGGGGATTTACTTGGAAAGATTTCTATGCCAAGGTTCCATATGATTATGATGTAGTTCAACTTGCTATTATCAATCCTGCACAGATCACGGTTCAACTGCACAAGCGGTATGTAAATGATTTCTCAACTGCTTGTTATATGATTACTAGGCATCACGCTCAAAAGATGGTAGATCTTCATTGTCGTGGTGATAAGTATAAACTGGATCAAGGTATGAAACCCCGTGCAGTTGCAGATGATCTTATCTATAATTCTGGAAATACATTTGCTATTCCACTCTTCTTGTATAAGATTGAGTTAGGATCTGATATTCATGATATCCACGTAGATGTCTTCCATAAGAGTAGTTACGATGGTCTGTGGCAGTTCTGGCGAAACCAATCTGCTGATATCAAATGGGATGAAATGTTCAGTTATAATCCATAT
>CEUT01056568.1_pt1 | contig 10676 bp, 21 predicted proteins | sample 531401 | NCBI WGS metagenome assembly CEUT01 (sample SAMEA2622821, study PRJEB7988) | marine metagenome | biome: marine biome (ENVO:00000447); feature: surface water layer (ENVO:00002042); material: "saline water (ENVO:00002010), including plankton (ENVO:xxxxxxxx)" | depth 5 m | reverse complement strand
ATTCACACTGGAAACACTGACGAACATACTGCTGGGTGCTTGCTTGTTGCCGATAGCCAAGAAAACAACCAACTATTACCTGATGGGTTTATTGGTAAAAGCGTTAATGCGTATAAAAGGATTTATCCTCGTATTGCAACAGCGATAAGTAATGGTGATGAGGTTTATATAGAATATATAGATTACGATGGCAATTAGAAAAACAAAAAACCCTGCAACTAAAGGTAGTGTTATAGGCAAAAGAAGACCAGAACCTACGCAACCTACTACAAATACTACATCAGAAAGAGTAAGTATACCATCTTCTAGATCATTTGAAATTACACAGTCGCAAACTAGAAAAGCAAGTGGAGGTGTAAGGTTTGGTACAACAGGTGTTATCAATATTAATAACCCAAAAATTATTTATGATAGCACAGAAGGAGTAAATTTATTAGGAGCAGCAATACACAATAATACTTCTAGTAGCGTAAATGTACGGTTTTTTTTAACATACTCTAGTTTAGTTGATATTGAAAATTCACTACGATTACAAAAAATTCCTGTAACACCAGCAAGCTTATGGTCAGGATTTAAAAACTTTCCTGGTTCTATATTAGCGCCAAATAATAGCTTAGCAGCAAATGGATTTTATGAATTAAGTTCTATTATTGGTTCATTAGCATATGGTTTTAAATTAAATGCTAACAATAAAGACCGTTATTACATATATGCTATGAGCGAACATACTAGTTTACCATATTATATTATAACAGAAGATGCATAAAAAACTACCAATATGGTTAAGCGAATGGACATTTCAAGATAAAAATAAAAGCATTCGTAAAGCAGAAAGAGTAATAGTAAAAGGCGAACCTAACGACATTATTAACAATGATATGTTGATAAATCGTGCATTAACAAAGTTAAGAGGGCTAAGAAAAAACCATACCTTCAGGCCAATTAACGTAGAATTATTAATGCAACTAGGTTATGGACCAGACGAAACAAGACAAAATACAACCTTTAAGGAAACAGATTAAAGAATATCTGTTAAAAAATCCAGAACTTCTTAACAGCAAATATGCTGAAACAGCAGCCAAGTTTAACACTAATTATGAACATGTAAGAAGTGTAGCAAGATCAATAAGAAAAGACGCAGCACCTGCTGAGGTGACAGAAAAAACATCTTTTGTAGAAAACAAAGAAGGCGCAGTAGTGACCTGTGAAGATTCAGAAAGAGTAAAATCTTTAGATGATTTATTAAAAGCTTGTAAAGTAGACTTAGAGGTTTGGGAAGTAGATAAGTATGATATAGGCACATATGAAGTTACAGGGTTTGATAAAGAAAGAAACCCAATAACTATACCAATGTTTAGAACAAAAGCATGGTTAAAAAAATTAAATCCACTGCTTAATGTCAAAAAGATAAGAGAGGAACTAGTTAAAGATTTGGTTCCTCTTTTTGGTTATGTACCTAATCCTATAGTCAGGCCATCAAGTTATAAAGATGACGATCCACATTTGTTAGAAATAAATGCATTTGATCTACATTTAGGTAAGATAGGTATTGACGGTGATGAGTATAATCTGAAAATAGCCGAAGAAAGAATGATGTCAGCTGTTGATCATCTTCTTAAAAGGGCTAGCGGTTATTTTATAAATCAAATATTATTTGTAGCTGGCAACGATTTTTTAAATGCAGATGGTGACTGGCCCGTACCTAGCACGACAAAAGGTACACCACAGTTTAATACAGATAAACATATGGATATATATAGGCACGGAAGAAAGTTGCTTATAAGTGTAATAAATTTTTTACAAGAGGTTGCGCCTGTGCACGTATCTGTAATACCTGGCAATCATGATCGTGAATCAATGATGCATATAGGTGATGCTTTAGAAATGTTTTATGAACAAAACGAAAACGTTACAGTAGATAATTCTATGTCTATGATGAAATCATACAAGTACGGTAAGAATTTAATTATAAATGACCACGGTGATGGTCCGAAACTAAACGACTTACCAGGCATTGTTTCACAACGATATAGAGATGTTTGGAGCGATGTTCGTTATGTTGAGGTACATAGAGGTCATCTGCATACTAATAAGGCTTACAAGATGCAAGCTGTTGAAGAGTTAAACGGATTAACAGTTAGAAATCTTTCGTCTATGGCCGCTACAGATGAGTGGCACGACATGAAAGGTTTTGTAGGAAATATAAAGAAAGCTTCTGCTTTTGTTTGGAGCGAATATAATGGTTTACAAGCTAAACTAAATTACAACGTTAAAATATCATAATTCAGACAGACTTATTAAAATTGGTATATCTTCTCCAGATGTTTCAATACCAAGATTTGTTACTGTTAATGTAGATACTGAAGGCGCTACTTCTGCTGGTGTTTGTGCAATGCTGGGGGTAAAATTGTTTTGAACTACAATAGGGGTTTGTGCTGCTAATGTAGGGCTTGCCACTATTGGCACTAAAGCTGATTTATCTGGTTGATTAGGCCATACAACAATAATAGCGCCGAAATTAGCCTGCTGACCTAAGTTAGTTTGTAAGTTTTGTGAGAAAAAATATGGCATTAGTTTATTCCTTTAGGTGTTTCGTATTCATTAATAATACTTCGTGATTTGTTATTTTCTTTTGGTGGAGTCAAACCGAATTGCAATTCAAAAGTAATATCTGTATTTATAATTTTTGGTAAAATTAATTTTTTGCATTCATTACCATATCTATCTATATAATGGTGTATAACTTTTTGTTTATATACTCCCATTAGTTTATAGTATCATCAAATTGATCTGTCCAACTATACCAAGATGTGTTATATTCTTCTGTTATTTCAGAATCATCAACAATAAATTGAAGTAAAGGCGGAGTGTCGTTGTTTATCCATTCATAGCACTGTTCGTATAACTGTGCAACTAACTCCGCGTGTGGGTCCATTATATTGGAATCACTTATTTCAACTTCAATTCTTACTTTCATTACGATTCTTCTTTAATAGCTATTTTCAAAAGTACTAAATATCCTATTAAATCGTCTACTGTATCTAAAGTATTTTTGCATAACCCTTTGTTAGCAATTCGCATTAACTTGTCGTCAATCCTAGCAGAAAGGTTTTCTACGGCTGATCCTTTAGCAAATATATTAGCTGGTTTTAGCGCGCTATCACCATAGTTAATATTTTTTTGTATAAGTAATTCTTTTATAGAATCACAAGCTATTCTTATTTCTGTTCTTACGTCCATTAGTCTAGTTTAGTTTTGAGGTGATTGATTATCTCATTCATTTTTCTTTTGTAAAATAATTCAAACTCTACATATTGTGTAGTGCCTTCTTCATTTTTTTCTTTAGGTGAAGTTTGTTCCCATAGTCTATACAGTACACCGCGCATTCTTTGTGCTGGTGTTTTGGTATCAAACTCCATATCAATACTAGCAGCCTCAACTGCATCTATTTGTTTTTGAGATATAGGTTGTGTAGATAGTACAACAAACCCTGGTTGTTTAAGTACGCTGTATAAATTTCCTACTGTTTCTGGTGATAGTTCTGGTGTGCCTAGTGAAACTCTTAGGCTGTTGTCTGCTAGAGTGCGAATGTTGTCAACACCGCCCTCAAACACAATTGTCTTTCTATTCATTATTTATAAAATTCGTGTTGTATGTCTGGTTGGTATCTTGGTAATTCTTTCATATCAAGATAGTTTTTGTAATAATTTTTAGCTTCATTTAAAGCTTTTTCTAAATCTTGTATTTCATAATCAAAGTCGCTTTCTTCCATCCACTTTGCTAATGCAAGCAGAATAGCTTTTGATTTCTTTTTATGATTCTTGTATTTAGACATATTAAAACATTTTTAATTGGTTATTATTCTTTTTACTTACATATTCATAATAGTACAATGTATATTTTTTATCTCTGCCAAACTTGTCATCAAAAGTTTCTTTGTGTAGCAAAGGACTTCCTGGGTTAATATAGTAATTTTCTGATTTATAAACAACTACGGTTGGATTTTTTACCGCAAACGGTAATGCAACCAATGTTTTTCCTTTTAAACTTGGCTTTATTTTATAGCCTGGTATAAGCTTTTTTAGATGGTATTTATCTGTTTTTAAAAAGTTCCTAGTTTTATCCATTTGTTTAATTGGTCTTTTGGATCTCGTGGTATATGGTCAAACCAAAGTTTTGATAATAATATATCTGCATCTTCTTTGGTTTTTGGCGGGTTGTTTAAAATTTCTTGTCTATGATATTCTTCATAAGGACATAAATCTAATATAGATTCTATTTTATCAAGTTGCCACCACTCTACAGGTTGTTGTATTGGTTCTTCTTGGTTGTTCAATATTTTGTCTAATTCATCCATTGATCTGATTGTCAGATTATTAGGTTTGTTTGATTAGCGTACGAACTCCTGATAAGGAATTCGCACAACCAACCAAAACAATGAAAAACTAAATGAACAGAACGTTCATAAGAAAGACACTACAAAAGTAACTAATTAGTTTCCTTTTTGTCAAGTGCTTTCCCTACATTTTCTGCAGCTTTTTTATCAAAGTCTTCAAAAGCTTTAATTCTTTTGTCCCATTCTTTAATAAACTGCTGTATAAAAGCAGCCATTTCATTTTGGTAATCCATTTTATCTTTAGATATTTCATCTTTGTTTGGGCCGTACTGTTTGTAATGCCATAACAATAATATGTGTTCTAAATAATCAATGGTTTGTCTTTGATCTTTTAACATATTAGAAACCAAAATAGGTACCTGGATTTCTGCACCGTCAATAGTAACTGTAGCAGTTGTATTAGATGTTGCTTTAGCTTTTGGAGTTTTTCTTTTAGCCATAATTGATAATTGATTTTAAATTATTTAATTGTTGTTTAAGTTGTGTATTTTCTTTTGATAATTGATTTACACGGGTTTTAATTATCTCAATTTGTTTGAGCTCTTTGGTTCTTTCATCATAGAAATTCATAATATTATTAACATCTAGTATTTCATTGATGTGATTTGAAACTGCATCATATGCAATAGTATAATCTTTATAATATTCATAGTCTGCTTCATGACCGTTAATATAATACAGTATAGAAGTTCTATCTCTATTTATAAATTTTGCTACTATTTCTGGATGCAATTCATGTTGTATACAAAGAACATTGCAAAACGCTTTTCTACATAATGTTAACTCTGCAGTTCTTATTTTAGATATTATTTCTTTTTTGTTTTTTGAAAATAATAAATATAGAACAGCATACAATTCATCACCATAGTGATCAAGGACATCTTGAGTCCACGCTTTGTTCTTTTTAATAAGTGACAATGATTTTGCGTCTATCATATAATAGTTATATAAACACCTGGGTTTTCTTTATCATATTTATAGGGTTCAAAGTGTGGTATAATATACTCACAGTTATCATCTTCTATCCAATTGTTTTTGACCATTAGGTCTTGCACTGTCTGTGCTGGATTGATATAATCAAACTTATGTTTTGATCCTCTTATAAATTGAAAAGATACTGTCACAGGGTATTGTTTGTTTTCGGTTAATTGTTGAAAATCTTTTTTATACTCTAGGTAATATCCCTTGGTTTCTTTAATATACTTCATAACAGTTTTAGAGTTAATTAACATTTTACCCGTCCACCGTTTTGAGTTTTTAGAACTCGGGACATTACCTGGTATAAAAATTTTCATGCATCAAATATACGATTTTTTAAAAAGGTAAATTATCGTCATCATCTGACTGACTTACTACATCAGCAGAGCCCGTATATTCATCTAGCAAAGTATTAAATGTTTGCCTTTGTTCAGGCGTAAGTGTTTTATTATACTTTGGATCATACTTAATGTTTTCTCCTGCTTTTTTACTAAACTTATAGTCAAGAGCTGTTCTAACAATAGGTTCACCAGTATCTCTATCGGTTGTTATGTATTCACGGGTAGTCATACATACATTGATAGTTTTACCTACACACTCTTTTAGAGCTTCATCCATATTATCAAATGATTTTACACCTGCACTTATCATAAATTCTTTTAGTAATTTACTTTTAAACTCACTAGCTTTTTCGCTATCACCAGGTTTAGGCGCCCAAAATCTAGCTCTAGTTTTTTTACCGTCTATTGTATATAAGCTAAACTCTATATATGGAGAACCACTATAGCCCTCTCTATCATTTTGATCGGTCTGACCATTTATAGTTACTTTGTAAGCACCAGGTTGTGTAAGATACTCTACCTTCTTGTACTCTTTTTTAAAGTTTTTTGGTTGTGCGTCTGTTGTGTTGTTTAAATTCCAAGTCATGATTAAATTATTTATTTAAATTTGTTCTGATTTTGTTGTTGTGCAATGATATAGTCATCCATATTTGGCTATATATTATATCATCTTTGTCTGAGTTAGGATTAATATTTAGTTTACTTCTTAAGTAATCCATAATCTCATTGGTTAATTTATCAGTGTAATCATTATTAGTAAATGCATACGTTGATTCTACTGCTACTAAATCTAGCAAATGTTTATTACTTTCCATTTTCTATTCTCCAATTAATATATTTAGTTAAGGTTTCGCCATCAAAAATAATTTTATCTTTTTCGGCAGCATAAGGATATTCTTTATTCTTATACTCTTTGGTTGGTATTTGTTGTATCTTAAGACGATATAAGAATCTACCTATACCCCAAGCTACACATGCACGCTTAAATGCATCAGAAGCATGTCCTTTATCTTTTTCTACATTAGATTCAGAGCCAGTGTCAGACTTCCACACCCAGTGTCCGTCAACAAGTATGCCGACTTTACACATTAGTAGTCCATTTGCTTCATAATATTCAGTAGCCCAATTGCCTGGTCCAACTACATCGTCAAGTAAATCCTGTGCATCACGAGCATCTATATATGCCACGCAACTTGCTTTACCATAACGTGCAGATTGTACACGCCACTTGTATGGTAATTCTTTGGTTAAATCTTTTAGATTAATTTTTTCTTGTTTCATAATCTTTGTAATTTTTAGTAATTTGTTTGGTTGTACGAATTGCTTTTACAATTTTTACAAATCTCCTGATCATAACAGGAGCATTCTTGGTTAATAGAAATAAACCTATTTCAACAAATGCATCTTTAATAACACCTTTTACTAGTGTAGGTTTTTCATTTGTATTGTAGGCAACTTCTTCGTAGATTTTGTCAAGTTTTGACTTTTTTTTTGGCATCTACAAATATAAAATATTAATTGGTTATTAACAACTATTTGTTGTTATTTTTGATCCAGTCGTAAACCTTGTTGCCAATCCATAACGCTGTGATTATTAACGCTATAGGTGCAAGTATAGATGCTACGAATGAAATAGATATAGATATTATGTATATAGATATTAACAGAAATATCATTACATATATCCAATCAGTTTTCTTCATAATCTTCAAACTTTGTTAGATCGGGTATAAATTTAAGATTAACTTGACCCACACCAATATTACGGCCTTTAGCAAATATAATTTCTGCAAGACCTATGGTTGATTCTCCTGCTTCATTTTCATACAAGCCATAGTATTCAGGTCTATATAACAGAACTACCACATCAGCAGCTTGTTCTATTTCACCTGATTCACGCAGGTCAGATAGGGTTGGTTTAGAGTTAGAACGCATACCTACACCTCTACTTAGTTGTGATAAGGCAATTACGCAGATACCTAACTCTCTAGCTAGGTTTTTTAAACTTCTTGCAACTTTAGCTACTTCTTGTTCACGATTACCAGACTTACCCGTGCTTGCGGATACAAGCTGTAAGTAGTCAACCATAACCATTTGAACTTTTTCACTATGTACATACTGTTTAATTTTAGCCATTAGATATGATAAAGATGTGTTGTTGCAATCATCTATTATCAATGGTGCATTTTCTATTATACCGATAGCTTTGTCTATCTTATTGACTTCTTTACTATCTAACGCACCTTGGTTCATCCATTTCTGTTGGACACCTGATTCAATACTAACAATACGTTGTATGATTTGTACTGAAGACATTTCGTATGAGAATATAGCAGTAGGCACATTTGACATTACTGCGTTATATGCTAGAGATACAGCAAAACTAGTTTTACCCATAGATGAAGCACCACCAACTATAACCAAGTCAGTGGGCTGCCATCCATTTGTAAAATCATCTAGTTTTTTGTATCCTGTAGTTATACCAGTAATACCATCGGTAGCCATACGCTTTGCAATTTCATCACGAAAGTCTGTAAGCTGTCCTAGAAATTCTTTTTGTTTATCGGTTTCGTTAAAGTTAATTTTGTTATTAAATTTATTAATATATTCAATAACATCATTAACCTCATCGTTATTTGACAACATATTGTTTACGTTTTCAATATGTTTGAATATCATTTTAGACTTAGATATGTTTACTAACTCTTCTAATATAGATTCAAACTGTTTGTCAAACACATACGGCTGTTGACATAGTTCTGCAACATGTATGTTATATGATGTTTTATCACCAAGCTCTTTACTTAGTTTTATAACATCTGGTTCTTGACCTTTTTTAATGAGCTTTTTATATGCTCTATAAATTATTTTGTTAGACGGTTCGTCAAACATTAGGTCATTAAACTTATTACTGTGTTGGTAATATAGTTTAGGGTCTGTGATTATTGATCCAAGGATTATGTTTTCATATTCATTCATTTTCTATATTGAAATATTATTGCGGTTAATATTGAAAAGATGAGGCCAGCTGCAAATGCAGACGCAGTGCCCGTCATTGCACCACCTATAAAGAAAAATGGGACAGCTAATGTAAGAATAATATCTAACATGTTATTCCATTTTCTAAATCTCTTTTCGCCAATTGCTTTCCATATGATAACTATATAGCCCAATGCTATTATAGTGCCTAACATTAAAATTGTTTCTATCATTGATATACTTCTAGGTTTTTAGCTTGCATAATGGATATAAGTTCTACACTTTTATAATCATCGTATCTTACTCTAGAGTATCTACCAGAAGTGCTTTGCATAAAATATTCACCACCAAGCTGTTTGTGGGTTACAAGGGCATTAGCTTTTACATCATAAAACTTAAATGTGTCCAGCCAAGGCCACAGAAGTCGGTTTTCACCTTCTAACTTAAATTGGTCTTTAATTTTATTGGGCAGCTGCACAAGACATGCGCCAACACCGCCTTTACCATTTGGTTGTACTAGTGTATTATTCGTGTAGGAGTTTAGTTTTTTACGAATAATGTTATTGGTTATTGCATAGTGATGGAACAATACTTCATATCTGTTTTCTGTAGAATACACCCTATCCATAACTTGAAAAGAATCTTTACGCCTACGATTATAACAGTTTTGCCATATTAAAGCTCTACCCATAACCGAGCCATCTTTATGTTGTAATACAAGTATTTTTAGATTATCGCCAAGTTTAGCATAAAATGCTACCTTTTTTTGATCTTCATGACTACGCATACAGGATCTACCCAAGGTGCCTGATGTATGACCATCAATATTTGTATGGTATGATTCTCCATCATATGCCCAAGGTATATGTTTTGCATCATATAATACAAGCTTTACATCTAAATCGTTAACACCATTTAGCATAAGTGTATCTGAAAACTGATTTTCTACACTTGAATTCCACGGTCTACGATATGCGCTAACACAAAGTTTTTCTATTGCTCTATGAAATGTAGTCATAGTAGCTTTCTTTTGTCTTAGATCTATATCTGACATACAATCGGATAATGTTCTGTCTTTGTTGAAGAAGCTAGTATAACCTAGCGCATCAGACTTTAACAGTTCTGTAATTTTCTTTGGTGTAAAAAAACTAATTTTAGTTTTATTATCTATAGCTACATCTAGAGATATAGGCCACTCTGATGGCACACCATTAAACACAGTACTAAACCTGTGCATACTACCCTTACTGTAGTCGTCAAGAAAATCGTGCAAAGTACATCTGGGTATGTTTTGAAATAATTCTATTAGCTGGTTAGAAACCCTAAACAATGACCAAGGCATATGTAGTTCTACCATGCCCCAAGGTGTGTCATAAGGTTTCATTGTTTTTCTATCAAACAATTCTTCTGGCCATGAATCATTAGATTTGATATACCAATTATACCATAATCCATCTAGTTTCCAAGCTTTGTTTTCTAGTTCCCATTTGGGCGCAATCTTGAAACCATCAAATAGTTTTTCTTGAAGTATAACATACTCTTGATCAAATGACATTACAGGCAATATTGATAGACATTGCTGTAAATTATTATCTCTTAATATTTTTTCTATTATACTAATTTCTTGTTTTTTAAATTTAATTACGTTTGTTCGCATATTAAAACGGTATTTTAGTTTGGTTTGGATCGGTTGTTTTAACTTCTATTGGTTTATAAAACAGTTTATCTTTAGCTATACTGTAGTAACCAAGCAGATTAAGGTTTTTATCTGTGACTGGAAATATTTGCTCAGCATCATAAAATGATCCGCCATTATAACTATAGTCATCCCAGAAATCCATATTGTATTGCACATCACACGAGCTGCAGTCAGGATTTACGCATACTTTTGTATTGTGTATTACACGTAAATCTTCATCACAAGTGTAACACGCGTTATTGCGTTTCGGTAATGCACCAAATGATCTGTTCCAGTCATCTAG
>CEUT01007208.1_pt1 | contig 10682 bp, 13 predicted proteins | sample 531401 | NCBI WGS metagenome assembly CEUT01 (sample SAMEA2622821, study PRJEB7988) | marine metagenome | biome: marine biome (ENVO:00000447); feature: surface water layer (ENVO:00002042); material: "saline water (ENVO:00002010), including plankton (ENVO:xxxxxxxx)" | depth 5 m | reverse complement strand
AGTTTTGTTTTAGGATTATATTGTCTTGCTTGTGATAAAACACTATTTACCATCTGTTCTGCTGTTTCATCTGTTATAGGGTTTTTATTTTTAGCTGCGTATCTTTTAAATAATTCTTTTGCATTATCTACAGCTTCTTCTGCTGGTTTATATCGTTGATAAAAACCAAAGTCTTGGTTTTGAAATATTCTATAAGTTGTGCCAATAAATTGTTTCATTCTATCACCCATCAACTCTTTTAAATTTGCTTGCAATTTTTTACCTGCAGCTCCTTTCATACCTACAGTGCCTTGCGCTGTAATATCTAAAAGAGTGCTAAATCTATCTCTAACTTTATTTGCTGCATTTACAATATTGTTTACATTCTCTGGTTTTGCACCTTGTTTTTTAGCTGATTTAGCAAAAGCATTTACAGCTCCAGATGGTATGCCTTTTTTCATATCACCTTCAAACATAAGATCATTTATTTCTTTAAAAAATTTACCTCTATTTTCATCGTTTGTTTTATTTAAAAAGTTTTTAAGAGTTGGAAACATTTGATTTACTTCTTTATCAATACGTTTTACCTGTTCCATGGCAAAGTTTGTATCTGCCATCTGTCTACCTTTTTCAGTTCTTTTAGCTAAGAATAATTCTTGTGGTTGTGCACCTCTTGGTCTAAATGCAGAACCTACTTTATCAAAAAATCTTTTTAATTTATCGTTACTAAACGCTAGCTCCTTGCCACGCTTTCCTAGCTCTCTTAATGCAACACCTGTACCAAATACTAATCCTGTAAGTGGTATAGACTCAGCACTAAATTTTAATCTGTTTAATATTTTTCTTCTTGCATCAGCTTGTGGGTCAGCTTGTACATCTCTATCTAATTCTGTTGGACCGGCCTCAAACACATCTCCGATAGTTCCAATATCCTCTACATCACCAACTAAAGTTTCGCCAGCTGCACCACCTAAAGCCACAGCAGCTATGTTTTGACCTGTAGTTAATTTAAGTTCTTTTGCTTTCTTTAAACCTTTTTGTACATTTTTTGCTTTTGGGTTTAAATACAATCCCGCTTTTCTAGCTTTTAAACCTTTCAAAGCTAATTTTCTTGCCGCAGTTGCAGCAGCTGTTGCTGGTACACCAATTTGTACTAATGCTTGTGTAATTTTACCTGCAGCTGTTTTTTCAGCTGTCTCTTCAAATATATTTACTTTATCAAATACTTGTTCTACTCGTGCTGCAGCATCTACAGTCATGCCTGTAGCATCCATAAGTTCTGCTCCTAATGAAAATATACCCTCAGGTACTTTGATAATACCAGATGCAATACCTGCCATGGCACCATGTATTTGACTTATCTCGTTATCATCGGCTGGTGGTGGTTGAAGTGTTTCAACTTCTTCTTCAATATTAAATTCCTCTGGAGTATCTATAGAAAACTCTGTGTCGTCTTGAGGAATTATAAATTCCCTATCATCCATATTATTCTCCTTCGTCAGGAGCTATTTTGCCTAGTGTATTCTGATCTGCTAATACTAACTTACCACCGTCTACAATGTAAAATAAGTTATTGTATGGATTGATAAAAACAGCTCCGTCTGGTTGTCCTTTTAATCTTGGTAGATCTGGTTTACTTTTATCATTGTCATCCATCTTTAAAATACCTTGATAAAATACACCAGTAGTTGTTCTTGCTTTGGCAACTTTAGGAGCTATGTTAACTGCTATTCTTCTAGCTTCATCTCCCACAACATCTTTACCTAAAGCGGACTGTACTTCTTTTGTAATCGCTGCAATAGTACCAGACTCAAACTGTTTGTTTTTTAATCTTGCGTCTATTGTTCTATCTGCAATATCTTTCTTAATACCTAATTCAAGACCTTTTAAAGCACCAGCTGTACCTAAAGTTTTACCTGCTTGTCTTTGTTTTAATGCTTGACTAACAGGCGCTTCAAAAGCAGAAGCTAAGTTTGCAAGTGTGCCACCCTTACCCGCTGTTGACATACCTCTTAATCCACCTTGAATTAAAACATTAGTTAATAAATCCCCACCAGATGGCTTACCTAAATTAGCAAGTCTCATAGCTGTTTCTGCATAACTTTTACCTGATGGTGTCAGTCCTGATGTTTCAAATATTTCTTTAATTTGTTCTTCTGTTGTACCTGTTCTGTAATTAGTTCTAGGTTGAGCTAACTCCATGATACCTTCGTTAACTTCTCCACCTTTTCTGAACATCGGTCTTTTTAATGTTATACTCATATTACCCCTTAAATAACCTATAGATACCAGCTAACGTAGCACCTGCACTTAGTCCTGTTTGTAAAGGACTTGGTGATGGCATTACTGTGCTTCTCTCTGCACCAGGATATCCTGATATCAAAGGCACAATACCAGAACCTAAAGTCTGAGCTGCTTCCAAAGGTTGGAAAGCTTGTCTTTGTGCAAGTTGTTGTTGCGCAGCTAACGTTGCTTGATCTCTTGCTTGTTGTTGACCACCTAATGTTGTTAAGCTTGCTATTTGTTGACCTAACAATGCAGGTGTTTGTTGCGCTAAATTTATATTTCGTAAGAAATCTTGTTGAGATAAATTTTGTGCTTGAGTAAATCCTTGTCCTAATAGTTGAGCTTGCAATGCTGCTCTGTTTCTAGCTTGACCTGTTAAATATTCTGCTTCTGCAATACCTTGTCTTCCACCACCAAATGCTCCTGCACCGATTGCTTGAGCTGATAGTGAAGGTAAACCAGCTTGTGTTTGTCTATCAAATTCTGCAAGTGTAGTATCGATAACATCTTGTTGAAACGGAGACATGTAAGCTTGATAAGATGTTGGTCCAGTTAATCCTTGTGCTGCTGTCAAGAATGGTTGGAAACCACCAAGACCAGAAGCTAAACCTTCTGCTTGTGTTGTTAATGCACCAGGACCAGCAACAAATTGTGGACCCATGACTTGTGATAAGTCTTGTGTTTTAAAACCACCAACTGCTTTTGTTAGATCATCTAAATATGTTTTCGCTGCTGCTTCTATAAACTCTGCAGGAGCTTGTCTTACTGTTTGAACTTCTGCCATTAAACTCTTCCTCCTCTTTCAAGGTTTTTCATCATGTTATACATACGTTGAGCACCTTTGTTTACATCTCCTTCACCCATGCCTCTTACAGCATCGGCCGTAAATACGAACTCGTTATTTGACAACATCGCTGGGATATCGTCCGCTTTTTCTTTTATACCAACTGGCTGTATAAATCCACCAGTTTTTCTAAGGTCTAGCTCCATAATACCCTCTGGATTCTGTCTCATGGGTAGTCCCTCGATACCCGCCGCTTGCATGGCATTATCGCTAGCCGTATCTCCACCCTCAGCATATCCTCCTCTGCCCTCGTTGTATTCTGCAACTTGAGAGTCTACAAACTTTTGCACAAGATCAGGTCTTTGTCTTAATTCTGGGTTTAGATTTGTATAATATTGAGTTAGATAAGTTTTTAAACTGTTGGTATCTCTAGTAATCTCTGCAACCTCTTCTTCACTTTTACCTGCAAACGCACCACCAAACAATGCTCCTGCAGCTCCTGCTGCAAGTGTTTTAGCAGTTGTGCCTGTTAAAAACTTTGGCACAGACATACTTCCTAGCTTACTACCTATCATAGGACCTAGTTTATAGCCCCCGTAAGCTAATAGAGCTGCTTTACCTATATCAGAAGATAGAATATCGCCTATACCACCTGCTACTTTTTTAACAGCTTTCTTGGCTCCTCTGGTAATTTTCTTTACTAGGCTGCCTAATCCATATAATTGTCTGTTCATCTGTCGTCTAGATATTGTCATAATTTAGCTAAATTGTTATTGGCAGGCTTACAGATCCTGTAATCTTTTATTTTATGTGATTTTTTTAGGTGGGTCAACAGCCTTTTCTCTAGCCTCAATAGCGTCTTTAGAAGCTTTAAGCTCATCAAAATATCTGCCACAATACTCATACTCTCCCGTATGTGAGATATGATCCATACAATATAGGTGTATTTTACCGCCCATAGCTGTCCATCTCTTACAAAATCCAAAGTCTTCACCATAATATTGTTTAGTTTTTAGATCATGTAAACACTCAAATAAATTATAAAAATTCTTTTTATAGTCCTCTACACCATTAACAAGAGTAGGTTGATGTATTTCCAACTCAGGATAATGTTTTATCATCTTTTCAAGAACCTCTCTTTTAATTAACATACATCCTGTTGGTGCATGAGTTACCTCTGCAACACCGTCTTCTACTACAACTTCGCTCATACCCTCTACTTTTATGGGATAATGAAAGCCTGCTTTAGCTATATCTTTTTCATCAGTAAGTTTTAATAAATCTGTTCTTCTTTTGATTTTACCCCAATCAATATATTTCATTGGGTATGGCACAGCTATAATGTCTTTATCTCTATCTAACATCTTAAATATACTTTCAGCTTGAAAGTCTATGTCTGAATCTATGAATAGTAAGTGTGTATATTTATTTGGTTCATTTAAAAACTCAGACACGATTAAGTTTCTGCCTTGTTGCACAAGAGATGACTTATATAGAGTAAAACTAACTAGTATATTTTTTTGTACACATTTTTGTTGAAATTTTAAAAGTGCTTGCGTGTAATGTATGGAGCACTCACTATGTACAGGTGTGCCCACCATGATTCTGTATTTTGGTAATCCAAGATTTACTTCTGATTGACCTGTTAGATCAAACGTTATGGGTTCATTATTTTTCATTTAATATTCCTTTCAATAAATGTGTCCAGGTTATGGCTATCTTTGGCCAACCATAATAGGTATTAGCATATTCTACTTGTCTATTCAAATGCTGTATAATTGCTGGTTGGTCTAATGTCTTCTTTGCAGCTTCAATACCTATCGCACATTTTCTGGCTAAGAAATGATAGTTCTTGCTATGTGTAAGATACATTGGGTATTCTGCCCCCGTTTCATACAAGGCCCCATAGTTTGATACAATACAATATAAACCTGCAGCCATGGCTTCTAACAGTGATATGCAAAACGTTTCTTCCCATATACTTGGATATACAAACATATTATAATTTTTAAGATGTCTTTTTATCCATTCATTACTTCTAAACCCAAGATAATTTACATTTGGTAATTTTTTTGCATGGTCGTATAGAGCTTGATATTGTTTATCATTGGCATCTGCAAAGTCTTTACCGTACACCTGACAATTAGAAAACACATCTAATTCTATCATAGGATCTTTTATTAATTCCATAGCACCAAGTAATACATTCAATCCTCTCCATGGTGTACAATGATGTATGATTCTACATTTTTGTCTTTTAGGTTTATATATTTCTTCTCTAGGTTTTATATTATCTATACCATTTTTTATAACTACACATTTTTCTGTAGGTAGATCAAAATACTTTGTAAAATTTTCATAATTCCAATGACTATTGAATACATACCAATCATATTTATTGTGATTTGTTTTATCCTTAAACCAAGGATGTATGTTTGGTTGATCCCAAGAATTTTTTTGCCATAGTATATTTGGTTTGTCTTTTGATAAAGGTATTTTCTCTGGCACAGATGTTGTTATCTGTACACGATCTAACAATTTGTTATCTACGTATTTATATAAATAAGCTAATTGTAATTCAGTTCCGCCCTGTGGACTATTTTTTTCCATCAAATATTTTTTGCAATGCATTCATACCTCTAGGAGATACATGTACTGTTGTATCCTGTCTAATATGATCCATTGTCGTAGGTGTATTTGGATCTGCAACATCCGCTTTCATTTCTTCTTCATCTTTATATACTTTACCAGTCCATGTGTTTTTACAAATGGTAACTGTAGTGCAGTGTATTTCTAATATATCTTTATCCATTTTCTTGCGATCTGTCTATTAAAGCATAACTTATCAGGCCTTGTATTTTACTACTTCCTGTAGCTGCTTGTACAGTTATAGCATCACCTGCTTCTAAATTCAAGCCTTGAGGTGAAGCATTTATTTGTGATTTAGCAGCAACATCATCTCTAAAAAATTCATACTCAGTGTTTGAATCAGATGAGTCAACAAAATTCATGTTTACTAAAATCGCTGATGACGCATCGTTGTTTGCACAATAGATAGTTTTAACTATAATCGTGCCATCAGCAGGACAAGTAAGCACTGTAGTTTTGCTTGTGTCTGTTTGTTTAAAACCTTGATTTTTATATTGTATAGTCATTAGTTCATAAAATAGTTGAAAGCATCTTGCTCGTTTTTTAATTCTGTTTGAAAAGCAAAGTTAAGTTGGTTCTTCATACTATCTAAAGACGCAACAATCTGTCTTTGGTTTTCTGCTTCGTATTGATCTTTTGGTTCTGGTATAAATATAGTTATCTTTGCCATTATCTTCTACCATCTGGTTGTGCATCGATTCTCAGAGTTCCATATCTCCAAGTCTCACCTGCAGCTTCATTTTCAATCTTAACAGCTATTAGTCTACCTCTAGCTCGTGTATCCACTTTGTCCGTTGTGGACGTAACAGTAAAAGGTCCAAGAGGAGAGCTTGACTTTGTGTTGTTTGGATAATCATTGATAAACAAGGTAACTTTAGAATTACCTGTCTGATATTTAAAATCAGGCACAAATCTTCTAATAGAAGAAAATATTTGACCATCATCAATATCTAAATCTCCTGATGTAATAAAAGCTTGTATCGCAGTTGTTGTGCCGTCTGCAACTTGATCAGTGCCATCTTCATGAGAGTAATATGTCGTTGCACCAAATCTGTTTGTGATACCTTGTATTGGAAAATTTGGTGTGCCTGTTACTGCGTATTCTGTTGCGTAAGGATTATCAAATACGTAAGCATCAACGTATGTTGTTCGAGCTAACGATCCTGTAGTCCATACACCTTCTGCATAGTTGTATGTAACGACTCTATCAATCTGTGTAGATCCAAACTTAGGATAGAACCACATAACTTCATCGTATAAAGAATTATATCCAGCAGCAATAGTTTGGTTAGATCCAAAGTTAATTCCAAGATTGTCACCATCTGTTGTAAATACAAAATCCTCTACTAAACAAGGTAAAGATTTTACTGTACCATCGTACACAAAGAAACCGCCTGCATCACCCATCCAGTAAGTAACACCATCAGCAAACACAACTGCGTTTTGCCCAATGCATCCACAACCTGTACCAACTTGTCTGACACTAAATGTAAAAGGTGGTCCAACAAATTGTATTACGTAAGCTGCTCTATCTGTAAGAACAAGTGTATAGTCTTTGGCATTTACAGCCGCTCGTATCTCGCTGCCCGCATCAAGTCTAAAAGTTCCGGCAGTATTTGTTGCGGTTGGTTCGTATGTATTTAAATCCTCTTGATTTGAAAATCTGATAAACATGGGATCTTGCGTGTTAGCGTTGCCAATCGTTGTTTCAGTTCCTAGATGAAACAAGTGTCTATCTCTGTCAGATACAAGTGTCATGATAGAAGCTGTTGGATTGTTGGTAGTTGCAAAATTTGTTGTTGATGTTGAAGCTCTAATTGTTCTTGCGCCTACAGCGCCAGCGTTCCACGTAAATGTTTTACCATTGTGTATGGTTGCAACTAATACTTCACCAAAGTTATCAAGTGACCAGATACCTGGATCTAACGTTACTTCAGATATAGTTCTTGCTGTGCCCCACGTAGAATCACCCCAAAGGTATGTGCCCCAACCGTAACCAGTTGTTTGAAAAGTTGGTCCAACAATTTCGTATGGATCAATAGTTGCAGAACCTGCTGCTGTCATACCAGTGCCGCCTTCGTTAACTGACATTTGTATTGTGAATGAGTTTGTAGCCACAGTTAAAACTTCGTAGGTCTTCTCTGTAAAATCTGTTGTTGCGTATCCTGTAACTCCACCACCAGGTAAACTTACTGAAGAGAAGGTTACGTATCTGCCTACAGCTAAACCATGAGAAGCTTTATTAACGGTGACTGTGTTTTGATTTTGTACACTTGTAAACGTAGCTCCTGATATAGCAGTCGCTAAAGGTGAAATATCATAGAAGTCTTCACCATAGTAAAGGAACAAACCTTGAGACGTACCTATGGCTGTATACTTTTCTCCAGCCAAAGAGGTAAAAGCATGTTGTGCTCTGGCAACACCAGGTAGCTCTTTTTGAGCCACAGTAAGTTGTTTCCAGCCACCTATCTTTTCTGGTAGTCCAGTTCTAAATCTGACATTGTCACCATCTATCCACTGACCTTCAGCTCCTGATGCTGTAGCCTGTTTATTAAATCCTGGTGCAAACTGTAATTTCTTTAACGGCATAACTTGATTATATATTAATAATTAGTATAGTACACATCAAATATGAAAGAAAATAATACCCTAAAGTCAGAGTTCGTTAAATTCTTTAATAAGACGCCTCTACCGAGAGATATAGTCCATTTTCAAAATGTTGTCGACTATAAATCGCCCTTCTATTTTGACGATTTTTTTCAGCTCTTAGATCTGTCTCATTTTAGATCAGAGATAAAACACAATCCTGATGTTGGTGTAAATCACGCTGATGTTTTTTCTCACGTGTTTGAAACTTTCGACGTAAGAAGACATCCTAAAATTAGACCTTTACACGAACAACTTGCTAACGTGTTTGCTAAAAATCTAAACGATAAAAATTTTAGACCTGATATTTTTACATCGTTTAAAAGTAGCATGGGTAATCCACACTCAGATAATGAAGATGTTTGTATTATAGGTTTATGTGGATCTACGTATTACTCTTTTCCTAGTTTACAGAGAGTATACGAGGTATCGGAGGGCGGTGCTATTTATATACCAAAAGGAACACCTCACGCTGCACATTCTTTTACTAGACGAATGGTTGTTTCATGGAGTAGGTTTTTATGATCGTAAAAGAAGCTGTATTAAAATTAGGAGATCTTCAAACATTACATGATACTATGATGTCTGAAAAATTTCCATGGTTCTATCACCCACATCAAGCTAGTGTAAAAGATAGTTCTTATTTTTATCATCCTTTTTATTGGAGCCATAATATACAGTCGGATTACTTTAATTTGGTAGCTCCTATAGTAGAATATTTAAAACCCATAGCGATAATAAATATTAGAGCTAACCTTATAATTAATAAAGGTAAAGAAATAAAATCATCTTGGCATGTTGATCAATACAACGATCCTAAGCTACAACATAAGACTGCTATATTTTATGTAAATTCTAATAATGGATATTCAGAGTTTCAGATAGGAAGAAAAAGAAAAGTGGTTAAATCAAGATCAAATCACATTGTCATGTTTGATTCAGCGATTAAACACAGAGCTGTATCTCAAACTAATTCAGATAGAAGAATAGTTATTAATTTAAATTATTACTAATGTACTTTCCCATTTATACCATACCTAATTTTTATGACGATCCTGATGAAATTATAAAACAAGCTAATACCTATGATTATACTCAAGAAGCTACTGATGGCATTGGTGTAAGAACTAAGTCACTTCACAACTTTGACTATCCTTTGTTTCATTTATCAAACGATAAAATACTTAGAACTATATTTGGAGCAGTGCATAAATGCACATACATAGCTGAAAACGTATTCTGTAAAATAAAAAATGTTAAAGAAAAAAGTGGCAACATACATTGTGATGAGGACACTTTACTAACTATTATCATTTATTTATCTAGAGATTTAAAAAATAGTGGCACTAATGTTTATGATAATAAACTTAACAGATCTCTGTTAGCTACATCAAATGGTGATTTTAATACAGCATTCTGTTTTGATGGTTGTTTTCCACATCAAGCGCTGCATGATTTAAAAGAAAATCAAGAACGATTGACACAGGCTATCTTTTTCACTAAGATGGATGCACCATTTTTTCCGATGGCAGAATTGAATAGAGGTAGCAAATGATACAGATAGCAGAATTATTTACAGTTCCAACTTTAAATACTAAAGTTCCTAATGATCTTAAACGACTTAAGAAGTTGTGTTTAAATTTATCTAAGAAAAAAGTTTCAGTAATTAAATCTAATGCAGGTGGATATCAAAGTCCTAATTTACTAGATAAACCTGATAAGGTTATAAGTGAATTTACTAAAAGTTTAGAAACACCTATGCGAGTTTTTTCTTCTTCTTTAAGAATTAAAAAAGATATTAGAATGTCAAATCTATGGGTTAATGTAAATAAACCTGGTTGTAGTAATAAATCTCACATGCACCCTCAAGCTATTATCTCAGGAGTTTACTATGTATCAACACCTAAAGACTCAGGAGATTTAATATTTGAAAATCCGATAGGTGATTTGATGAGTAGCTATTTACCAAAAACACATGTCAATTCTTATGACAGATATAATTCGTCTGCATGGCACGTTAGTCCAAAGGATGGTTTTTTAGTTTTATTTCCATCTTGGTTAAGACATTCTGTAGATGTTAATAATTCAAAAGAAGATAGAGTCTCTATCTCTTTTAATTACTCATTCTGAAAATATTTGAAGACTTAATCTATGTGGGCCATGCGAAGCTAAAGCTGATACTGCATGATCAGTATGATCAGTGTTAACAACGCAAGTATTATACTCAGGAACATAAAATTTATTTTGTCCTTTTTCTCTATATAAAAATAAACCTCCGTCGTTCCTGTCCCAAGTTTTATTTAAATATATACTTGCACCCATTTGCCATTTAGCATCG
>CEUT01067620.1_pt1 | contig 10692 bp, 12 predicted proteins | sample 531401 | NCBI WGS metagenome assembly CEUT01 (sample SAMEA2622821, study PRJEB7988) | marine metagenome | biome: marine biome (ENVO:00000447); feature: surface water layer (ENVO:00002042); material: "saline water (ENVO:00002010), including plankton (ENVO:xxxxxxxx)" | depth 5 m | reverse complement strand
AGGGCCAGTAGCCCCTGTCTTACCAGTAGAGCCGGTTTTTCCAGTAGTCCCAGTTTTACCAGTAGCTCCTGTCGAGCCAGTACGGCCAACGGTTCCTGATAAATTAACACTCCAAGAAGAGAAGGTTCCTGTTCCTATTTTATAAGTTACATTTACTACTAAAGCTCCTGTACCACTATTATAAGAACTTACTACCCCTTCCATTTTATTGGTAGCATTGTGGGCTATAACTATAGATTGCCCAATCGTGTAAGCTAAACCTGTTTCTATAGTAAAACTTTTGTTGCCCGTACCTACGCTAGTAGAAGTGCTAGAAGTAGTTGAATACTCATCTCCAGTATTTCCTGTGGGGCCTGTAGCTCCTGTTTTACCTGTATGACCAGTATGACCTGTTAAGCCTTGAATACCCTGCGGTCCTTGAATACCTTGGTCTCCTTGTGGTCCTTGAGGGCCTTCAGGACCATCGGGACCAATAGGGCCTTGGTCTCCTTGGGGTCCTTGAACAGTACTGTCTGCGCCGGTTTTACCAGTCTCGCCCGTATGTCCGGTATGACCAGTCTTGCCTGTATGTCCGGTATGTCCGGTATGTCCAGTGTGACCAGTTTTGCCGGTATGTCCAGTGTGTCCAGTATGACCAGTTTTGCCGGTATGCCCAGTGTGTCCGGTATGCCCAGTAGCTCCAGTTTCTCCCCTAGTCCCAGAAATTCCAGCTTGAGAAAATGCTACAACAAGCTCGTTACCAGTCGTGAAAATTCCATTACTAACAACATGCTCTACATGTAAATCACGATATCTCTCTATAACTACTCCAGATAAATCTTGAGTAATAGATAGTTGACTAGAAAGGCCGCTATCTGTAAATAATTTTACCCCGGTAGTATTGCTAACTGATAAACTTGCTCCAGATGCATTTGCATGGAAATTTTTAACGTTTACTTGTCCAGCAGCTTGATAGAGTTTAAAAGTATCATCGTTTATCTTATAAACATATAGTTCTTCACCTGTTATAAGATTGTTGACGTGTGATGGGGTTCCCGGATAATTTATGCCTCCGGAAAAGCTAGTTAAAAATACAATATCGTCATCTGACAATCCATGGTCAGTCTTCGTAAATATATCAGTAGAAGCGTTACCGCTGATGTCGTCTCCAACAGAATGAACCCCCGTTCCCCCTGCATAATATTGAACTCCAGTTTCAGGACCTACTCCCGAAAAACTTTGAAAAACTATTGCTTCGCCAGAATGTAATCCTGTATTCGGATTTATGTCTAAAGTGTTGTAGTATGTTCCTCCGGTAATTGAAGTTCCTGCTAAACCATTACCATCTCCATCAGAACCAAATACTCCTGTTTCGGTATTTCCTGTTATATCAAAAGTTGCAAAAACAGAAGGGTTTGATTTTTCAAAAATTTTAATTCTTCCTTTGGGTTGATTTTTTTCTACATCATCTAAGGAATCTACCCAAGAAATTAAGTTGCTATTATAAATATCAACATTGTCTAGCCTTAATATACCACTAGGCCAATTACCATTCGCCCACTCTACCCATTCTGAACTTGAGGGAGCGCTATAACCTCCTGCTACATCAGTTAAAACATAATATTTTCCGCTATATTTAACTACTGCGCGTTCGTTATAAAAATTGGAAGCGTTGTAGTCTCCAGAAAATTGAAAACTAAAAAATAAATTTCCGTTATTTGGGTCAAGCTTCTCGAGATTGGCATCCGTATGCCACAAGCCGTCATCACCAACTCCTTCTGAAAATTTAAAAGCAAATGCGTCTCCACCAAAATCACCAACTGGACCTGTATCTCCAATTTGACCAGTAGCACCACTCGGTCCAGTCGGACCTGTAAATTCCGCATCGCTTCCTGTGTCACCCTTTAAACCCTGAATACCTTGAGGGCCTTGGGGGCCTTGGCCACCCGCTGGTCCGGGTGGTCCCGCTGGACCCTCTGGACCTTGAATGCCTTGCGCGCCCTGTGGGCCAGTGCCTGTTTTGCCGGTTGGTCCTTCAACGCCTTGAGGCCCTATAATTCCTTGAATGCCTTGGTTACCTTGAGGCCCCGTAGAACCTTTCGGGCCAGAAGGGCCAGTTACGCCTTGGCTACCCGCTGGTCCTGTAGGGCCGCCAGCAGGACCCGCTGCTCCAGCAGGTCCAGTTTTTCCGGTTGGGCCAGTGCTTCCCGAGAAGCCGTCACGCCCAGTGGGTCCAGTAGGTCCAGTACTTCCCGAGAAACCGTCACGCCCAGTGGGTCCAGTAGGTCCAGTACTTCCTGAAAAACCATCCCTACCAGTGGGGCCGGTAGGGCCAGTAGCTTGAAATTTATATTCTATCTTTCCATCATCACCGAGGGTTAGTAACTTTGTAGAAGTGCCGGATTCTGGAGTTAAGTAAACACCACTCCAAGGCTTTCCAGACGCACCCAAATTAAATTCGCCACTATTAGAAGGAACAAAATCACCAGACATATTTATGTCGGTGCGGATGGTGTCGGTAAATTCAGCAGTTCCAGTTGTAGAAGAAGCTAATAGATGTCCAGAAAGACCTGAAGCATCTATTCTATTGGTTTTGATTTTTTTTAAATTGTCCGACATTTACCTTTTTCCTATTTAATGTCTTCTAACATTTCAGCCAAGAAAAATGGATTAGTTATTCCTGCTCCAGAAACATTAGTTACCTTTATTACATCTATATCTCCTGCATTGTGTCCATGAGGAGTGCTATTTCCATCTACAAATTTATAATCCGATTCTATACTTAAAGAGTGACCTCCTCCGGGTGCTTGCCTCAATACTATTAAACCTTGTTGTCCCGCAGTCATGTTAGTTGGTGCAGCTAATCCTGCGGAACCCGTATAAGTAAAATCATGCAGTTCTGCGCTAGAAAAGTTTGGAGTAAAAGAGCTACCCGTGAAAGAACTCCCAACAACGTAATTAGGGTTACCTGCCGGGCCAGTATTACCAAGAGTTCCTTGTGGCCCTGTTGGCCCAGTAGCTTGGGCGGGACCTGTGGGACCTTCTGGACCAGTTATATAATTGAGTGCTAGGCTTCCACCAGTTATACGAGCACCATTGTCCATGTTACCATGGTTGTGGCAGTAAAAATAAAGTAAATCTGGAGAATTTTGCGGTATAGAAAATTCTGCATATGCTCCATCTTGGCCGGGTGTTCCGACCTCTCTCCAGTTGCTAGTTAAGCTTCCTGTTCCCGCGCCAACAGGATATTGAGTGCCACCTTGATGGATTCCTCCGCTTGTAGTAGAAAGTCTAAGTCTATGAGTTAAGTTGGTAGAATCGTTTTGCCAAAATCTGTATGTGAATCCTCTTATTCCTGTAATGGTCGGTCCGGTAGAACCATCAAAAAGATACTTACCATTAGAAACGGTCATTTCATATTGGTTTGAGTATCCAGCGGGTCCAACGGGACCAGTTGAACCAGCAACTCCAACGGGTCCGGTAGCTCCTTGTGGGCCTTGGCCACCAACAACCATTTGCCTAAAGTGCCTAATTTCTATTTCTTCTCCATCGGCTGGAGCAGAAACCATTTGAATTCCAGAAGTACTTGTTACTGAATAATCTTCTACTGGGTTTAAAATCAACCCACCAACACTAGCTACAACATAATTAACTCCAGAGATTGGATGCTCTACAAAAAAAGTATCTGTAGCATCATCCCCAACATAACGATAAGAATATATATCAGTCGGATTAAATCCACTTGGACCGGGAGGACCTGTCAGCCCTTGCATCGTTGGACCCGTTGGTCCAGTAGCTCCACTTGGACCCGGAGGACCACCGTGAGGTCCGGTAGGGCCAGTAGGGCCAGCGGGGCCAGCTATTCCCTTTAGTGAAGCGTCAGCAGATGCGGGGCCAGCTACAACCACATCAGTAGTCGTCTGTCCTTTGACGATAACCTCTACTCCCGAAACAGCCATGACTAATTATAGTTTCCTGTTGCAGTGTATCCATCTCCAGAAGTTAATGGAGATGTGACCTCTGGCAAAATATTCACCTTCCCGTATACTACCTTTTCATGAAAAGAGCCTGAGTATATTTCAACATCATAAACTCCTTGCGTAATAGGAACGCCAGTGGTTGTAGTACCAGAAACGCTTAAATCTATCAGCCCGCTAGCATAAAAAGCTCCAGCAATTCCGCTTACAATAACCGGCGATAAATTTATAAAAGAATTACTATCAGAGTATCTATATTTTACTACTCCGCTAGTTTGGTATCCAGAAAGGTTATATGGGTTTCCCGCCGAATCTTTTACGCTTAAACGGACGCTAAAATCGGAACCCCTAGTTATGTTTAAGTCGTAATTCGTAGGCATAATATATAGAATATTACACGCTAAAATTACAATTCTTCTAATGAATTAACGACCTTCGCCTAAAATTCTTCTAGCCTCGTCAGACATCTCTTGGCTAGAATTGGAAGAACCGCCGCCCTTCTTAAAAGTACCAACATGTTGCTCGAATAAGTAAAACAGTTTTTTTTCTAATTCTGCTCTATCTCCGATAGGAACTAGACCATTTTTACTTGCCTCTGTTCTGAGGTCTGTCCAAGTCATTGTGGTTACTTTTTGCTTATATTCACTTAAATCTAGGGTGTCATACTTCCACACTCCGTCATCTCCCCAAATCTGGTCTAGAGTTGTCGGTGCTGGCTTGTTTCCGGGCTCTTCTTTCTTTCCGTGAGTTTCGTTCATTGCCTTCATTGAAGGCTTTTTTGAAGATTTTGCGGTTTTTGATGGTTTTTTTGGCATAATTAATTCCTTGTTCCTTTGTATATTATACAGTTAAAATAAAATTTATTAAAGAAAAAAACCCCCGCCCGAAGGCGGGGGCTTGTTAATTAATATATCCAGATTAGGACTTGTCGATGTGGAAACCAACAACAGCGCGAGAATCAACGCAGACGCGGCCTTCTTCTACGGAAGCGTAGAAACCAACCTTGTCAGAGCGAGCGCTCCACTGGTCGTCAGCGAGGGTAACAACTTGTCCACCAGTCTCAGACTGCTGGGCAACCGGGCGAATAAATGCGCCCTTGCTGTTATCGAGACCAACAATCAAGTCGTCATCGGCAGTAGTGACAGCCGTGTAGTCACTTTGAATCGCATCGAACAACGTGACATACTTTTTGCCAGCACCGAGCTCGTTCAACTCATTAAGAGTAACACCGTAGATTTCGCTGGTTCCAGCGGAATTGTAGATGTCAGAACGAACGGTATCGGGAAGAGCAACAGGCTGCGAAGAAGCGGTAACGGCCTCACCGTTAGGAGCTCTTGTGTTCATCGGCTGATAAGCCATTGCGCGAACGTCTTGCATTCTCTCGGGGCTCAAGTAAAGGTCAGTAAGACCATTGCTGTAAGCAACATCGGGAGTACCGCTAGCAAACGACTCATTGATTCTGCGAATACGAGTCATCAAGACATTCAAGTCATCAAGAGTGAAGTAAACAGGGTCACGGCCCGTGCCAGCAACAACATGAGCGTTACCGCCAGTGCTTGCTTCACCAAGAGCCTTAAGAATAACCGCCCAAGCATTACGCTCTTGCTTAACAAGAATTTCTTGAGCCATTCTTTCAACACCTTTGCTAACAACGTCCAAACGAGCGCGGCGCACGTATTTCTTGAGCATGTTGATTGCACTATCTAAACGATAAGTGGAAACCTTTAACTCATTCATACCGGCAACGTGACTCGAAGGAAGTCCACCAGCAACACTCTGAGACCAAACCTGTACGTGGTTATCTCCGTTATTGTGATATAAATCCAGAGGGATGCTCGGGCTATCGTCCTCATCAAACGGCGCATCGGTATAAATACCTTGTGAAGTGCCAGCCTGATTTAAAACTTGTGCAACTACGGGGCCAAGAAAAGCAGCAAATGCTTCCTGTGCTTCGCGGGCAGCAACAAGGTTCTTGGAACCCATAGCCTTAACGAGCTCAACTTGCTCTGGAGTATTTTTTAATTTCAATTTCATTGTATAATTTCTCCTAGTTTAATGTTGAGGTTTAGCGGCCAATTGCAAGATTGCCGTTGATGTCAATTCTTACGAGAACTTCGCCGTTTTCGCCGGTTCTGCCTAAAGCATGACCAACGGGGAGTTGACTCGAACCAGAGGTAGTCGTCAATTCGCCGTTATCATCATGATAGAGCAAAGCACCAGCAGCAGGGTTATCGCTAGAAAGTTGAGTTCCGGAGTAGAGAACAACGCCTCTTGTCATAACCGGAACAGCTTGTCCGCTCAAAGCAACTTCCATCTCCGCAGCTTTGCGAGGATTGAATACAAGCTTTTCGCCGTTTTCGTCAGTTTCTTTAACGTCGTAAAGAGTCATACCAAGAGGAGCATGAGCGCCAGAAGCAGTAACAATCTTGGACTGAACCCCGTAACGCGAGGAAACAGCAAAGTTGTTCGTATCTAATCCGCCCATGGATAAATGGTCTAGCTCGTTGTTGGCCTCCCAAGTTTTATTGGCAGTTTGGTCGAGCGCGACCATGTGTCCTTTAGTAAGCTCTCCGTCAAACGCAAAGAGGTTAATTACGTCGTGTTCGTCGTAATCCCTAAATGGTAATAATGTAGTAGCCATAATTTATAATTCCTTTATAATTAAAGTTTGATGTCAAAATTTTCGATACTAAAAGCATCTTTATATTTTTCTTGAACCGTGGGTTCTTCAGCAGCCGTAGTTACAGGAATCTCCTCTTCCGCTTTCGCGGCTTGGTCAATAGCCTCTTCAACGACTTGCTCTTCAGAAACAGCCTCGGACTCTACCGCTTCAGAAGCCTCAACTTCCGCAACAGCCTCTTCGGCATCTTCTTGTTTGATTTCAGAAGCGGCAGCTTCTTCTTTCTCTGCTAAAGCAGATTTGGTCTTGCTGCTCAAGAGAACGGCAAGTTTCTCTGCGTAAGCAGAAAATTCTTCGTCGCCCATTTCCTTAATGTCGGAAGCGATGACTTCACGTTCCTTGTCTCCAAGTACGTACTCATCGTCCAAAGTGGACATGCGCTCGTTAAAAGTTTCGATTCTAGCCCGCTCGAGCTTCTCCGCTTCTAATTGCTCAAGAGTGGCTTTCACTTTATCGAACTCCTCCTTAATGGCTTCGTGCTCTTTTTCAAGAGTTTCATGCTTTTCGGTGGCAGCTTTAACGGCATCTTCAAGTTCAGTCTTTTCAGCGCTGAAATTTTCAGAGGCTTGTTTTAGCTCTTGTTCAATAAAATCACTAATGGCTGAAGCGGAGACCTCTTTGAGAGACTCCTCAGTAATATCATTAATGCTTTTAATTTCCATAATAGTACTATCCTTATTTTCAATTACATCAGTTTTAGGCTGATGTGAAATAGTTTTTTCAATAACTTGGTTATTTTCTGAAATAACTTCTTCTGATGCTTTTTCTTCCATAACCTCTTTATTGTCTTTTACTGTCTTTGTTGTAGCAACTCCTTTGACATCTGCCGCAGGATTTTCAGTTAAACCGACTCCAAGGGGAACAACTTGACCAACAACTTTTCTATATACTTTGTTGTCTCCGTATTCTCCAGAACCGCCCAAAGCTCTCAGGCTTTCTTTAACTTCATTTGCTTTAGATGTATCGTCTAAAACAATGCAATTTTCTAAATTTTTATTATCAGAGGCTAAAATAATTGGCTCGTACTCTGAAAAGCCCAATTCCCAGCTAGCAGAAATCTTTTGATAGAATTCACTTGTCGGGTCACTTGACTCTTCGATTTTATCTGTTATACCGCTATTTACTACCCTCCATAATACTCCGCCTAGAGTAATATTAAACGGTGCATTAGAAGCTTTAACCTGTTCTTCTGATAATTTATTATCTGTTCCGAATTCGCTGTAAGCTACAGATAAGATAGTTCCTATTACTCTGTGTCTGTCATGCTCAATATTAATCGGCTTATTAACAAAATGATTTGCCATAGCAACCGCAGTTTCCGAATCTACAACATCGTCGTTTTTGTTTACCCTGTTTACGACGCAAGCATTAAAAGCGATTGGCAATAAGTCAACATTTACTTCTGTATCAATGTCAGGAACAAAGTCAGAAATATTAACAAGACTAGCTAACGCTAGGTATTTATCCTTGTCCTCCGAAACCAATGGCTTTATTTCGGAACTAAAGATAGTTTTAAATTGATAATCTTTCATTAATAACGCCCTCCAGCTTGTTCTATGTTTTCAATGGTATAAAGTATCATAACCTTATCAGTACCCACATCAACTTGCGTATTTTCTCCAGCCGAGATTGGTACTGGAAGCACCAAAGAAGTGTTGCCGGGAACCATAAGCAAGCGCTCACTGGTTGTGTAAATTTTACAATCAGTCGTATAGCTACTAGCTCCCCAAATCAAGTACTGTTTTCCTACTCCGGGAGCAGCCATATAAGCTGTTGTGAACCCATCGCCATTGTCGTAGAAAAACCTTTTTAATCTTTTATATTCTTTGTATGCCATTTTTAATTCCTTTAATATGTTCTAACGCTACAGGGTTTATAATCTTCTAGATACAATTCGGATACATCTGAAAAATTATAAAATAGTTCATTATCTTTTATTTCTTGCTTTGCTTGCGTAAAATCTTGCTGAGATGGAACCCAATCTCTGGAGCAATCCAACTCTGCATTGACTTCAATTATCTTACTTTTAAATTTTAATCCTCCCAAAGTTTCTTCCTCTCGTCCTTTCATAATACTAGGAGCATTTCCTAGCAAACTTTGCAAAAATGTATTTACACGAGCTAAACACCATTCGGACCTAGAATATCCAGCATAATCATAATATTGCGCCGAATTTGAATAAACTTGCTTTAATTGCGACAAGCTTACCTTTTTGTCGGGAGGGCAGTTTTTATTGTGTGAACGAACCTTTGCCTTTAATACCCCAATCAGCTTGGATGAAAATTTTGCTGCTAGGATGTCATTGTCTTCTGTTTCGGGCATAGTTCTGTAATATATATACACTTAAATAAATAATTTTTATAAAAAAAAGACCCACACATTGGTGTGGGCTTGCTTATTTTATGTATTTAGCTTTTACTCTTCGCCATCACCCTTCAAAGTAGGAAAGGGTACGTTGACGTTGACAAGAGGGGCTGTTACAGAAACGCCGCTTTTTCCAGCAGTTGCGTCAAGAACAGCATCCTTGTTTGCTGCACCCCCTACCGTAACGGAAGGAAGCTTTTGCGAGAAGGCGCATCCTACTGAAAAAACAGCAATAAATGCACCAGTTGCTACGAGTTTAATAATGTTACTATTCATAGTACGGTTCTATAGTAACACGGTTTTGGAATTTAGTCAACTTTTTTTAGCAAAAAAATCTTAATTACTCTTGTATTATTGCCGAAGAAATTTTCAATGTTTTTATCAACAGGGAAGCACAACCAATGAGCTTGTCCCTTTAGATAGTTCGCGGCAACCAATACCAATGCTACATCAACTTCGGAATCAAGTTCTTCTAGTTTTTTAATTTTTACTACTTTAAAACCATTGTTTTCAATGACCCTATATACCTCGGAGGGGAAGGTTATTTGAACTGTATCGTAGTGGAACAAAGACAACAAAACCCTAGACATATTGCCAGACTTTTGAATTTCTCTTGAGATGTTTTCTCTTCCTAAATTTATATTAAGCTCTTTAAATGCTTTGTTTAAAGCTGTAGGCCCGCAGGATACGTAATGCCGATAGTAGAAGCCGTCTTTATCCGTTTCGACTTTATCTGGATTAAAAATACTACAACTCCAGTTTAAGAGGCAAATGGACACAATCAAATAAAACTTGAAAAAATTAAAGCGCATTTTTCAAGAGGATATAAGTTAAAAATAAAGAAAAGGCGGAGAACCCGATTATTCCCCCCATTACGCAAGATAGAGCTAGTTGCCTCCAATTTATTTGGGGCTGCGTAAGTTTTGTTTTTGTTTTTTTGGGTGCAGACTTAGTTTTCTTGGGTCTTAGTAGATACCAATCTCCTCTTTGTTTAAAGGCCCAAGTTTCCCCCTTCTGGCTCCCCCACCACTTTATATTCTCTTTGTTTAGTATTTTCATTTTGCGTATAGTTACCATTTAAGAGAGCATTAAGATTTCTCTTGTAGGTCTCTTTCTCTATTTCGAGGCGTTGCATGATGATGACTCTTTGCTTGTCTCTGTAATTAAGCATTATATTTTTAAGCATAAGCTCAGAGTTCTGTTTCATGATTTCGTTTTTTTCTATTGAGTTAGAAATATCAAAAAATATGAAAACAAAAAATGCCGCAACAGAAGTCACGGCAAAAACTAATATTTCGTTTAAGTATTTATTTAAAAGTTTCAAAAACCCGTTTTTTAATAATATCAATTTGTTTATTAATGTTTTCATTAGTTTTTGAGTCATTATTTATTACACTCAAAATGGTATATAATATGATAAAGACAGATACAGCAGCAAAAGCCAGTATTGCTTTACCATCGTGCGTTTTGGTCATTTTGCCCCTCATAGATGCTCTATTTGGATAAAAACAATGAGGAGGCGCGGGATTACCCCTAGTTCCACTTTTTTGTTTTATTTTCATAACAACACAGATATTTAACGTAAATATCGCGCTGCTATTATTACACTTAAAAAATTAAAAAACCCCCGTAAGAAAGAAATCTTACGAGGGCTAGGCTGGAGAGATGAAGCTAAGGACCGCTCCGTTTGGC
>CEUT01067466.1_pt1 | contig 10712 bp, 8 predicted proteins | sample 531401 | NCBI WGS metagenome assembly CEUT01 (sample SAMEA2622821, study PRJEB7988) | marine metagenome | biome: marine biome (ENVO:00000447); feature: surface water layer (ENVO:00002042); material: "saline water (ENVO:00002010), including plankton (ENVO:xxxxxxxx)" | depth 5 m | reverse complement strand
AGCGGCAGCGACAATTCATGGCTTTGGTGAACAAAGCCTCCAACCGTCAAATTGACCAAGCCACATTAAGCCAGGAAATTGCTCGCCTGCTCAACGCCTGGCAAAGCCCAAGCAGTGCCGCTGAAAAACAGGAAAGCGAACAACGACAAAAGGCAACCATTGCGCTGATTGTAGATATTCTCAATTCAGCCACTGCAGAGCAACGCAACAACGCTGCTGATCGTGCAGCGGGTTGGGCTAAGGATTTTCAGATTTTGGCCAGCAACAATTAACCCCCGCTTGAATCCATCAGTACTTTACTGAAGTAAAAGTTCTTTAGACCCAATTCACTTTTGGACTTTTACTGTGCCCTGTACATCCCGAAAAACACTGATCGCTTTAAGCTTTAGCGCGCTTCTGATTGCTTGCAGCAACGAAGACTCCGCACTTTCCGATAACCCAGGCACTGGCACACCAGTCAACCCGCAAGAAACAGCGCAGTGCAACGAGCAATCCTGGTTTGCAGGCGTTACCGAAATTTGCAACGGGGTGTTGGTTTACCGTGACTATGTGTACGACGATTACGGCGCGGACACAGGACTCATTTCCCCCAGTCCTGCCCTTTTAAACCTCGCCAGTCGCGCTGGCCAATTGGGCAACCCCTTGGCCAACACGCCCGGATTGCTATCGCCCACGGCGGGCGATTCACGCTATCCGGCAGGCGCAGAAAGTACTGCCGACCTGGTTGAGCTCCGCCTGAGCAAACAAGGCAACACCTACACAGCCACATTCGAACTCAATGCCCTTTACGACGCGGGACAAACCATCGCAGCCATTGCGATTGACACAGACAACAACCCAGACACGGGTTCAGAGACGCTGTTGGGCTTGACGGTACAAGGCGCCGATACAGTGGTTCAATTCAACAACGGCAATGTCGACACAAACATCATTTCCGGCACATTCTCCTCACCCACCAGCAACACATTCAAAATATGGGCGGTGACCGCTCAAAGCAGTGGCGAAGTCATGAATGTGGCCTTCCGTGGCCCCAATGAAGAAGCAGGTGCAGAAGGTACTGTTCCCTCGCAAGCACTACCTGGCAAGGGCAACTGGTGGGAAGACAAACAAGCTGCAGCGCTGGGTGCGGGCGATATCAGCCAGTTCTTCGCAATCGTTGACATCCGGAAGATGAATTCCGGCACCACGGAAACTGCAAAGGTTGATGCTGGTTTCAAACAACGGGTTTACACCTCGAAATACACTGCCCCCAACTCGACTGGTGAAGGCATGGTACTTCAGGCCGAAGCGAGCAGCCCTGAAAACGACAGCATGTTTTGCGGCCAGTACTTCCACTTTGTGGGCAAGTATCAACCCTATGGCGTTTACATTCCAGAAAATGGTAATTTTGACGACCAACGCAGCTTGCAAATGATACTGCATGGTTGTGAAGCCAACCACGCAAGTCAGATCAACCAGCCAGGCATGCAGGCCCAGTTTGGCGATGCACTCGACCGCGTGTTGATCTCACCATTGGGACGCGGTCCTTATGGTTTCTACTCTGGTTTGTCTGAACGCGATGTGCTCGATGTACTGGACGACGCGCTAAACACCTTCAACATCGACGAAGAGCGTGTTTTGGTGGGCGGTTATTCCATGGGTGGCTACGGTTCTACACGTTTGGCCATTCTGTATCCAGACCGCTTTGCAGGCCTAAGCAACTGGGTGGGTTTCACAGGGAGTATTTTCAACACGCCACTGATTGGCGATGTGTTGATTCAAGGTGAACAGGCCGTGACTGGTGCCCTGCCCTTCGAGTTTCCACTGGGCAGCACAATAGGCGGCAAAGGCAACATCAGCAAGTACCTTGGAAATCTTCGACACATTCCCGGCACACACTCTTACGGTGCACTGGATGAATTGGTTCAAGTGAACACCGGACTCGATTGGGCTCTTAAATTGAGTGAAGCCGACGGTGTATTGTACGAGTTCTATATGCACGCCCCGGCCGAACACCTGACACTGATCGCCCTGGACAATTGGGAGAAAGAAGCGGCGTATTCCAGCGAGCTGAAACGTGTGAAGAACCCAGGTCGAATCACGTACAAAACCAATGAGGCCTTTGCATTTCCCGAGTATGCAATCAAACATGACAAGGCGTATTGGCTAAGTAACATCAAAGGCCGTGAAGAAGGTGACATCGATATTGATATCGAAAGTTTTGCTTGCGCGCGCTCCCAGAAGACCTTCGAAACCGGTCAAACCGCGGGTGTGGGCCCCGTGCCGTTCATTCAAACCTTTCGCAGGCTGATGGGTGAACCTGTTCAGGCCGCCAGCGAGAACCGTTTCACTGCAACGCTGAGCAATGTGGAATCGATGCGTCTTGACACCACTGCGAGCTGCCTAAGAAACGGTGCCGCTTACACCGTGGTGTCAGACGGCCCCGTGGTGCTGAACTTCACCAATGGCAAGGTATTGAACCTGCCGGCAGGAACAAGCACGGGAAACCTTTGAACAATCATTCTGCAAGAAGGTCTTGCACCTTCTTGCTGCTGTAGAAACGTTGAAGGTTGCGGCGCAGGAAACTTTCTGCAAGCCCTTCCTTGATCAACAGGGCAGCCAGGTCAGGAATGTAATTGTCCAGTTCATCAGTAATCATCTCGTGGCTGATACCGATGTCATCCAGCAGGTCTTGCAGAGACTGTTCACCGTACTTTTCAAAGAAAAAGTCCACACCCAAATCAATGCATGATTTCAAATACTCGGTGTTGCGGAATTCAAGCCAGAATTCATAACCCAATACCATGAATTCTTGCAGGTCTTGCTCAGTGAGGTAATCGCGATAGGCTGTCAGCGGCCATTCGCGCACCACATCCCAAAAGGCCAAGGCACTGTTCATGGCAGTTTCGCGATATTGCTCGTTATCCAGCGTTTCATCCACCATCTCAAGCGATCCCTTCACTCCACTTTCCATCAGGTTGCGCACCCGCTCTTCGAGCCCCTCAGACAAATCGGGGGCCTTGGTACTCAACCACTCACGCACCTTGCGCGTGCTGCTGGCCACAGTAGAAAATTTCATCAGGTTGTTTTGCTCAAACACATAGCCTTTGAGCACGGTAAAAATTACATCCGACAAAAAATGTCGAAACGGTGTGCTGTTTCGAATATTGGTTACTGCGTGGTCTAGCACACCATTTTGCTCAAAAATTTTCTCAATGAATTCTGTCGCGATTGAATCGGATACCACCTCACCAATTTTCGTGGTTCGGCTGGCTGGAAACTCAAAAATGCGATTGGCAATTTCACCAAACAGCTCAGGAATGGCGCCACCAATTTCCATTTCCACCGCATAACGCCGGGCAGTGGCCTTTACTTTGCTTTCATCCACCGCATCGCGCAGGCGAATATGCTCAAGCCTGGCAAGCACATGGTTCAACTCATCAGCCAGCAAAGCTTGAAACTTTTTGCCTTTCAGGTTTTGCAACCAGAAGCCCACCTCGGCCTCTAGCAATTGCGACGCCAAATCTTTGGGCTGGTCAGCGTTGGTTTTCGCCATGTTCGTTCCGATGTGTAGTAGTGTTGAGTGATTCTAACCTGCTGTATCGAGGTTCCCGTGTTAAAGAAACTGATTGTTTTGCTGTTTGTTAGTGCAAGTGCTCCAGCCATGGCCCACCTCACCTGGATTGACGTTGGTGAACAAAGCCTCGGTTTGTCGACTGGGCACAATTTCCCGGCCAAGGAAATTACAGTCAAGGGTGAATATGTGGACTCTGTAAGATGTGTTGGTGGCGACGGCGAGGTGTTCGGCTTGCCATTCAATGACAACAGTATTCGCTACACGTACAAAGAGCGCCCCGCCAACTGCCTCGCCATTCTGAAAACCAGCCAGATCGAGCTTTCGCCGCGGCAGGGCGCACAACATTTTGATGAGAACAAGGTCGACAAAGCCTTGGTGAACAAGGTGTTGAAAAGCGACAAATTCAACGAAGAATATTTTAAAGCGGCACAAATCAAACCCATTGAAAAAGACAGTAATTTGTACAACCCGGAACTTGCCCAATTCATCACGCTGCCAGGCGACGCTTCCACAATTTATGTTTACAAAAACGGCAAGCCCTTGGCGCAGCTTCCCGTCGGCCTGGAGTATCCCGAAACGCCAGTAACCCTGTGGTCGAGAACCGATGCAAGCGGCAAAGTCACCTTGCTGTTACAACCCAAGAGCAAAGCGCTGCTTCGAGCGTTGATCACCGAAGAAAAAGGCAGTGCTTACAAAAGCCAGTTTTTATCGGTCATTCTTGAACCTCGTTGAAACGAAAAGCACTCAGAACTGTAAATTGGCTGTTAACCGAACATGCCGTGGCAGGGATGGATGAAAAGTTTTTCCAAAAGCCGGGCTCCCTGCTAGAAAATAATCCTGCGCATACTGGATATCGCTATTGTCCCGGTCGAACAAATTGAATATGGACAAATTCAAACTGAGATCTTTGTTCACTTTCAAGTTGAAGAACAGATCTGAATTGATCACTGAGTCCGATTCAATGCTCCGATCTTCCACCAAAGGCGCGCTGCCCACATATTTCAACTTGTAACCTACTTTCAAATTACCCCAGGTTTGACCCAACGACACGGCCGCAGACTCCTCTATCGCGTTGGGAATGCCATTGTCTTGCACGCCGACAAAACGAGCATCCACAAGAGTCACGAAGCCATCAATTTCAAAGCCGGTTTTGTTGAAATAACTTGCAATCAATTCAAGCCCGTTCCGCTTGGTAGCACCCTTGGGCTCGGTCGTACCCGCATCACCGACAAAAACGAGTTCAGAGTCACTCTCTAACTGAAACAAGGTCGCTGAAGCACTCAAATTTCTTGAGGTATTGGTAGTTTTCAAACCCACCTCTGAGCCACGGGTATTCACGATATAGTCCACTGGGTTTGCTGTGAATAAACCTCGGGGATCATTGCTGTGAAAACCCCGACCAATGGACAAAAACAATTCAGTGTCATGTTCAAATGGAGTAATGCTTGCGCTGAACTTTGGGCTGAATTGCTGATCATTTCGAGAACCACTTCGCATCACATTGGGTGTTGTCAGGTCTTCATCGTCATCAAACTGACCATTCAAATCAACATCGAACTGGTCATATCGCAAGCCGCCAGTCAGTTTGAGCCAAGACGCTGGAAGCAGTTGCTGCGATATAAAAATACCCAAATTGCTTTGCTCAAAAGAATCTTCGCTTCGAGTGGCCAATCGCTCTCGGGCAATTGTGTCGTAGAGCCCCGCTGGGTTTACATCATCTACCCGATAGTCAAACCCGACCGCCAATTGCGAACGCATGAACGACAAATTTTCAAATAGCGTATGTGTCACACCACCGCCAAAAGTTACCCTGCTGTCGACCTGGTTAAACTGGTCAGAAATCACCCCGGGGCGGCCAAGCGCCGTATTGTCCCTGAGCCCATAAGTGAAATCGCTGAAAAGATTCAGTTTGTAATCCGCCAGGTAAGCCCGTAGCTGCGTGATCGATTGATCCCAAGCCAGGGTGAAGTTGCCTGAAACAGCATGTCGTTGCGTAAATCCACCTGCAGTTGGGTCAAGGCTTCCAAATCGACCCACCAAACCCTGATTAACCGCATCAGCTGGAATGTGATCGGTCGACGTCCATTGTGATTCATAGCCTGAATATTGCAGCTCGAAGCGTTTGCTTGAATCAATTCGATGACTCAATTTCAACAGCGCATTGTATTTGTATTGATTCTCTGCGATCTCCCAGGGACCATCGTTATCAGTCAACTCAATGGCATACAGTAGTTTGGTTTGATCTTCATTGAAAGACACTGAATTGGCCAACAAACCACGCCGATAACCAAACTCACCCACCGACAATGAAGCCAATCCTCTTGTTAACTCGCTGACATAATCGATGTTCAAAGATCCCGCAGAGCTGAAGTCACCATCTTGCGCAAAATAAGGGCCCTTGCGGTACTCCACGCGAGACAACAACTCGGGAATGATCATGTTTGAATCTGCGTACCCCTGCCCGTGTGCGTGACCCGGCAGGTTCAAGGGCGCACCCAAAAAGTTAATCGACAAGTCTGTGCCGTGATCAAGACTGAAGCCACGCAAAAAGTATTGATTGGCTTTGCCACCACCAGAATGCTGGGTCACATTCAAACCGGGTACAGCCTCCAGCACATCCGAGGATCTTGCCGGATTCTGGTTGGCCAATCGCCGTGCACCGAGTATGCCCTGGGAACTGGTGATTCCGCCCAAAGTGTGAATGGCTTCGATACTTTCAGTCACCGACACTTCATCAAGCTCTTGGGAATCAAAATGAATGCCGTGGGCACTGGAAATATGCGGCATCAGGGCCAAACCACACACCCCAAAGACAATCAATTTCATGTAGAAATCCATCCAAAAAAAATCCCGCAGCTACACTTGCTACGGGATTCTGAAAATACTGTATCAAATTTTTGCTGTGTAATTAGTCTGGAAGATCAAAGGGCTCTGCTGTTTCAGAGGTTGCCAACATCAGGTTACTAGCGTTTTCAGGTTCACCGGTTTCAGAAGTGCTGCGTACCAAGGCACCCGCCTCAGATGCATTGATATTCCCGTCACCTGCTGCGCTACCCAGGTTAAAAGGTGAGCCATCACCTCCACAGGCCCCCAAAGTGAGCAGCAACGCTGCGCCTGTGGCCAATCCAAGTTTGCTTTTCAGTTTCATTTAAAGCTCCTTGATATGAAATTAATTCCGTGCACCTGGAATTGGCGTGTTCAAGAATGGGAAACGACTCAAAAAAGTAACCTGTTCCTGAGCCACCGCATCATGAAGCGTTAGGGACGTTGAGCCCAAAGGCACGCTGTCAGGGTTACAGGCTGAAGTCAGGCTAGTGCCAGGTACTGTATTCAAACCCAGACCGTTACCCGTACCATTTGCCACACACAAACCACCCATCACTGCCACCAGCGAAATGTCGACCACGTCATCAATTGGTCTGCGGCCATTTGGATAACCCGCATTGTCGCCACCAACAACCCCCAGCGTGTTCTGGTTCGCGATCGGGGTAGGTGCAATCGTCGTATTCAAGCGCATCATTTCCGACAAGGTTACATTTGCCGGGCGGTTCACGCCTTGAATACCCGCCAAAAATACATTGAGCAGGTCGGTACGTGGAAAGTTGGTTGGAGCTGTATTTTGCAGCCCCGGCACCACCATGCTGATCAGCTGAGGCAAAGTGGGGTTAGACACATAGGTCAGGAACTGACCATCGCCGCTGGGCTTTGAAGCATTGAAACGGTCCTTGTCTTTCAAGCCAATCACCACCTCATTCACCAAGGGCATGCCAAGGCGGGAAACCTGCACCCATGCACCCCCCACCTTCTCGGCAGTTTGATGCCCTTGGGCAGGCACACCGTCGCCAATTTGCACTTGACGCAAGCTGGCCGTAGTCCATCCACCAATTACCTTTTCAGTGCTGGGGGCCAAACAATCCTTGTGAATTTCCAGCGCAATGCTGGTGATGTTTTTGTCTTGAATTGAATTGACGGCGGCCGCATTTGCGTTTGCGCTGCTGCGATTCGAAATGGCACTGGCCGGGGCATTCACCAAATCAAAAATTGTACCCAAATTCACTGCAAAACCTTCCTGCCGCTGGCCTACAAACACGCGTGCCTGGTTGGTACCCGCTGCACAGCCAGGGATGGTCACATTGTGAATGTGCGCATCGGCATAGCTTTGATAAGCCGCTGCATTGCCCAGGGTTTTTTCACCAATGTAATCCACCGGCTTTTCCAACGTGGTGCTGCCCCCACTGGTTTTGGCCGCCAAAGTACGGTTACCGTTGCGTCGCCCATCGCGCACTACTGTCATGGTGTAGGTTTCATTCAGATTCAAATTGGGATCTGACAATGTAGACACAGTGCCCGCTTGAATCAATGGGATGCTGACTGAGGGCCTGTTAGTCCCGCTTCCAATCGGCAGCGCAATATCCTTGAGATTATTTCTGAAATTAAACTGAAATGTAATTTCTTCCTGCGCATCGCCATCGTTGTCAATGTGAATTTCATACAGCGCGTTGGGATCCATTGAAAAATAATTTGGACCACCGTAGCCGTCTTGAAGGGGCTGATAATTGGCAATCAAGGTGATGAAGTCTGACCGATTGGTCTCATAGCTGCGGAACATGTAAAAATCAGTTCCGTCTGCTTTCGGAGTGGTCGTGATTGAAGGCGCTTCACGGTGGCTAGAAGCCAAAGCCGCAACGCTGACGACAGCCAAAAGACTGCCCGCTAAAATATTGAACTTAAACTTGTTGTTCTTGGTTGTGTTTGTCTTCCTCTGTACTTTCATAATAACTCCCTGACTTCCAATTGGTGCTTCCAAAAACTACACTTACAAAACCTCTCATTCGAGTATAGGTTTCAATAATTGTTAACACAATGACAATTACTGCAACAATTACTACTTAATCAACCTAATATTCCCTTTACTAACCAATTAACTGGGTTTTGGATGCGTCAATACAAATATTATGAATTCGTCCTGGTTGCCTTTGTGGCCGTGCTGTTGTGTTCCAACCTGATCGGCCCCGCGAAAATTGCCGAACTGAATTTGCCATTGCTTGGTACTGTTACCTTTGCAGCAGGTGTGTTGTTTTTCCCCATTTCTTACATATTCAGCGACATCCTGACCGAGGTGTATGGTTACGGCCGCGACCGCAGGGCCGTGTGGGCAGGTTTTGGGGCTTTGGCCTTTGCATCGTTCATGGCATTCACCGTGGTGAATCTTCCCGCAGCATCCTTCTGGGTCGACAAACAGGCTGCAGTTGAAAGTGTGTTTGGCAACACCTGGCGCATAGTGCTGGCCTCGCTAATTGCCTTTTGGAGTGGCAGCTTTATCAACAGCTTTGTGCTGGCCAAAATGAAAATATGGACCCAGGGCAAATGGTTGTGGACCCGAACCATTGGCTCCACTGTGGTGGGTGAGTTCGTGGACTCTGGCTTGTTTTACACCATCGCGTTTTGGGGGATTATGACCACCGATCAAATCATCACCGTGGCATTGACGCAGTACGTGCTTAAGACCAGCTGGGAAATACTGGCCACGCCGCTCACCTACTGGGTAGTAGCGCGTTTGAAACGCGCAGAAAGCGAAGATTATTACGACAGAGACACCAACTTCACGCCATTCAGTTTGAAGGTGTAATGCCCGCCAAACCCACGCGGCGGGCCGTAATGAAGTGACGTTGCCAGTAAGGGCTGAGCAACTTGGCAATTTCAACGCCCGCCCGCGTAGATACGTGCATGAACTGATTGTTACCCACATACACACCTACATGGCGACGTGTGGGGCCTGTGCGAAAAAACAGAAGGTCACCAGAACGCAAATCAGAGAGATCAACCCGCTCGCCCATGGTCATTTGCTCTCGTGAACTGCGTGGTAAGCGCAGCTGGAATTTGTCTTGAAACAAGGTTTGAATAAAACTGGAACAGTCCACGCCGTTGGTACCGGTGCCGCCCAGTTTGTGGCGCGTTCCCGCCCAATTTGAATAATGAGCCAACAACGCGTTTTGAATTTCATTGCTGTACGACTGCTCGGCCGCGGGCGGATTCAGTAGGGAATCAAGGGAGGAATCACTGAATGCGATGCCAGGCCAGAATGCAACGATCAACACGAGAAAACTGCTTTTCACTTTGTTGAAACGTCTCACATCGGTCATGCGTATATTCCTGGAAGCATATTGAGGAAAAGCGTCTGCTTGTTGTAAGGGGACCGTATCATAGCGGCAAAGTGCAGAACAATCAGTAAAACTTGGTGAGAAACTCGAAACTGGTTCAAGTCTGGCCGGCAAACCGCTGAGATTGCGGCTTGCCGATGCGAAGAAAAAATTATTTGTTGGCGAAATACTCGTTAGTGAGCTTCACGATAACTGGTGAAAGCAATAGCAGCGAAACCAGGTTGGGCAAGGCCATGAAGGCATTCAATGTGTCGGCCACCAGCCACACGAAGTCAAGCTGAGTAACAGCACCCACCATGACGAAACCTGTCCACAACACACGGTAAGGCATGGTGATGGCAGTGCCTGCAATAAACTCCCAGCACTTTTCACCGAAATACGACCAACCCAGAATGGTAGTGAAAGCGAAAAAGGCCAGCGACAATGCCAACACATATTCACCCACACCTGGTAAACCTGTTGCATAAGCACTGGAACTGAGAGCGGCGCCGTTCAAGCCACTGCTCCAAACACCAGTCACCACAATCACCAAACCGGTCATAGAGCACACAATAATGGTGTCGATGAAGGTACCCATCATGCCCACCAAGCCTGATTCCACAGGGTTGCTACTTTGGCCGGCAGCTTGCGCAATACCGGCCGTGCCCAAGCCAGCCTCATTGGAAAAGATACCGCGCGCGACACCATACCGAATAGCCAGCATGATTGCCGCACCTGCAAAACCACCAGTGGCGGCAACCGGGTTGAAAGCACTCTCGATGATCAAGGCAAACGCAGCGGGTACTTGGTCGATGTACATTCCCAGAATAATGACCGAGGCAACGATGTAAGCCACACACATGAACGGAACCACTTTTTGTGCCACTGCACCAATTCGCTTCACGCCGCCGATCAACACAAAACCCACCAGCACCGTCATTACAATGCCGGAAATCCATTTGTCGATACCAAAGGTCACATTCAGCACATCGGCAACACTGTTTGCCTGAACCATG
>CEUT01013794.1_pt1 | contig 10713 bp, 13 predicted proteins | sample 531401 | NCBI WGS metagenome assembly CEUT01 (sample SAMEA2622821, study PRJEB7988) | marine metagenome | biome: marine biome (ENVO:00000447); feature: surface water layer (ENVO:00002042); material: "saline water (ENVO:00002010), including plankton (ENVO:xxxxxxxx)" | depth 5 m | reverse complement strand
GCACCACGCTAAGGACGGAAAATATCTGCTGGAAAACTACGAAGATCCGAATACTATGTACCAGCTAAAGTACCTCATGTGCGTTGTCATGCTCTTGCCTACACTGTGGTTAAATCTTCAAGAAAACTACTGCCAAAAGTCAGAATCTTACGACCTAATAAGGGCACACTTCTCAGGAGAAGATCTTGAGTTTTTGGAGGCTTGTTCTTCGGCAAGGTTCGGATGGAAGAAAAGCTATCATGTCGGAAATACTATACCCGACCAGGTAAAGAAAACTCTAGGAACCAACTACCTTGTAAGAGCTGCTAAATTTGCCAAGCTTCTGGAGAGCAGACTTGGCACTTGAAGGCAAAACATACGAAGATTATCAGGATGCAATTCGAAAATTTTGTAGTGATAATCCTGAGCTTACTATCTACTTGGCAGGTGAAATAAGCCATCCCGGTATATCTGATCTTGACTTTGTGGTAGTGGATGGTTTTCCTGTTGTCTCTCCTGAAGTAGAAGAGTTTCTAATGGGAGGCAGCGTTATTGTTATGCCAAGAAGCTGTATGCCAAGAATCGGAACGATCGAAAACTTTAAGTTGCAGCTTGTTCAGGGAGAGCGAACTGACTTTGAAAAAAGCGATAGCGAGTATTTTAAGTTTGTCGAAGTATTGGAATGGCTACCTGAGAGAATTCTTCTTCTGGAAAGCTTGAATGATTTCAGTATTTCACCGCACCAAATGCTTTTGTACTTAAAGTCAGCTGACAGATCAATCAAAAACGTGGAATCACTAACTGGAAAAGAATTCTTGAGAGTTTCGACAAATAGTTTGAGAAGCAATTTTAAAGTTATTAATTTGCAGCAAGTACTAAAAGACTACATAAAGTGCTGCAATGATGCATGGGAAGAATTTTCTTCTTTTTGTAAGTTTTTTGAAGCAGATGTAAGTGGCACTGCAGATATCTCAAGCTATTACAGCTTTAATCATGAAAGGTTTCCGGTGTTATTAAGCTATCTAAATGTTCTTTCGTGTGAGCCGGGTGATCTGGCTCGTAGACTAAGGGAAAGAGTAAAAGTTAGTTATGCTAAGTGTAAAATCGATCAAGGCTTTTTAGAATTCGCACAGAGAAGATTTTCTTTGATTAGCGAAGTGTATGACTTTCATGTTAGCAAAGGAAGTAAAACTGGGATGATAAAGTATGGTTGGCTCCTATGATAAAGGTCAAGTTTTAGTCGTTCATTGCGTGGATACTGAGGGTCCTATTGGTGGTGATGTTAGGCGTCGACCTGACGGCTCCAAAGAGTTCATGGATAACTGGGCAGATATCAAGGCGTCTCTTCGGGAGATAACATGCCCAGAGTTTAGGCAAAAGTATACAGACTCAAGCGGAAGCCCATACGTTTATAATTGGTTCATCATGGATTTCATGGGCTTTAAAACTAATCCAAAGAACAGGATTCAAGAGTTTCATGACACGTATGATAACATAAAGTCTTTAAATACTTCACATGACTTTTTTCACTGGCATTATCACCAGCCTCCAAAAAGCGGCATCGGTGACCAGTGGAGTCCTGACTGGGACGAATCCGATATCCATTATGAGATTCTTGGACGCAGAGCCTTAGAGAGGAATGACTTTCCTGAGGTTTATCGGGCAGGGGGAACAATCGAAGATAACAAGTGCTCTCATTGGCTCGAGGATCACTTCATGCTTGACTATTCTAATCGTGTGTCACATAGGTCTGCTCCTACTACAAACATCTTTGATTTTAACTGGTACGGTGCACCATCCCATTGGGGTTACTATCATCCTCATGTAGATGATCTAACGCAGCCAGGTGAGATGAAGAGAATGATCGCTCGATCTGTAGATCTTGAGTCCCGGCTACATCACTTAGAGCAGTGGCAGGTAGATGAAGCATTTTCTTATGCCGGGCAGTTTGACCAGCCTGTACTTCTTTCTTACTTTAGTCATGATCACCGAGATATGAGACCTGAGACTTACCGCGCGATTGAAATGATACAGAAGTCTTCAAATAAGTTTGGTGTGCCTTTCTCATATTGCGATGCCAAGTCTGCTTTGCAGTGTGTCGGAAAGATCCAGCCTGAGAAAGTACAAGTTAACTCTGATCAAAACTCTGAAGAAATAACTTTTTCCTTCTCCTCGCGCCCCTACCAGAAAAAAGCTTTTATTTTCGCACTTACATCGACAGATAAATTCGAATACATTGAGGGAGAACTACGGAAAGAAGGAAATAGCTGGGCTTGCGTGATTCCCTTAAAAGATGATTACAAAGCTATTGCTACAGCAGGACACTCACAATCAGGTGACAAGTTCGTGAAAGTGGTAGAGCTTTGAGAATATTGACTGTTATTCCAGCTCGAGGCGGGAGCAAGCGTCTTCACAGAAAGAACATCCACCCACTTCTTGGAAAGCCTCTCATGAGCTATGCGATCGAAGCCTGCAAAGGAAGTCAGTATCTAGACGCTCAAAACATATACGTCTCGACCGAAGATGAAGAAATTGCCGAAATCGCCATTCAGAGCGGAGCAAAAGTAATCGATCGCCCTAATGAGCTAGCTGAAGATCATGTCTGGACACAGGATGTACTCTCACACGCTCTAGAATGGTCTGAGAGACAAACGGGAAGTGAGTTTGATGTGTTGGTAAGAGTGCAGGCAAACTCACCACAGATAACATCACAGAAGATCGATGAGTGCATAAGAAAACTACAAGAACATAGCTTGTGGGAAGTTTTTACAGTTGATGAAGACGGCGTTGAAGATGCAGCAGTTCATGTTATGCTGAGAAAGTGCGTAAATCAAAAAGCTCTCTCAGTATACAAGGGCGTGGTTTCGACGTCTTACACAGATATTCATACATTTGAAGACTTAAAAATTGTTGAGGAGTTGATGCTAAAATGTCAAGCCTAAATCCGAAAAAACAGCTTGTGGCTGCCATTGATTTACTAGAGGATGACTTAAATATTTTTTTTAAGAATCGCCTAGCTGAGATCAAGAAAAAATATCTCAAAACATCAGGCCCAGAGGCTTCAGAAAATTATGATAAAAACATGACTTCTTGGGGCTGGCATATGAAAGTCCCTATAAGAGCCAGGCTTTTAAAAATGCAGAATAACCAGCCAGAATTTTTTGATTACATTTCTGAGAAAAAGAGTAAAAACCAACCTGTCAAACTTTTAGACCTAGGAGCAGGGTTTTGTTCATATTGGCCAATTTTTCAAAATTTAGGAATTACTTCTTTTTGCGGAATCGATCAATATGATTCTAGGCGATGGGAGATTTTTTTAGAAACTTTCTTATTCAACTCATTTAGAGCACACGATCTAATAAATTTTCTTACTTCGCCTCCAGGAGTTCCAATACAGACAGTATACCACCCACTTCGGGATGAAGACTCTGCGCTCAGATCTCTGACGACAGTTAGAAACAACTGTATCCAGTGCTATTATGAGGGAAATCAAGAGTATTTTGAAAGCGCTAAGCGTGTTATTAAGAAATTTAAGATAAATAATGGGCGCCTAATTCAAGGGAGCGTTTTTGACATAGACTTTTTTCTCGGAGAAGATGATGAGAAAAGTTTTGATCTTATTTCTATCAACTATCCAGGTCCTGCAGACCCAAAAAAAGGTAATCTAGGAATCAGTAGAAAAGTATTCGATTCAGTTGTAGAAAAATATCTCAAGAAAGATGGGGTCGCATCGTTTAATAACCTCTAAATTACTGTAAGCGATTTTTAGTACTGCATACATAGAATTGTGACACTTGCAGGAGGCGCTTAGATGAGAAAAAACGAACCCAATCGCAATCATAAGGTCTGGAATACTGAATCAGCAGTTTTTACTAGAGAAGACCTTAAAAAAATACCTAAAGAAGACCGCGTATCTATTGAAGATGTACCCGGCTTAAGTGAAGCTTTAGAAAACTCTAAAGAAGCAACAATTAAGTTCGCCAAGGAAGAAAATATGCCCGTAGATGGCAAATCTCCCCCCTTTTGGAACAACTGTATGAGAAGGTCGATTCCTATTCCCGGGTTTGAGAATCATAGCCTAGATGTTAAAGTAGTCGAGATAATGAATTCTGACAGAAGATTCGCTGAGTATATTTTAAAAAACGACGGATCAAAGCTTAGAGTTCTAGACATAGGCTGTGGAATTTGCCAGTACGCACCCTTGTTTCACCACTTAGGATTTAAAACTTTTGTTGGAATTGATCTTTTCGATATGCGAACAGACGTGTGGGGCGATGGTGGAAAGATTCTTAGAAAGATCACTAAGGGTGCTAAAGTCATCATGGAAGCAGCTGGAATGAAAGACTATTGGATTATCGCCGGAGATGCTAAAGACTCTAAGTCTTTGATTGAAGAGCACGTAAGCAACTGGGAAGAAGGCCAAAAATTTGATGTGATACTTGCAGCAGGAGTTTGTTATAATAAAGCAGAGGGAATTAGCGAGAAAGACATACAGGTTCTCGCTGATGAACTACTAGATCCGGATGGTTTTCTGCTAATTGTCACATAAAAAGCTTATAAGCGTTATTGTTACGTGCTACAACCTCGAAGACTATATTACTAGAGCTATCAATAGCTGTATCAACCAGACTTTACCTGATGATAAATATGAGATCATTGTCGTGGATGATTGTTCCTCTGATAAATCATGGGAAGCAATATCAAGATTCGGAGAATTAATCACGAGTATAAAGTCTGAAAAGAATGGAGGAGTCTCCGCCGCCTCCAATATTGGAATCGCAGCTTCAAGCGGAAAATATGTTGTCAGAGTGGATGGAGATGATTTTATCAACAAGAATTTTCTACACACTATGGCAGAGGTCTTAGAGTGGAATGAAGATGTTGGTTTTGTGTACTGCGACCAGATAGTAGTGGACAAAGATATGAGCAGAAAGCAAGAAATCAATACGCTTGATAAGTTACTAGATCACGGGGCTGGAGTCATGTTTAGGAGAAGATACCTTGACGCAGTCGGATTCTACGATGAATCTCTTCGAAACAGAGAGGATTACGATCTCATTTTGAGATATATTAAAAACTTTGATGGTTACAGGTTAAGATTACCCTATTATCGTTATTTTAAGCGTGAAGGTTCACTGTCAACTAAAATTGACCAAAGATCTTCTTTGAAAGAACAGATCGATAGGGATAAAAATGTCGCAAGTTAAAAGTCTTTGGGCTCGCTTAAGATCAGGTAAGCCTTTTTTTATCGCCGAGGCAGGCGTAAATCACCTAGGTTCACTTGAGCTTGGCGAGCGCTTGATCAGAGAAGCCGCCGAAGCAGGCGCACACGCAATAAAATTCCAGTCCTACAAGGCATCAAATCTTTGCACCAAAGACGCCCCTAGATTCTGGGATTGGGAAGGTGAGATTGAAGAAGATGGATCTCAATTTGATTCTTACTCCCACTTGGATTCTTTTGGTGAGGCTGAGCATGCTGAGCTAAAAAGGATGTGTGATGAGTATGATATTGAGTTCATGTCAACTCCTTTTGATGATGATGCCACAGACTACTTAGACAAGGTTGGAATTAATGCTTATAAGATTGCCTCTTGTGACGTTACTAACCACCCGCTTTTAAAGCATGTAGGATCTAAGGGAAAGATTGTAATGCTTTCCACGGGAGCAGCTAGCCTGAAAGATATTCAAGAAGCTGTTCATGTTTTGGAAAAGGCAGGAACTGATAAGATCGTTATTATGCACTGCAACCTAAAGTACCCGACAGATCCTGATCAAATAAACTTATCAATGATAAAGTCGATCCAGGAAAGATTTGGTGACGGATATGCTTACGGTCTTTCTGATCATACTATGACTGTGGAGACGCCAGCATTCAGCCTCATGCTTGGAGCAAATATTGTAGAGAAGCATTACACAGTCGACAAGACTCTTGATAAAAGCGCTGATCACTGGCTTTCTGTTGACCCGGGCCAAGTAAAAGAGATTGTTCGTCTTATGGATCTGTCTTATACAATGCTTGGGACATCTGAAATTAAGAAATGCACTGAAAGCGAAGAGCGCGCCAAATTGTACGCAAGAAGGAGCGTCGTAAGCCTTCGACCCATTAAGGCAGGAGAGATTTTTACAGTTGAAAACATCGGGTGCAAGCGACCAGGAACAGGAATCTCACCAAAGATGTTTGAAAATATTTTAGGTACTGCAGCAGCTCAAGATATTGAAGATGATACGCTTCTGACAATGAGCGATTTATGGACTATATAAAGATCTTAGGAAAATAGAATGAAGATTGGTATTTGTGGTCAAGGTTTTGTAGGAACGGCAGTTCGAGAAGGTATGAGAGATTTTTTTGATCTTGCTACTTATGACAAGTTTAAAACTGAGGACTTCGCAGTTGAGAGCCTAGCAGTCCTTGCCCGAGATTGCGAGATTATTTTTGTCTGCCTGCCGACGCCAATGAGAAAATCAGGCGAGTGCGACACAAGAATAGTTGAAGGTGTCGTAAAAGAGATCGATGAGATTTGTGGAGCAAATAATCTTGAAAATCGTGTAGCCGTGATCAAGTCAACTATTCCACCAGGCACTACAGCAGGTCTCAACAAAGTAGTAAAAAACATCCAGGTTGTTTTTAATCCAGAGTTTTTGACAGAAGCCAATGCAATCAACGATTATAAGAATCAGACCAGAATTATTTTAGGTGGCCCAAGACCTGGAACTTCGAAAATGAAGACAATATTTGCGAAGGCTTTTCCTAACGCATCGATCATTAAGACAGGATCCAACACTGCCGAGATGGTTAAATACTTTACTAACTGCTTTCTTGCCACCAAAGTTAGCTTTTCTAATGAGCTACGTCAGATTTGTGAGAAGTCTAAAGTTGATTATGACAAGGTGGTAGAATATGGTCTTTACGATCCTCGAATAGGGAAGTCACATTTTTCTTCTCCTGGTCCTGACGGCTCTTACGGTTTTGGAGGTCATTGCTTTCCTAAAGATATCAATGCTCTGATGTTCTTGGCAAGGGAGAAAGGCGTAGATCCTAGCGTTCTACAAGCCGTGTGGAATAAGAATCTGGAAGTCCGCGGCCCAGAACATCGTGATTGGGAAGAAATGTCGGGCAGAGCGGTGTCGGAGGATTAATGAAAGCTCTGGTTACCGGCGGCTGTGGATTTATCGGTTCTCACGTTGTTGAAGAACTCCTGTTAAGGGGAGATCAGGTTCTCGTGATTGACGACGAGTCTGCAAATGAGAATCATGAGTTTTATAAGTTTAGCGGTGCTGACTATTTCAAGCTTGATATCTGCGATGATAGAACTGCAGATCTCTACAAGGGTGTTGATGTCGTGTTTCACCTTGCAGCAAGATCGAGAATCCAGCCAACCATCGACGATCCATCTGGGGCATTTGAATCGAATGTTCTAGGAACTTCAAAGGTCCTGAACCATGCTAAAAATGCCGGTGTCAAAAAAGTGGTCTACTCTAGTAGTTCTTCCTGCTATGGTCACAAGAATAAGCCTCCTCACCACGAGGAGATGATACCAGACTGCCTTACACCTTACTCACTATCTAAGAAGCAGGGTGAAGAGCTTTGTAAGATGTTCTCAGACCTATACGGTTTAAGCACAATCACATTGCGCTATTTTAATGTGTATGGTCCAAGGGAACCACTTAAAGGACAGTACGCACCGGTTGTAGGGCTTTTTAAGCGCATGAAAGAAGCAGGTGAAAATCTAACCATTGTAGGTGATGGTGAACAGCGTAGAGATTTTACGTACATTAAAGATGTCGTTCGAGCTAACATCATGTCTGCAGACTCAAAAGTGCATCACGGACTTTTTAATATTGGTACTGGTAGAAATTACTCTATTAACCAGGTTGCAGACCTTGTCGGAGGAGAGAAGACCTATATTCCTTCTCGATCTGGTGAAGCCCGTGAGACTATGGCTGATATCTCCAAGGCCACGCAAATCCTAGGGTGGTCACCTAGCCACCGATTAGAAGATGCTTTGATCAGCTACTAATATCGGGAGAGGGAATGAACAAAGACCTAATATCAGAAATAGTAGATATTCTAACTACCAAAGAAGTCTACGGTTACGGTATGCAGAAAACCGGGACCGGAACATTTAGCTTACTAGCTAAGCAGAGAGAAAACATACATTGGCAAGATCATGGAATATTCTGGTCAGACTCGAGCCCACATAACAAAAAAAATCTAGCACTAGCTTGTTTTAAAATTCCTCCCTGGACTGAATATATGCCTACTAGAGGAGGTGGATTTCTTAAAAACCATTTCCAGACTCCTGAAAACTTAGGTGCTGGTCCTGATCACGTGTCTGTGTGCTTGATTAGAAATCCCTTTGAACTCTATTCCAGTATTTTTTATCACGGTGCAGCAGGATCAAACAATGTCCAGCACTTCTATGATAAAGTGCCTGACGGGTCGTTGAGGTCATTTAAGAAGTTTATCATGTCTCTTGAAAAAGTAGAAAGCCTTTATATGCCTTTGATGGCAACAAGTCCATTTTTTGCATACTATGACAACAGCGGAACTTTCGTCCCAGACGTTGCAATTAAGCTTGAAGCTCTTGATGAAATCATTGAAGGTCTAGGCGGCTGGACAGGGGATGTAGCTTATGCCATGAAAAAGCATGGATCAAGAAGCCCCTTGACACCCGGAGGCGTCAGACATAAATCTCAGAAACCTAAGGGTTTAAAAACAGAAGATCTTTATGACGATGAGATGAAAGACCTAATAAGAAGTATTTTTAAAAAAGATCTTGAGTGCTTTGGGTATGACTTTAACTTATGTGACGATCGCCCGTTTGTAAGAAAGAAAGATATAATAAAGCTTGAAGATGAAAGATATCGAAAAGCAGTTTCAGGTCTTAAAAACAATGTCTAGAAAAGTTTATCAATATCGGCACATTTTAAAGGCGTTTACATGGCGGATACTAGCTTCAGTCACTACGCTCTTAGTAGGCTGGTGGGTAACAGGAAGCTGGGAGCTAGGTGCCGGAATAATGTCCATAGAAGCTGTTGTTAAAATGTTTCTGTATTATGGCCATGAAAGAGCCTGGTATAACTGTAAATTTGGCTTAGAAGAAAACAGTGATGACAAAAAGTAAAAATATAACATATCACGATAAAACAGTATCAGTCGAAGATAAAGCGTGGCTTCTTGGTCATAAATCTTGCGTGCTGTGGTTTACGGGGCTCTCCGGTTCTGGAAAGTCTACTCTTGCAAACGCTCTAGAAAGAAAGCTTTTTAGAATGGGCTTTAAGACACACCTCCTAGACGGCGATAACGTAAGAATGGGCCTTAACCGCGACCTGGGTTTTAGCCCAAAAGACCGCGAAGAAAATATTAGAAGAATCGGAGAGGTGGCAAATCTTTTCAAAGAGTCTGGGACAATAACTCTTTCTGCGTTTATTTCTCCTTATGCGAAGGATAGGGATCAAGCACGCAATGCCTGTGGAGATAACTTCTTTGAAGTCTACGTGGCAGCACCGCTAGAAGTTTGTGAGCAAAGAGATCCGAAAGGGCTATATAAAAAAGCGCGTTCTGGAGTCATAAAAGGCTTCACAGGAATTGATGCCCCTTATGAGAAGCCCGTTAATCCAGAAATCAAAGTAGATACTTCATCTTTATCTATAGAAGATTGCTGTGAAGAAATTATTGGATTTTTAGCTGAAAAAGAAATCATTGATATTCCAAAGGAAATATCTAGCTTAGACAAAAAGAAGACTATCGCCATTGACTTTGATGGTGTGATACATGCTTATTCAAAAGGATTCCAAGGTCTTAATAATGCTTATGATGAACCACATCCAGGTGCTATTGAAGGCATAAAATCTTTAGCAAAAATGGGCTATAGGTTAATCATTGTTTCAAGTCGAAATACAAGTGTGATAAATAGGTGGCTTTTGAAGTACGGTATAAGCCAGTATTTTGATGAAGTAACAAACATTAAGAGGCCGGCTCGATACTATATCGATGATCATGGTTACTCATTTGAAAAAGGAAATGTAAATTCTTGGAAAAAAGTAGTAGAAATGATTAGAGAAGAAGGTGACTAGTGTCTAAAAGAGCAATGTTTATTGGTAGGTGGCAACCTTTTCACAATGGTCACAAATGGCTAATTAGTCAAAAATTAAGCGAGGGTGTTCCTTGCTTAGTTGCTGTGAGAGATATTCCGCCTGACGAGAAGAATCCATTTACTACGGAGCAAACTATTGAGATGCTCGAAGCTGCGTATGAAGATGACGATGTTGTGGTCATCTCTATTCCAGATATTGAGAGCGTAAATTACGGACGCGGTGTAGGGTACGGTATTGTTGAGCACGTCCCGCCTCCTGACGTAGGCTTTGTCTCAGCTACTTCTATTAGAGAGCGGATTCATGAAGGAGACGATTCCTGGAAAGAAAACGTTGACTCTAAGATTCATCACCTGGTAGAGAAGTATTTGATCGGATGATATTTCCTACCGGTAAGCCTCACATCTCTTTTTCTGAGCTTTTCGCCTGGAAAGAATGTCCATATCGGCACAAGCTTCTTCACATAGACAAGCTAGGATCTTTTGATCCTTCTCCCTACCTAGGATTCGGAACCGGTGTTCACGCGACTTGTGAGCACTACATCGAAACCAGAGAGATAGACAAAGAGCTTGCTTTCAAAGAGATCGATGACTATTGGGATGAGAATCAAGAAGGTATTAACGAGTATATTGCTGCCAA
>CEUT01020505.1_pt1 | contig 10729 bp, 11 predicted proteins | sample 531401 | NCBI WGS metagenome assembly CEUT01 (sample SAMEA2622821, study PRJEB7988) | marine metagenome | biome: marine biome (ENVO:00000447); feature: surface water layer (ENVO:00002042); material: "saline water (ENVO:00002010), including plankton (ENVO:xxxxxxxx)" | depth 5 m | reverse complement strand
AATCTATGAGGAGGATTACTGCCCTCGCTCAATCCCCAAAAACACAAGGTCGTTATATTATTACATAAAATGATTTGGAGGAGACGATCATGCAAATATCATTCGCCATAGTGCAAATCCAGTGCAAATACACTGGGCTGATAACCGAGCATCATTGTGACAGTGATGAGGAGGTCGCCAACACAATTTGCGATCATGATTACCGAACTATTAGCGTAGAGTATGCCAGCCCACCCAAAAAGCCTGAGTTTGAGAAGAACGCCAGTCAACCGATGACACCGCGTAAGGCGTATTCTCAATCATCGAAATCATAAAGGGCTAACAGTTCACCTATCCACTCTTGGAACTCGTCAGGTAGCTTGTCTGCAAGGCTGTCTATCTCTGTGACTTGCTCCTCGGTCAGACTGTCTTGATTGGCATTGGTAATCTTTTTGATAGAATCAACCGCGTTCTGCTGTTCTTCGGTTAGCTCGTTATATGTCATCGTATGCCCCTTCTGCCATTTCCTCTATTATTTTGATAAATTTTGGATCTGCCAAATCTGGTCTGCCGTTAAAGTAAGTAGCAAAGTTTTCCGCAAACCATTCGAGACCATTGTGGTCAGAATACTCGCTCGGCCCTTGTCGGTTGCGCGTAAATTTTACTTTGCGCTCTATTGGAGGCTCAACTGCTCTATACCTGCCCCTAGAAAGTAAATCATCGACCTCTGCTTTGTTTATCTTGTACATCTGATGAACATGGTGTGCAAACTCATGGATCATGGTGCTTCGGAATTGTTCAAAGCTGGTTGATTGATAAGCGGCTACCGACCACGGCCTATCTCCTTTTACGGCATTCCATTTTGCTCTTTCAACTCCGTCAGGCCGCACCCAAGAGTTTGTTGGGCTTTCTAAACGCCAGCGTTCTTCCGCGCCGAGACGACCATTTCTTCCCATTGCAGAATTGTTAATGTTCATAACAGCATCACCCATAGATGCAAGCGCTCGTCTGCGTCTGCGTTGAGGCACTTCCTTAAAACCGCGCAAATCTGGCACGTTGAATATTGTCGCAAGCTTTTTAAAATCATCTACAATAGCATCAAGCGCAATGAATATTTCATCATCCAATTTTGGCTCTGCTTTACCAAAATGTGTTTGTTTTTGACCGCTAAACCTTGTTTCAGACAAATGCCTAGGGTCATCATTGCCTGTTTTGACATAATCTTTTACGTTTTCTCTTGCTGTTTTAGCATCTCGAAACGTGAGTGCTGACAGGGGTGTTATTTTAAAGTTTCCAAGAGTCGGCCTCGGCGCGTCTGGCTCTGGCGGCGTAAAGTCTGTCTCCCGCACTGGCTCTACTACGGGGTCATCAATAATTACATCTTCTTCCTCGAAATAAACAATGACACACCGACAGTTTATGACGTTGGCTGGGCCACCCCTAGGATCGCCAGCGTATCCCATTTTGTAGTTAGCCCCCTTGTAACGCACGATAAAATCTTCATCCATGCCGACTTCTGTGCCGTTCATCTCCCTATGATGTTGGCGGGTGCGGTCATCATTAGTGCTAACCCATCGCTTTTTAAGCTGTACACCTGACTCTTGTGCTACCGCGTGATTGGCATAGGAGGCCGCTGAGTGCGTTTCTGTCCTTGCGATAGTTATTGCCCTACGCCGCCCCATGGAGCCTCCCACGCGTTCTCTTATGCGTCCTGCAATGGCTCTTGCGCCCAAGTCCTCCGCGTTTCCCTCCTGTATTGCCCTACGAATCTGGTTGAGCGTTGTCCGCTCTATGTTCTGTATGTGCTCTCCAACCTGTGTCGCAATGTATTGCTCAATAAAACGCTCATATGGCGACTGCTTGGGATCAACAAAACTGAATCGCTCAACCATCTGGGTCATGGTAGCCCTGACACTTGGCACAATAACAGCCGTCAAATCCTGTAATATTGCATTGCGGTTAATAGCCCGAAAGCCGTTGTATTCGTATTGTTCACCTGCTCTAGCGGCTATCTTGTCCAGCGTAGTCACAAGCTGACGGGCTAAATTGCGCTCTAGCCCCCGTCTGATACGCCCCTGCTCAATGACCTCGCGTCTTGCGGAGATGAGCTTACCACGGCGGCGTTGCTTTCTTGCCAGCATAAAACGCCACTATTTTTTCTTGTCAGATTTTAACGGGTGGCCCTCTGGTAGCAAATCCCTATCGAACTTGCCTGATTTGAACCGACCAGTGCGGACAGCGGCAATAAAAACATTTACCCGCGCCATCGCCCACTGATCACTGCTTGTAACTGTCGGGCGTACCGAGGCTGGATTGGTATTGTACGCCCCCACACCCCTGCGGAAAACGGCTTCTAGCATTCTCTGTGTAATACGCTTGCCCTTTTTATCTCCGTGCTCATCATTGTGATCCTTGACCTTTTTGGCTAACGCTTTCTTAACGCGCTCGGATACTTTGGCCTTGCTTTCAAACACCCCATCTACCAGCGCATCCACTGTAAAGTTTTTATCACGTTCTCGGTTTAACTGCTCGACCTTGCGCTTCGCCCATGCCTGTCCTGAGTCTCCTCCCCACAATAGATTGGCTATTTTCCCCGCGCTAGGGTAGCCGTCCTCACCTTGTCTGAATCCCTCTGCCTGTTTATCAACCTCGTGGCGGCTAAAAAAGCTGTGCATACGCCGCACTGTGGAGGGTGACAGGTTTTCCCGTCTTACAAGCTGATTGGCTCTCGCTACACCGACTGCCGTGCCTCCCCTGCCAAACTCGCGCCGCATTTCAAGACCCCGCCGCGCCGCATCTGCCATAGCCTCGGTAGGCTTTGTGTCGATATCTTCCTCTGCCTTCGGGGTTGCTAAATCGTCACCAGTAAGCCGCCGATAGTCTGCATGGCTAGCACAAGGCATATATACTTTGCCGTTGGCAGTGTCATGCGAATGTGTCCCAAAACAACCGATTTCTTCGGCTCGTTGTCTAGCTTCTGCTACAGTTGTAAACACATCTCTTGCAACACGGCTTTTTTCACCGCATCCGCATGGTTGCATTTTTGGGGTTTCAAGCTGGCTACCAGTTAGTCGGTTATAGTCCGCATGCGAAGCGCAAGGCATATAGACTGTGCCGTTTTCTGTTTCGTGTGCATGAGTGCCTGTACAGCCTATTTCTTCTGCTCGTTCTTCTGCTTCTGCTTCGGTCGTAAATATATCCTTTTCAAGCTCTCGCTTACCGCCATAGATATCTTTTCCTTCATCATCGTCTGCGTCTTGCGTATTAGGTGCACCGAGCGGGAATAGATTTGCCGCAATGTAGACATCATCGCCTCCTGTAATATCGTCTAGCCCTAGCCTTTGTCGGGCTTCGTTTCGTGAGATTATGCCCTCGCGGACAGCATTGATTACGTTGTCATATATCCGCCGCCGCCTCTCTGCCATTGCAGGGATAGAGTCTAGGTCATATTTAAGCTGTATTGAGTCCCCGAATGACGGCGAAAGCCACTCATTCAAGTCGCTCTGCATCCGCATCATCAAGGGAACGATTGTATCTTCGTACAATGCCAGCCGTGCTTCTTGCACATTTGCGTAAGTTTGCGCGTCTGGTACGCCGACTAGCTGGCTGGGAACCCCAAAACACAGCGCAATGTCTCTTGCGCTCATGTTTTTCAGCTCCAAAAAGTCCATATCTTTAGGGGTCAGCCCCATTTCCTTCCAGTCAAAGTCGCCCTCTAAGAGCATGGCTCGGCCTGAGTTGTCAGGGCCAGCAAATCTTGCATTTAAATCTGTATGTAATTGCTGGCGTTGTGACTCCGATAACTGTACAGGCATCCCTGCGTCATCTTTCGGCTTGAATACGATTGCACCAGATGGCCTTGCGCCGTTGTTGAGCAGGTTGACATTGTGTCGTGCCGCTAGATTGTGCTGGTCAATGTCCACTGCCGCCGCACTAATCGGAGATAGCCCGTAATAATCATCAAGCGGATTCCACAATTTTATATGTTTGACCTCTGACGCGCCTGTCTCTTGGTCTACATCATATTTGGCGACCACCTGACCACCCACCTTGTATTGATAGTTTGCGGGTATCTGGGTCTTGCTGGGTGTGACTGTCACTCTGTCTGGGCGCAGTGTGTGTAGCTCCACTGGCCTACCGTTAACATCAGAGCGCAAAGCGTAGGCGTTTCCGTGTAGCAAAAGGAAAGAATAAAGGGCTTGAAAATACTCTGACCCAGCCATCTGTGGGTTGGGGCGGTTTAGCAAAACCTCAAGCGGGTGGTTTTCAATCTGCGTATCACCATCGAACACCTTGAACTTGACCGCCGCCGCACCGTTAGCAATCTCATTGATGCACCGATAAACGATTGCATTTTGCTGATAGCCCTCTTGTGAGAGTCGTTGATAGGTGTACTTACTGGAATTATACGCCGCAACACCTTGATACATGACCATTGGAAACTCTTTGCGTTCCGTAGACTGCCCACGAAAAAACTGCGCTACTCGCTCTCGTAATGTTGCCATTAACTCACTCTCCACATGGCCTGACCACTTGATCGGCTAAGTTCTGTCAATGCCCACACTAGAGCATCCAATCGGTCAGGCGACTTCCCATCGCCTGAATAAAAACACATCTGTTCTTCCAACTTAGCAAATATTCCGCAATGTGACACCTTTTTCTGTTCGTACAGAGCGGCGATAGGCTCTGCTCGTATCATTTTGCCTCGCGTTGCCCTTACGGAGCGTAGCGGCACATGCTTATCAATCGTGTTTAAAAGGTTGCTTACTAGGTCGCCGCCGTTGTTGACCTCTACAACTATCCTGTCGGCCTGATGCTTGTAATATGCCCTGACCGCCTCTCGCATCCAGCCATCTGGTGTATTCTTTTGAGAAACGTCATCAATCACATATAGCCGCTCATCAATGCCCCGCCCTGCAACAATGATGCCTGTTTCGTCCGAATGTGCGTTGTTGGTCACAGCTGGGTCAACCCCTACTACCACGCGGATCATCTCTGGCAAATGTCCTTCTGCTACTCTTGTCTGCTCTATGTCCACACGGTTGAAAAGCGCACCCTCTACGTCCTCCACAAGCTCTGCGTACAATTCCTGACGCCCCAGAGTCGTTCCAGCGTATCGCTCCTCTAGGGCGGCAAGGGCAGACGGAGCTAGATTAGCGGCGTTGTCAAATGTGCTACCACGGGTGATATGTACATCGTCACGCTCTAAAAGATTGCGTATCAGATCGGTTGGCTTGGGTGTTGTCGTGATTACGCATTGCGGATTAGCACCCAGCCGTAGCCCAAATAATAGCTGATCGAATGCCTCTGGATACCGCCACGCCGCAAGCTCGTCACACCAAGCCCTATGAAACTGCGGCCCTCTTAGTCGGTCTGGCTCCTGTGCGCTAAATCCGTTTATTTTTGATCCGTTTTTAAGGCGTATTTCTTGACTGCTTGAATTGTATCCTTGACCACTGCCGCCCACTAAGCACTCTTTGGGTATCAATGACATAATACCAGATACACCGCCAAAAGCCACGCGCTTTAAATCACCAAACGTAGGGGCTACAACCGCACAAACCACATCTTTGTTTTCTAACGCATAAGTAATTATATCTTGCGCCCCCGTGCGGGTTTTACCCCAGCCGCGCCCAGCCAATATGAGCCAAGTATTCCAATTACCTGTTGGAGTTATCTGTGCATCACGCGCTTGCGCCCCCCAGTTGCTAATGAACCGCAGGGTGGCTTTTTGCTCTATCTTCTCGCATCGCTCGTAATTGCTGTAAAGCTCGCTTAAATGACTCGTCTCCATCAACGTCTAACGTCCCTTTATGGATTTCCGATGCTTCACCCAAAGCCACCTTGCCGAGTTTTTGACCATTTAAGGCAATCTGGCTTAAATCTCTGAGTTCATAAACCTTCAAGGATTTTGTTTTGTCGTCACTTTGTAATACAGCAAGGTTGCTCTGTAATCGTCTGCCAACCTCTCGAATTATCCCATCGGCTATTGTCAAACAATTTTGATCAAAGGTTGCCACCCTATCTGCCATTTTATTTGCTTTTTTCTGCCCGATTTTTTCAGTTAATTGATTCTGAAAGCGTTGCCTCTCCAAAATCCAATCGCCATTTTTGGCCCAGCGACTAACTGTGTTTGGGGTTGTTTTGTATTTGCGTGACAGTTCGCGCATACTTGGATAAGTCCGAATGCCCTCTTGTTCAATAACACCCTGAATGAACTCTAGCTTTATTTTTTCTTTTATTTGCCGTATGTCTCTTTTCGCCATAGTTTTGTCCATAAAAAATACCTATTCTGTATTTAATTGGTATTCTGCCATTTGACAAGCTATGCGACTCACGTTTTCAGTGCCTTCATCTGATTATATGTTTTGCCTGTCTCCAAATGCCTCTGCAATAAAAAGGGGCGAGCGCAAGAGGACACACCCGCCCCAGTCCGAACAAGGATGTTTCTTATACCATCAATAACCACTTGATACAACTTGCTCATAGCAACGGGTGGTTGTGTTGAACGTGAAAAAGCACTCCCCGATGTTTCCATACACGCCCTGCTCCCTGATCTTCCGCATGATTACCCGTGTCTCGTTTGTTTCAAAGTCTCGGTGCACCACTATGCCGACATCGCACATATTGTTCCAATGCGCCGACCCCGCTATCTGGTACAGGTCAGGCGGTGGGATAATCCCCTCGTCCGTGCGGTACATCTTATGGGGGTGCGCCACCATCCAGACGGTCACGTTGTAATATTTTCCGAACTGTTGGCACTTGGAGATCAGGTCACGGATGTGCTCGTCCTCCCGCTTGCCCGACTCCCTGCTTGCATCAATCTTGTTGAATGGGTCGATAACCAGCCCATTAATTCCGTGCAAAAGATTGATGCGCTTGGCTTTGTCCAAGATGTAATCGATAGTCGGTATGTGGTCGCCGCTTTCGATAAAATGAAAACTGCCATCGAGCCAGTCCATGCCCCGCCGCAACTCTGCCTCAGACATCCTTGCTGTCGGCCCGTCATCAAACGGCTTCCTGTTGCGCTTCTCTACCAACCTCCGCAGGTGCTGTTGAGTGCTATGCTCTGGACTAAAGACCGCAAATTTCCAATCATGGTGCTCGGCCATGTTTATAATTATCTGATCAAGAAAGTTTGACTTACCATGGTTGGGAACGCCAGTAACAACATGGAAGGTCGCTGGCATAACCTTGTACAATTCATCAAGCTGACTGAACCCCGTTGATAGGGGTTTTGCAGTGCGCCCGTAATATAGGTCTAACACCCCATCCATATATTCATTCGCATTAAACACGCCAGCAATCGGGTTAGGCTTCGCGTTCTCTATGCACTCCACTACCACGCTGGTGCCGTGCGTCATCAAAGTTTCGTTTGCATCCTTACAGGTAACATCTTGAGAATCAGGCCAGCTTACCCTCCAGCAAATGTCCTTACCCAGCCGATGCTCTAGCTCTGTCGCCAAGGCTTGCCCAGCTTCGTCCATGTCTACCGCGATGATTACCTTTTCCAGCGTATTTAAAGGCAATGTTTCCAACAACTGAAACCGCTTATCGTCCGCTCGCATTTCTGCTTTCTGCGGTGCGCCATCTGGCAGACTGATAACATTTTTGAAACCGCACTGATACAACGACAGCACATCCATTTCACCCTCTACTATAATCAATTCTTTTTGGTCGCTTAAAATAAGCTCTTTCGACATATAAAACTGCTTACGCGCATCCTTTTCCTGTCTGAAATTTTTATTTGCAGTCCGATATTTGATATTAAAAAGAGTATCACAACGAAAGTAAGGAAATGCGATGCAAGACTCCATGCGATCACCAAAATACATTTCAGTTTTATAAATACCGAATGCATCAACAGTCATGCGGCCTATGTTTCGCGCTAAAAACCATTTATAAAGTTTGTCGTCTTTGGTCGGTTTCCTTGGTAATTCTATTGGCTTTGGTGAACGAACAGGAGATGTTGGTGCCGTTCCAGTTGCCCTGCTATTAGTGGTTTCTGATGTATAAATCACCTTGTTACTACCAGCCCATCCACAGTTATGACATTTCCACACAGCCCCGCCATGGGGGTCTAGTTTTACAGATAGGCATGGGTCGGATTTTTTCTTTCTGGTATGTGAGCACTTAGGACACACAGTCTTGTGATTTCCTATTTTATTGGTTTTAATTTTAATTCCTTGTTCCGATAAATTCATTATCCCGCAATCCTGTTTCTATTTGTTTTGAGTGTTGGTTCCTCCATGATATCCGCATAGCGTTCTTGGTGTAACCATGTAGCGGCATGTGGAATAAATTGAGGCTCTGTGTTAATTTGTGTTTTTGCAAATTTCTTTGTTGCTTTGAGTATTTCTTCGGGTGTGGTTTTTCGGATGGCTATTTTATATTTCTTTGAAGCATTGCGCTTTGATGAATTAGGCCGCTTTGGATAAGCCCCCCAGAAATCCAGAAAGTCCTCTGTATATTCTGATTGGTTATTATGACTGGTTATATCCCCTATCGAATTTGACAGGGGGGTGGGTGTCATGGTGACAGGGGGGTGGGTGTCAATTTGACACCCCGTCTGCAAGATATAGGTGTTTGACGTCTGGCGGTGCTTATCGCCGTAAGCCTGAAAACGCTCGTTTATTTTGATAAGCCCTCGCGCCTCTAAATCGCGTAGTGATCGGCGGATGGTGGACTCGCTGGCCTCTGCCATTTTCGCCAGCTTCCCAATAGAGGGAAAGCACTCGTAATTCTGATCAGAGTAGTTGCCCAGTAAAAGCAACAGCAGTTTATTGATTGATGCGCCAGCCTGTTGCTCGCTTGCCCACCGCATAGCTTCAAAACTCATATCAGTCCCCTTGTTCGTTGTTTAGTATTTAATTATATACCGCCCCGCATGTCACTTATTTTAAGCCTCCGTAATCCTGTCGCGCCCCACCATTGGTAGTGCCGCTCTCCGTCACAACGACCCTGCGCTTCCAACCAAATGGCAATGCAGTGTCCTCTGGCAGACAAATCAGATGGTACTGGTTTGCGGTATTTATCAAGCGTTCTTCGGCGGGATATATCTGCATCGCGTCACAGCCTACGCCAACCAAAACATTTTTGATTGTCTGAAAATCTTGCCAAGAGTTGACGGGCTTTTTGTCACGGCGTTTTATCGACAGCCATGTGCACCTGCCCTGCAAGTCAGCAACATGCACTAGCTCGTCTGCATCATGGCCTCTGTAAACATTGATTTGATAATGACTGTTGACCCAAACCTCCGCCCGTTCCTCTCGTTCAAGTCCAGAGCGAATAACGATGTCATCTAGATGCGGTTGGACGCGCCGAGCATCGGCGATGCGCTGTTGCATCACCGCTTCACTGGCTGGCTGGAGCGAGGTAATTCTGAGACTGCCCCCGCGCAGTTTGTATGTGTAGGTTTTTGTCATCGGTTCTTATCCTTGAGTAATGCTTTATCAATATCTGTAAGTTAGTAAATTATGATTGTTCTGTCAAGAACATTTTAAATTATTTTATGTAATAATATAAAGACCTTGTATTTTTGGGGATTGAGCGACAAACTGCCGCACTAATCGCGTTTGGGTGTTTGGATTTTCTTTCTTAGGGCCTCATCCCTACGTTTCTTGTGATACGCTTTGAGCCAGTTTGACCGACCTTGGTACTTAAAAATCTTTTTTATTTTTTGCTCATCCATGCCGATACACCCATGTATGCACCCACAACGCCAGCCTGTGCAATGTAGAATAAACCAAGAAGATCAGCAAGAGCATTGACACGAGAGGTAGAAACCACAGGTAGAAAAAGGACTGTTGTAAAAACGAGCATGCTTCCCATGCTGACCCACGCCATCCACTGCTGTGCATTCGCCTTTTCCTCCCGTAGCTCCAATTCTATCATTTCTTTTTCACGCGCAATCTCATCGTCAGTCACAATCCCATCCCCGTCCAGATCATGCTTTTCATACCTGCTACCCGTTTCTAGTTTCTTGTTTTTCATTATCTACCTGGCTAGAAACGCAAACAATAAAAACAAGGCTAATATCAAAATTGTACCGCCGACAACCGCACCGCCGATCATCATAATTTCTTTACGCTCCTCTCTCTTCCGCCGCTCAATGCGTTTTTGCTCCGCGATTCTTTCTTTTTCCTCGCGGATTCTTTTTTGACGCTCCGCCACAATCTGCCGCCACGTGCCGTAACCAAATCTATTATCTATTAAGATACTGATTTCATTGAGTTTTTCCTGTGCTAGCTTGGCGTCAATCACTGAATGTGCGGCGTCTTTTGTTTGCCCAATTATTGATTTATCGCCAAACCTTTCTTTTTGCACCTGACGCTCACCCGCAAAAAGTCCGTCAATCGCGCCAGCCAAATCAGATACGGAGCTTGCAGTATCTAATGATTGCGAAATTATCTCTGCGCTTTTTTTTACCAGAGCAATTCCCGCCAGCCCTGCTGATATTGGTTCCACATATTTTACCGACCATCTGGCCCTTGCTTATTACCGCTTGGTATAAAAATATTTATACCATCAAAATTTTGTGTTGACTAATTAAGAACAATCATTATTCTTCACCGAAACAAAGGATGACTCAAATGAACTCAAATGACCCATTTAGCTGGCACGGCGTTGACCATATTTCCGCTGGGCAAATCAACACTCTAATCCACAGTCAGGCTTTGTGGCTGGCACGAGTAGCGGGATATAAGGCGACTGTCGGCGCAAGCGCGTTTCGCGGCACAGCTATCGGAGT
>CEUT01013312.1_pt1 | contig 10748 bp, 8 predicted proteins | sample 531401 | NCBI WGS metagenome assembly CEUT01 (sample SAMEA2622821, study PRJEB7988) | marine metagenome | biome: marine biome (ENVO:00000447); feature: surface water layer (ENVO:00002042); material: "saline water (ENVO:00002010), including plankton (ENVO:xxxxxxxx)" | depth 5 m | reverse complement strand
TAGATAGACTCCATCTCTTTTTCTTTACGTAAGTATTTATTTTCTAAGTATCTGTTTATTTCACTTGGCCCTATATCATCTCCAGTTATAGGTCTTTCGGGAAAACTATTGTTAAAGTTTCTAATGATTCTTTCTATCATAGCGTAATCTTCTTTAAGCATCAAATCAAATATTTCTCTTTTGACAGCGCCAAGCCTAGTTCTTATATAGTCTTGTCTTTGTTTAGGGGTCTCAGCTCTTTGAGCAAACCTTCTTCCTACAGAACCTAAAAAAGGAGCTGTATATTTAACAGAGCGTCTTGCTGTTATTGAATTAAATCCTATTTCATCAATATCTTTATATATTCTTTGTAGTGCAGAATACATTGTAAGAGCATCAGCAATTAAAACCGGTTTAAGAAAAAACTCAGCGGAGCGCCATTTACTTTCCGCTGCAATTATGTCACTGACAAATCCAGCGGCACCTACAGCCCCTAAACCATCAATAAAATCTGTAAGGGTATAATCATCTTCAGTATCACTGAATTTAAATTTATAATTTTTATCATAAATATCTACGCCTGTTATTAATTTTTCTAGCGCATCTTTTGCAAAATTAACAGCTGTGCCTCCTGCAAATCCCGCTATTCCTAAACGCAAAAGAAAAGCAAAGTTTCTTTCTTTTCTAGCTTTGTTTGCCTCTCGAACAATTAACTCTGCTTGTCTATATCCAAATCTTTTAAAAAGTAAAAATGGTTGTAGCTTAGGGCTAGAAAAAGCATTTGGCTCGCGAATAATATTTTTTTGTAATTGACTATCTCTTGAAAAAGCATACATAGCTTCAGCTGCATTTTTTACAGTAATTTTTTTATTAACATCTTTAATACCCATTTGTCTCATGTTCTGTATAGCAAAGTCTCTGCGTTGAGCCTGTCTAGCTGTTTGTGGTTTAGATGTTGCTAATTTTTGCCATACTTTTAAAGATTCATAGGCCGCTGATGCAGATATAAATTTATTCATTCTATTAATTCTTTGAAACTGTGATAAGCGTGTTATTCTATCTGCAATTTTAGATGTTAAACTTGTTTTTAGTGGTTGGAAACCGGATAATATTTGATGTAACTCTAGGTTTCCAGCACCGGAATAGTCTCTAATTGCTTTTCTATAAGCCTTATCTGTTATGGCTCTGTATGCAGATTTAAATATTGGACCATACCCTAGAGAAAGTGCGCTAGATATAAATGTTTGAGTAAGGTTAGGTATTGTTGCAAATCCTAAACCAATTTTTGTCGCCACGTTTATATTGACAAAACTGTTTAATATGCTTTTTGCTCTAGGGTTATAGTTATAATTTTTATCTGTTTCTATTAATCCAGTCAAAGCATCAAAAGCTTTACGCATCATCTCAGCTTGCTTGCCAGCTCCCGGTGTTTTTCCTAGTGCGTTAAGCTTATTATATACAATCTCACCATTCTTCCCAGCGTTCATTACATAAGACATTCTTTTTGCAGCTTGAGAAACATAGTTTGTTAGAACATACCCAGCATCTCTTTCGTAAAACTCTTCAGGTAAACTGCTTTCTTTGCGCGCTTTTTCAAGCATTTTATTTACTTGAACCCTTTCGCTATTTACTTCATTTCGTAACCTTTGAAAAGCTTGCGCGTAATCCATTGGAGAGCCTTGCTTTCTTAAAACCTTTGAAACAATATGGTCAAGAGCTTGTCTAGTTTCGGGAGAAAAATCATTACCCATCGCGCGTTCTAAACTCCTCATAAACCTTGGCTTCATCTGAAGGTCGTCTGCTACGGAAATAGGGACATCATCCATAAACCTATCAAGGTCATCATAAATCTTTTTTAATACTTTTGGTTTTATAATTTTGGGAAAGTAGTTTTCTATATACGGAGCTAAATCAATACCAGCCCTTCTAGCCGACCTATAAGTAAGGTTCATAAGTGAGCGTATTTCTTGCGTTCTTAGTTTAGCATCTTTTGTACCAGATTCTAAATCGTTAGCCAGCTGCTCTCTTAATTCTTTCCTGCCTGTGATTAATCCTTTTTTAGCCGCTCCAACAAACCCTTGAGTAATTTCTCTAAACGTAAACTCTTTACCTTCTGGGGTAATGTACTTGGCTTTTTCTAAGCGAGCATTTAATCTTGAAAATATTGTTGCGTTTTGTACGTCTATTTTATCGTACAGTTTAAGCAGTGAGCGCCCTGTCGGATTGTCTATCACCGCATCAAGAGGTGCAAACTTTTCCCCAGCCTTCTTAACCGTTCTTTTTACTTTACCAGATATAATGTTATATATATTTTCTGGTAAACTTTGTTTGGCAAGTGATACGCCAGATGTGTTAGTAACTTTTATACCGGCTTTATCATAATTACGTAACGTCTTTTCTGTATTTCTTCTTATCTCCATCTCAAACATAAGACGATTCTTTTGCTCGCTGTTAAGCTTGTCGTATCCTGTCCTATATTGACGCCCGCTTTTTTTACTTTTTACAAGAGGACCATCTTCCCCTGTTACTCTATCAACAGCTTCTTTGATTTGCTTATCTGTTAACTTTAAATCTTTTTTAGCAATACCAAAAACTCTTTTTTGTCTTTTGCTTTCAAAGTTATCACCAAACTTATCTCTGGAACGGGTAAAGTTGTTAAAGAATTCTTTACGATTTATTGAAGTTCTTTTGTTATTAGATACATTTTCTACTTGTATATGTTTTTTATCAGCATCGTATTTAAGATAATCACTAATAATTCTGTACTCTTTTTTACCATCTGTCCAAGTTTCTTTACCTCTGTCTCTTCTAGCTATTGCTTCTGCTTCTTTTCTAGCGGATGTACGTAAAGCATTTCTTTGCTGGTATTGTGTAATTTTGTCAGCAGCTATCGTAACTGGCTTTTTAGCAAGTTTTCCTGCGACTGTCAATCCTCCTATAATACCAGCTGCATGGGCATAGTTTTCTAAAGTTGGCATATTGCCTTCTAATATTGGCTGCGTAGTTCCAAAAGCAAAAGTCTCTGCTCCTTTTTGTAGTGATTGTGCCTTTACTGGAGATAGTTTTTTTTCTGTAGCAATCTTCGAAACCTTAGATGCAGTAGCTCCTGTTACAGCTCCTAATGTCGCACCGGTTGCTGCATCTTTAAAAGTCTGCAAAAAGTCAATATCTCCTCGTGTAATATCTTGATTTGCAGCAGAAGATAATCCTGAGTAAAATCCAAATTGAGTTCCCCCTCTTAAGGCCCTTGACCTAGCCTGATTCATTACTTTTTTAGAGCTCATGTTTACCGCTCTTGCTGCTACCGTTTTAGAAAGACCGCTTTTCACCATTTTATCTACTGCTAATTTTTTAACAGCTGCCCCTCCAAGTCCACCACCAAGAACTAAAGTACCTAAGTCTAATGGCATAATTGTACTAATTAAAGTTGAACCAATATCTTCTAATATATTTGGGTCATAATCCTCATCGACTTTAAATACTGGCTGACCTTTTCTTATTTGGCCTACCATACCCTGAAGACTTTGATTGTAGCCTTGCTTTACCCAATTATATTTAGTAAGCCAACCGGGCTCTGAGCCATACGTATTTTGATTGTACTTATCTACTTTACCTTCAGGGGTATCGTATAGTATTTCATCGAGCGCAGTTCTTTTAAGTTTGAACTGGCTCATTAATCAAGCGCACTAAAAGAGTTTAAGAAACTTTCCCTATCTTGAGCTGCTCTTTGCTGCATGATTTCTTGTTGGCTTTGTTGAGGTATAACCGACATCTCAAATGGCTGTGTGAAATCAATAGCTCCAGCTGAATCGTCATCCATCATTCCTTGTAGTATATTATCCACAATCTTATCATCTGCTAACTGAGCATCCATACCGACACTGGCATTGGTATCCAAAGAAAGCTGGTCTTTTGACTGCCCAATTGTACCTGTTTTAGGTTTTTGATTACCAGTCCTCTTGGGTGTTTCAGGTGGTAGCGCTGGGGCAACTCTGGTATCAGAAGGGAATCTACCTTTAGGCACTGCACCTTGCTTTTGCAATTCTTGTATTGCAGTTTCGAAGTTATCAAATAAGCCTTTTACAATTCTTTGTTTGTATTGTTCAATTTCTTCTTTTGTGTCTAAACCCTCTTTTCTTGCTTCCATAGCTAAAGTAGCGTCTTGCTCTCCACTTGTAATAGATGAAATTTGATTTTGAATCCTAGTTACGTTTATATAACCCGGCATGGTTTTCAAGTCCTGTATAGTCACATCTAATTTCTTTTCAGCATTTGTAATATATGTAGATAGCTCTTCTCTTTGCTCAGGAGATATATACTGACTTTCAACTAAGGTACGCGCTTCTAGTATTCCCTCTGAGGGTTTCATGCCATATAGTCTACCAATGTTTTGATTAATATCACCTCTAATATCCATCTCTTCTTGAAACTTTTCTGCTATTTCTGGATTATTTCTTAAGAAAGGATGTTGTTTAACTACAATAGCTTGAGATTCAGGAGAACGGCCTAAAAAGTTGTATAGCTGTTGAAACTCAGTGAAATTCTGATTTCTTTCGCTGCTTTCTTTTATTCTTTTTTCTTGAGCTTGTGCAGCTGCTAATTGCTGTGCCCTTAGAGCTCTGTTTTGTTCGTCTATTTCAAAAGCCTGTTGGTCTCTTTGTTTTTGATACTCAAACCTTTCTCTTTGTAATTGTCTGTTTTCTCTTTGTTGTATAAGAGCAGGAAGATTACTAAGAAACTGTTCAAAGTATTCGCCGGGTTGGTATCTTCTATTTCGTGGGTTCATCTTTTTATTTCCTATATTTTTTAACCAATGTCATAACCTTGATTTTCTAATTCTTTTAATGCTGCCTCACCTCTAAGACGGTCAAATGGAGAGCCAGAATTAATCATGTCTTTAGCTTCTTCTATCATATCTAAAGCTTCATTTGGGTTTGTTGTAGAAGTTGGTCCACTGCCAAACTCAAATTGACCCTTAGCTTCTATGTCTCCAATAGCGCTTAATAGGTCAGCTTGGAATCCTTCGATAACACCTCTTTGCTGTCTTTGCATATCTGTGCCTAAGTTTCTAAAATTTTGTTGTAACTGTGTTTGACCTGCTCCAAATCCAGTAAAGCCTGACCCTAATTGTCTTTGTCTAGCCCTTAACTGCTGCGCTGCTTGTTGTCCACTTGATTGTATATCACCTATTTGCTGTTGGTATCCCATACTAAATTGAGGTAAATCATCTGCAAACTCAGCAAATCTTGGGTCATTAAGTACGTCTTCCATGCCTAACTGTCTTAATGCTCCTGCTGCACTTGTTGCGGTACCATACCCAAAATTATTTTGAATTGGCATACCTATATTACCACCCACAGAAGTTGTTCTTGGCATAAATCCACGATTTTCTTCAGTTGAATTTAGCTGATTACCAAAAGAAGTAGGCGCATTCATAGCATCAAATCTTTCTTTTTCTACTTCTTTTACAAAACCACCGTATTGGTACTGGGGCATCATATTAATTAGCCCGCCACCTCTCATTTGAAATGGACCGAATCCACCTAATGCAGCATATGCATCAAAATTATTTTGTTCTGGTAGGCTAGATATATTAAAATTTCCTAAAGCAGTATCTGATAAACTGCTAAGTGTTTGGTTTCCAAGAATATCTGCTGTTGGAGCAAAAGAACTTGTTGCAACTTCTTGAAGAGCTGGAACATCTACATTTAAACTAAAGGGGTTTGCTGATTGTCCAAATCTCGATGCTAAGGTTGGAGCTTCGCTTGGTATTGACATTGGAGCATCAAATACATTGTCCAATGTAAAGGCGTCAGGAGATGGTGCACCGCTAAACAATCCTGTTCCTGCTTCTATAGAGGAAGGGCCTGTAAATAATCCTTTAGCAAAGTCAGCACCTTTTTCAAAAAGCTGTGGAGCAAGATATGATTGTATGCCAGTAACAAGAGCTCTTTCTCCTATGTTTCTTCTAAAGTCATCTTCAGCTTCTCCCAGCTCTCCCCTTGTTTCTCTAGCATATTTACCACCACTAAAGTCCTCTCGTTTGTAAGTGCTTTCACCAGCAGCTCTGCCTAGACCCGCTCCTATTGCGGCTCCAGCTGGGCCACCCACTACAAAACCAAGAGTTCCGCCTAATGTACTTCCAAGAGTTCCAAGTAATCCAGAACGGCCTTTACGTTCCGCTGCTCTTTCTGCGGCTCTTCTTAAACTTCTCATTTCGCTTGCAAATTCTCTACGTCTTTTTGAAGCAGCGACTCTACCGCCAAGTTGATAGTTAGTACGGTTACCTACCATACCACCGCCATATAATTCCATTAAACTGTTTGCCATAATATTCTCTTTTAATATTTAATAAGTATCATTAATTATCTTGCTATAACTATAGCATCCGCTTTGTTTGCGCCCGTTATAGAACGTGTTGTACCACTAGAAGTGGTATATGTTATTGATGTAATCGCAGCTGCAAGCGAAGCAGAGCTTCCACCAGTAACATTAAAATTTGTAATTGTTAAAACAACTCTTGCTGGGTTTCCAAGAGCACCTCCAAATGTAAAACTTCTTGTAAGAGTTCTAGTTCCTGCTCCAAATCCTGTTTCTCTTGTATCGCTAAACGCTAATTGCTCGTAGTTTGTTGCAGAAAAAGCATTGCTTCCATCTGAGGTCCCCGCTCTTATAAATCCTTCAACATTTATATCATCATCTTTATCTACAACCGATGAATATGTAAGTGTAAATGTTACATCTAAAGAAACTACACCTGCTGTTGCTTGGTCGTCAAAAGCATCATTACTTGTTTTAGCGGTGCTATTAGAAGGAGTTGCTAGTGTTGTACCTCCAAAAACAGCTCCTGAATCATCAAAAGATGTAACTGTAGAACTGCTTAACACACTACCTACAAATATATTTGCGGTAGGCGTAAATCCTAACCCTGTCTTGTTACTTGCAAATAACTGCAAAGATTGAGCACTACTCTCATCAGAAGCTTCTACACTATAAGTTTGCATATCCTTTAAAATAAATAAAACATCATATTGGTCATTATCATAGTTTGCAAAGTTAGGAGAAAAAGTAAAAGCCGAACCAAATGTTAAAGCAGATGCTGGTATAAATTGCATTTGTTTTGGATAGTTAAAAGTAGAGCCATCTTTATTAAAAGTTAAAGAATCAGATGATAGTTCTGTAAATCTAGTTGGTTTTTTAGGATTTAAAACAAGTATTTCTGCCTCTTCGGTATGTGTAGCAGCTGTAGTGCCATTAACACCCCTTCTAACGGTTAATGTGTCGCTAGATATGCTTCTTATTAACATATCTTCTGAGTCAATTCTAATAATATCTCCTTTAGTAACTTGCGTTGCATCAGTAATCTCTACATCCGTTTCTACGGATGTTAAATCCTCATCTAAAGTTGCTGATATTTTTTGTATTTTACTAGATACTTTAATACGTTCATTACCACCAGAAGACAATATTTCTATTGTTCCATGTTTTAATCCAGATGGTGTACTCTCCCATCCGCCTATTCTATTTTTAACCCTACTGTTTGCAGAGTTTTCACCTAAGCTTCTTTGTTCAGCTGCTTTGACATTTGATTTAGATATAGCCATATTAATTTACACCTGTAGAAGCTTGTTTATATATTGTTCTATAAACAATAGTAATGTCATTTATTTTATAACTAGAAGATGCCCCTGTAAATTTAAACTTTAAACTATTTATATTGCCAATACCTAATAAGTCTATTGTTTTTACACCCCCATTTGCAGCTGTTGACCAAGTAGAAGCATCCAGTGCGTCAGCGCTACCATCTCCGTCTTTAAAGATTGTTGTAGTTACGGTAGCTCCAGAGGAAGTAGAGTAGCTAACTATTAATTTTTGTGGTCTTTTTACTGCAGCTGGGTTTCCAAAATCTAAATCTTTTGTTTCCATTGTCCAGACTGTTGTACCTTGAGCTGAAGAGTATTTTCTAACATTATTGCCCTCTAACCAAATACAGTTATCTTGATTGTTTTGAAGGTTAGTTACAGCTGCCGATGTATAAGAGCCTAACTCTGTAAAAGACTTTGTTTCAAAATCATAGATAAGAGCATCTGAAGAAGCGCTACAATTTTGAATTATAATTAATTGTGAATCTGGTGGATAATAACCAACTGCTGGATTAGTTAGACCTGTCATAGGCTGAGAGTTTTTATCTAATTTTTTTGATATCTCAACAACGCCACTAGATGGTGACCATATATAAATACCAGTTTTACGGGCCCAACATATACCAAACTCAGTTTTAACTACTGCTGCGGGCTGTTCAACACCTAATCCATTTAACGTAGACTCTAATCTCCAACCATTTTCACTTGGTGAAGTTACGTCTATTATGTATAATGTACTCTGTTTATAGGCTAAAATTTTGGTTCCAAAAGATTCTATAGCTGTAAAGTCTTCTCCATCGTTAATACCTATATCAATAAATTGGTTTGGAGGAAATGTATCGTATTTTCCTATTGGAGTATATAAAATACGGTCTGGCATTAACTTTTTAGAAGAAGACCCAGACTCTACAAAATAATTTACATTACATACAAACGCTCTTTGATTGCAAACTGTTACATCTTTATAAAATAAACCTGCTGACTCGCCAAAAGATAGATGGCCTACATCATGGCTAAATCCATTCAATGATTCGTATGTATCTATACTAGGACCTTTTATTTCTATACCAGAGGTATTTACAAAGTTGTCACCACTACCTCCATTTGTAAAAGCAACAAACTCATCACCCATACTTTTGCGAACACCTCGCTCAAAATCTGCATCTAAAAACAATGTAAATAAATCTGTACTATCTTTTTTTCGTATGTATATTCTACCACCTTTTATTCGTTTGTTACTTGCTCCAGTTCCCCTGACTAAACCTAGTAATACATTAGTAAAATATTGACTTATACCCATAGTTACCGATTCAGGATATATATATAATAATGACTCTTGATTACCTTCGTACACAAAAGAAGACGCTATTTCATATGTAGTAGCCTCCCATAAACCATCAGCATCTGTAGATTCTATTGTTATGTCTAAATCAAAACCATTATTTATTACTGCGTAGTTTGCACTACCGCTTTCAGTGACATTGCCTGCAGTAGGTGCAGCTAAATTATTAACAACTCCTACCCACGTATTAACAGCGCCACCGGGGATTGTGCCTGTTCTGTCTATATGTCCATACCAAAAAGCTTCATTTCCTGTTTGTCCTGTCTCAGAGTCTAATACTCTTAAAGCTCCATTAGCATAGTAATAATTCTGTTCACCCCCAGCATGATTAGTTCCTAAGTCAATAGTATTTAGGTGATTAGAATTATCTCTTGCGCTTATAGTATTAAACGGGTCTTCTATTATGTCTACTTGACCTTCTGCTACGTCTGCAAGAGCCAACAACTCTATTGATTTTTCATTATTACTTAAATCGTTATCAGCTTTAAATAAAAATGAACCATATCCACTTGTAAGACTTCCTGCTGACCTGCTGGTTTCTGCTACTGATGCAGTAGATGAAAATACCTGTCCCTGTCTATGTACTTGCATATTACTGACTGCGGTTATTTCATTATCTCTTATATCTCTAGCATCAAACTTTGTGTTGATACCACCTGAGAAATCTGATAATTTTAAAAACTGTTTTGGCATTAGTCTTTTATTTCAAAGTGTACTAGGTCATCAAAGCGATTATCTTTGGTTTGCGTGTCTTGGTCCCAGTCTCCGCCCCATCTAATGTTTAATCCCATCTGACTGGCAATACCTAACACATAACCACCAAAGTAATGAAATCTATCTCTATCGGTCCAGTCTATCGGATACGGCGCAACATCCACAGCAATACTCGGATTCTTATTGTGCTTACCATTAGGATACTTAACTTTACTATTGCCTTTACGGTAAGCTTCGTTTTGACGTTGTTCGCCTCTATAGCCTTCAATAATCGTGCAATCATATTTTTTAACTACCTCCTTAAAAAGTTTTACTAACCTTTTATCGCAAGTGTTTAATTTTGATTTACTTTTACTACTAAACCTAGGCATTACTTATTTAAAACTTTACCCATTACATCTTCAAAGACTTCATAAATAGCAGAAATAATTTTTTCTTCCGTGTCTTCATTGATAATAGGAATGTTAACATTCTTGTTTAATTCGTCAATTACTTTTTGTTTGTTCTCTTCGTTAAAAAGATATTCCATAACCATTTTTTGTAGCATATTAGCTCCTTATTTCGTTTTTTATTTTAATTATTAAATATACTAAAGTTGCAACTGATACTGCCATCTGTAATATCATAGGCAAGTTGGTCCACCACACTCCAACTCCTACTGCTCCATTTAAAACAGCTTTTGTTGAATCTATCATAAAACTAACTCGCCTTTCCATTGATACGTCCTTTTAGGTACGCTAAGTCATCAGTAACATCATTTAACTCTTTTACAATATCTTCTCTATGCCGAGCGCTAGTATCATCTGACTTGTTCCATCTTTCAATAAGTTTAATTACAATGCTTTCTACATTTTCTACTGTAGATTCTATTTTTGTCATATCTTGCCTTATTACATCTAAGTCTTCATTCTGAGCTTTTTGGCTTTTCATAAGGTTTACTATCATCATAACAAACAGCGATACAATAACACCAATAGCTCCATACTCAGCATAGGTTTCAATCACTATTTTCCTACCATTTTTTGTGCTTTATTGTGAGCTTGTTTAAATGATTTACCTTTACGCATTTC
>CEUT01060625.1_pt1 | contig 10791 bp, 17 predicted proteins | sample 531401 | NCBI WGS metagenome assembly CEUT01 (sample SAMEA2622821, study PRJEB7988) | marine metagenome | biome: marine biome (ENVO:00000447); feature: surface water layer (ENVO:00002042); material: "saline water (ENVO:00002010), including plankton (ENVO:xxxxxxxx)" | depth 5 m | reverse complement strand
AGGACAGATATTAAATAGATTGGAGAATTAATGCCAATATATGATTATGAGTGCAGAAACTGCGATGCAAAAGTTAGCGATGTCTTTCAAAAAGTAACAGATCCAGAGCTAAAAAAGTGTGAAACTTGCGGCACAGATGGTCTTTATAAAGTATTGACCGGAGGACTTCATGGTTTCATGGCAGGTAGTGATACCATCGGTAGTATTGCAGACAGAAACACAAAAGCAAATAAAAATAAAATCAATGAAATGGAAGCTATGAAACGTGAATCACAACCAAAGGTTGAAAAGCCTTGGCATCATGAGCATACAACCAAATCTATGAAAGAAATTAGTAAAATGTCAAACGAGCAAAAGACTAGATATATTATGGAGGGAAGATGAAATACCTAGACAAAAATGGACAAGAAGAAATAATAAAACCAAAAGAGACTAACTTTAACAAGAAAGGTTCTCACGTAGTAAACAGTAAAGAAAAAGTTTTTGCAAAAATAGTATCTTCTAAAGGTTCAGAAAACTATTTAATATCCACCTACAAAAATGAAATATATGATCCTATCGGATTAAATTCTAATAGAGAGAGATACCTAGAAACAAAATTGAAAACCGTATCCAAGGATACATTCGATTTTTATTTGATTTACCTACAGACTAACAATTCTATTTATTTAACAAGAGCAAACAGGAGATTTATAAATGAGTAAGCGAGGACCATTGAGCAAGATTGAAAAGTTTTATATTGAGCAAAATTTAGAACTAGGAGTGGAAAAACTTGCTTCTGAGCTAGACAGAGCAAAGAGCATTGTGAAGGCATACGCTTCAAAGTGCGATCCGCCTGTACAAAAAGAAGAAACGCCACTATCAGAGCAAATAGTTAGCAACAAAAGAGGTTCTACAGTTATGACTGAAAACGGATCTATACTAAGTGATGATTTTAGATCAAAGAAGTCTAAGAAAGAACAACGTAGACCAAATTGTGTGGCTACAATAAAATGAATAATGAAAAGTTTAGAGAAAAATACAAGAAAAACAACAGAGCCATTTGGATAAGATGTAAACTAACAAATGGTGAAGAGTTTAATCTTGATGAACATAAAGACTGGACAAACCTAAAAGGTAAGTGCGAACAGGAAAGACTTTATTTTTCTGAACTATATTTACAGTATAAATCTCACAAGGAATCTATTGACATAGAAAATTCTGATGGTATATATATAGTAAGATCCGTAATGGGCCAGATGGGAGGTGAAACAAAAAACTATTTCACCACCGGCATCGTAAATGGCGAAAAAGTCAAAAAGAAGATGTGGATAACACCAGAATTAATTGTAACCAACGAGTATGAAGATGAAATTGAAAACTGTTTTGAAGAAGCAATCATCTATGACAAAACGGAAAAGAACTGAGAAGAGTAAATATAAACATCAAAGCACAGGCGATCATTGTACCTGTGCTGCATATCTTGCGGAAATGATGTGCCTTCGTTTAGCAGAGTATAAAAACGAAGGAAACTTGACATACAAGTTCTGGAATAAGAAACCTTGGGACTGGACTTTTAAGCAACAAATGTTTACCGCAAACTCTCTAATAAAACAGTACGGAGAAAAAGCTGTTGTTCGTGCTGTCATTAATCATAAGTCTGTATTTTCTTTAAAAAATAAAAGAATTGTTCCTGAAATTAAAAAGCAAGTTGCTATAATTAAGGAGGAAGCTCAAAAGAATGCACAGGAACTGAATGTAAAAAAAGAAGCGCAAACCAGAAAGAAATCATACGGAAAAAAATCTAGCTTAAATAAACTGAGAGGATTAAATGGCAAAAAAGAAAGCGAAGAATAAGTTTGATGATGATATTGTTAGCAATCAAATTATTGGAAAGTATGGCGATATTGTAGAGCAAGGAACAAAAGTTCTTGCCGACCTGCAAAACTTTAAAACTATTGGTATTTCACCATCGCTAGATTTGGCTACAGGTGGTGGCCTCAGAGAAGGTAGTGTTGTTGTTATGACCGGCGACCCAAAGACCGGCAAAACAACTACATCACTTTACTTTGCGGCAAAAGCTCAAGCCGCAGGTAAAAAAGTATTCTACTTTAACACTGAGGGTAGACTCACTAAAGAAAACTTCACAGGCATTAAAGGTCTTGATGCTAGCAAAATTAAAGTTATTCAAGCGACTGACAATCAACCAGTTGTATCTGCTGAAACATTTCTAAATGCTATTGAGACATACGTTAAGAACACTCCAGACTTTGTGGCTATTATTGACTCTGTGTCTAATATGGTTCCGCAGGATGAACTCGACGGAGACGTTAGAGGCGGCGTCAGAGCGCAACTACCAAGACTTCTATCAATGTTTTTTAAACGTATTAGCAATGATGTAGCAAGAACTAAGTCCATTCTTATTTTTATTACACATAACATTGCCAATACTGGTGGTTCGCGATGGTCTCCCGCGAAGCTTGCTGACTGCGGCAACATGCTACAGTATCAAGCAGGAACGAACATGGTAATTACTCATCGTGGAAAGTGGGAAGAGACAGACGAAGCTGGAAACGATGTTGGTCAAGTTGCCAACTGGATTGTAAAGACCTCTGCGGCTGGAGGCAAGCCAAACTCTAACGCTATTTCATATATTAGATATGGAACTGGGATTGACGAGGTAAGAGAGCTATGCGAGATAGCTAACGAGCTTACTTTTATAAAGCAGGCTGGAGCTTGGTATACGATACTATCTGCGATTACGTCTGATGACAAAAGAGTTGTTAATTTGCTAAAGAAAAATGATGTAGACCCAGAAGACAAAGAAGCAGTAGAAAAGTTTTTTAAGTTTCAAGGTATGTCAAAACTGAGCGAGTTTATAGAAACAAATCCTGAGATTCAAAGCTTCCTATACGATGAAATAAAAAGTGTACTATGAAAGTTGTAGGTTTAAACGGCAGAGAGTACAATATAAATTTAAAGAAATATATTGTAAAAAATAATGACAAAACCGTTAAATCAAAGTATCATATAGCAGCAAGAGAATTATTGGCAGCGATGTTCAAGGGTTACACCGTTCTGGAAGAAGTTAAACTTCCGGGTTCTCGTTGCCCAAGTAAAAGGTCTGCATTGTTCTTGGACTTTTTTATACCTAGTTTCTCGCTGGGTATAGAAGTTCATGGGCAGCAGCACTATGAATTCTGCAAATTTTTTCACAAAACAAAAGCGGGTTTTCTTACATCGCAAAAGAGAGACTTTATTAAACAAGATTGGTGCAGTCTAAATAGTATTGATCTTATAGTGTTAAAATATTCCGACAGCACAGAAGACTGGAGAAATCAAATTGACAGCCGCTGAAAGACTGAAAGAGTTTCTTGATGGTATTGAGACATATATCACAGCTAAAAATATAACTCCTACTAAATTTAATCCAGAATTTGCTATGGCAGAAACATTGTCTATGGATGATTTAGATAAGATAAATCAAGATGAATGTTTTGCTTACGCATACCAATTAATGCAGTACGTAGATCACGTTGGGACAGAGCGCGCTCAGTGCGAAAACGTAATTCGTTGGTGTGATAACTCACTACAGAGCATTATATCCGAAGCGCTTACCAGTGGCGTTTGGGATACTTACGCAAAGCATGAAACTAAAGTTGCCACTATCTTGAGAAATAATGAATTAGCTAAAAAAATAAACGAATGGAAACTAACGGCTCAAGGAAGACTTGAAAATATTAAGTCTAGAGAGTATAATATAAGAAGAAAGGCAGACATTCTTTTTGAAAAAGGTAAAAGAAAATGAGTGACGATATTGTAAAAACTCTTCTAGAGTCTTTGACAGATGAACAAAAGGCAGAACTAGTAAAGTCCTTGGTCAAATCTCAAGAAGTAGAAAAAACAGAACAGAAAGAAGAGACGGCCTCTTCTGAAGCGCAAGTGGGTGAAGACTTTCGTGTTACTAATTCTAAAATAGAAAGAGGGAGAAGTCCTGTGAGAGCGAGAAAAAATCGCTGGGAAGATACTGGTGAATGGCAATTGCCAGAAGGTGAAGAAGAGTGGGGAGGAACTAGGAAGCGAGCAGCAAGGAACAGAAGTAAAGCAAAAAAGGTCAAACTAGAATGTTCGGTATGTGGTAAAACTTACTACGAAAACCCAAACTTGGTATACGGAGAATACCACCGATGTAATCGGTGTGGGGGTAAGTAATGGAATCCAAGTTGTTGGACTTGGGTGCAGAGAGAGCGGTTCTAGCCGGTCTCTTTACCTACGGTCTAGAATCATATGTTGAAATTAGCGATTTAATTGATCACAATAGTTTTTGTCATCAAAACAATCAATTGATATATAAATGTATCGAAAAGATACTTTTAAAAGAAACTGAAGTTGACCTACCAACGTTGCTTTCTGCTGCGGATCAGCTTGGGTTTTCTGAAACAATACAAACTAAGCAAGAGCTTGAGTACATAAATTCTTTGATGGAGTTTCCAGTAAAGAAAGATAATGTAATTCACTTTGCCGCACAGATAAAAAAGTTTGAGTTCGCCAGAAAAATTAGAAGTCTTGCCAGTAAGATTGGTAGAGATATAGAAGAAATCAAAGGCGACGAAGATATTGATGATATCATCGGTATCGTAGAAAATCCTATTACAGAGTTTCTTCAGGACGATGACACAAGAGACAAGCCTGAAAAGATAGGAGAAGGATTAGAAGAATATGTTGACTTTCTTATCGAAAACAAGTGCGACCAGATCGGTATACCTAGTGGCTTTGATAGATATGATGCCGCTATTGGTGGTGGTCTTAGACGCAAATGTGTAGACCTAGTTTCTGCTCGACCTAAAGTTGGCAAGTCTGTATTCGGTGATAATGTTGCCGTGTCTGTAGCAAGAAAGGGTGTACCCGTTTTGATGCTAGACACAGAGATGAGCAAAGAAGATCATCTAAACAGAATCTTGTCCAGTATGAGTGGGGTTCCTATTAGTGAAATATCCACAGGAAAGTTTGCGCAAGACGAAGAAAAGTTTATTGCTGTCAAAGCAGCTATGGACGAAATCAAAGATATACCATACACCTACGTTAGTGTAGCGGGAGCGCCATTTGAAAACATCCTAAATCATATTAAACGATGGGTAATTCAAGAAGTCGGCACAGACGAGAACGGAAGAACAAATGAGTGCGTAGTCGTCTACGATTATCTAAAACTCATGTCATCTGCTGGTATTTCTGGAAACATTCAAGAGTATCAAGCGTTGGGTTTCCAAATTACAAACCTACACAATCTTGCTGTCAAGTATGACTTTGCATGTCTTGCCTTCGTTCAGTTAAACAGAGATGGTATCACAAAAGAATCTACGGACGCTGTAAGCGGTTCTGACAGACTTATCTGGTTGTGTACGTCATTCTCTATCTTTAAAGAAAAGTCAGCAGAGGAACTAGCAGAGGACGGTCCAAAGGCGGGTAATAGGAAGCTTGTGCCTATTGTCTCCAGACATGGACCCGGAATGCAGGATGGAAACTATATAAATCTTAGGATGGACGGTGATTATGCAAAACTATCTGAGTTAAGAACAAGAGATGAGTTTATAAAATCTGGAACTGATGATGCCATAGAGGGCGCAGAACTACCTTTTGAAGAGGAATCCAATGAGCTATAAAGCACATTTCAAAGGTGGGCCAAAGCATGGCGATACAGTTATAGTGTCAACCGTTCAAAAAGTTTATAGTGTCACAACTGTTTACGATACGAGCGGTTTTAGAACTAAATCTAAGTACAATCTAGTAAAGCAAGAAGATGAAAATCTATACTACATGCTAGATGAAGAAAGGTTTGATGGAGTCGATCCAACTCCTTTTGAAAGGAACCCAAGATGAGTATCGTGCCGCTTTTTATAGCAACGTTGTGTTATGTATTAACTTGTATATCAAACCTAAAACAAAGGGACTATCCTCACGCTCTGGTTTGGTTTGCCTACACTCTCGCTAACTGTGGACTACTTTGGTATGAATGGAACAAAACAAAAACTTGATTTAAATAAGGTAAAAGATCTTATACTTGATAATATAGATGTATTACTAGAAGACTTGGGCCTAGAGTATGAACAAGTATCCGATAACATTTTTATGAAATGTCCAATACATGGAGGCGACAACGATAAGGGTTTGTCAATATCTTTAACTCAAAAAAACTGGCGCTGCTGGACTCGCGGGTGTCAAGAAGATTTTGGTACTGATATATTTGGATTTATTAGAGCCGTCAGGGAGGACGGCACTTTTTCTGACACGTTAAGATATGTGTGTAGACTTTATAATATTGGCAACGAGTATAAATCTACATCAACCAAACCTAAAGCTAAAAAAAGCGAGTTTGACGAAATAGTTAATATATTTAGCAAAAAGAAAAAGAACATGAAGTCAGAATATGTGAGAGACGTAGAAACTTTAAATAATTCATTTTATTTTGAAAAAAGAGGATTTTTACCTGACACACTGGAGCATTTTGGAGTACAAGATTGTATAGACAAAAATTCTAAGATGTGGAATCGCGCTATAATTCCAGTTACCTTTGAAAACAAAGAGGTGGCATATATAGCGAGAGCAGCAAAGAATTTTATACAACCTAAGTATTTATTCTCTAAAGGGTTTAAGAAAACAGAATATCTGTACAATTATGATAATGCAATAGAAGTCGCCAAAGAAAAACACGCCTTGTTTCTTGTAGAAGGACAGGGTGATGTTTGGAGAATGTACGAAGCGGGCGTGAAGAATTGTGTAGGTCTTTTTGGAAAGGATATATCAGAGACTCAAAAATCTCTGCTTATAAAATCAGGCGTTACTGACTTGGTGGTGCTAACGGACAACGACCAAGCTGGCAGAGAAGGTAGAATGAAAATACAAAGAGAGCTAAATAGAATGTTCAATTTAATTTACCCTCCTATGCCCAAGAAGGACGTAGGAGACACATCGGTTAAGAAGATACAGAAACATATTTTATCCCAAGTGGAAGGACTTTACTAATGATTATAGGTATATCTGGAAAAAAGCAAGCAGGAAAAACGACAGTAGCTAATATTATTCATGGAGAAATATTACTCAAGAATAACATGATTGTTGATTATAACATTAACGAGAGTGGAAAGCTGATTATTAAAACAAAAAACTCTAAAGGTCAAGAAGGGTGGGGTGAATTTGATATCGAACGTAAAGATGAAGCGTTTGTTGAATACGCACACTATAACATGTGGCCTTATGTTAAACTATACAACTTTGCAGACCCCGTAAAAGATATGTGCATAAATCTTTTTGGGTTTACATACGAACAAGCATACGGAACAGACGAGCAAAAGAATGAGATTCTTCCAGATATTCGCTGGGAAGATATGCCACGCTTTCAAAATATGAAGCTGATGAAAAAGATGCCCATAGACGCAAAGAAAAGTTGGAAATGGCGTGAAGGAGAAATGACAGCGCGTGAGTTTATGCAGTTTTTTGGGACTGACATAATGCGCAAGATTCATCCAAATGTTTGGGCGAACGCATGTCTAAATAAAATAACCAAAGAAGGCAGCGATCTTGCCGTTATTGCAGATGTTAGGTTCCCAAATGAGGTTGAAGCTATCAACAAAGCGGGAGGAAAAGTTTTGAGACTAGAAAGAAATATTCACAACGATGGTCATGATAGTGAAGTTGCTCTAGACTCAAAAAATTACGATCACTCTAATTTTTGGAAAGTTCTTGATAATAAAAAAATTGACATTGGAGACACAATTAAAAAAGTTCGTCGGTTGATGGAGTCTATATAATGGTTAAAGAATTATTAATACCGAGAAAATATGAACACAAGATAAGATTAGGCAAGAAACAAGATGGTGGATATGTGGTTTCTAAAAATCATTTATCAAAAAATCTTATTTCAGTGGGATGCGAAAACCAAACTAGTTTCGAGTCAGATTATTTGAATCTAGTTCCAGACTCAAAAATCCATATATTTGATGATGTTGTTTCATCGCCAGACCTAGCAAACAAAGATGAAAGAGTGAGCTTCACTAAAAAATTTGTATCTACTTTTTCTGATTTGAACATAGATAAACCCTGTACAGTACAAATGGATATAGAAGGAGCAGAGGTTAGACTGTTTGGTGAAAGCGACTTGTCTGGCATTGAGATGATAGAACAGCTTATCATTGAATTTCATTTCCACAAGAGAATGTGGCCTCTATTTCCACAGAACGGTCCAGATGAAAAAATAGAAAAAGCTCTACAGGTTTTAAATGAACACTTCACTTTGATTCATATACATATAAATAACTGCGGCCTTACTGACGGTTGGCCTATGTATAAAGATTTATATGATCCAATAGAATTAACCTACATAAAAAAAGATGAATCACTGCCGATTGAAACGGAAAAGTTTCCCATAGAAGGTTTAGATTTTCCAAATCGTCCCGGCGCTTTTGACCCTGTAATAGATTGGTGGATAAAATGATAGTAACTTATATTAGATCTTCTAGCTATAATGGTTACGATTACTGCCAAATGCAGTACTTTTTGACCTATGTGCTTGGTCACAGATCAGATAGTGGAAAGAAAGCAGAACTCGGAACTATGGTCCACAAGGTTATGGAAATACTTGCAGGATTAAAAAAGTTCCAACAAGATAATCCTAGAAAAAAATATTTAGTTGTAGAAGATGATGCTGCTGGAAAAGTCAGGATACATAAGGACAGACTTTTAACAGATGAACTTGTTAATGAATTAGTAGATCTTAGTATAAAATGCTACGAAAAAGATTCTAAGCACAAGTGGATGCCAGCAGATAGAAAACAAGTTTCTAAACTGAGTTGGGACACACTTAATTACAACGAAGGGCAGTTTGACCCAAGACTGAGAGATGTTGTCGATCCAGAGCCTCACTTCGACATTCCAATCGAGGAAGACTGGGCAAAGTATGAATACGAAATGCCAGACGGCGAAGTAATTAAGGGTAGATTAGCAATAAAAGGCACGATTGACCTTGTAACTAAGATAAATGATGATACAATAGAAGTAATTGATTGGAAGACTGGACGTAGGCTTGACTGGGCCACAGGACAAGAAAAAGACTATAAAAAACTTACGACAGATGCGCAATTATTACTATACAATTATGCAATATCTAAACTTTATCCAGATTACAAACAGGCAATTATGACTATCTTTTTTGTTAAGGATGGTGGTCCGTTTAGTATGTGCTTTGATAAAGAAGATCAAGATAAATTTCTTGGCATGTTGAAAAATAGATTTGAAGAGATAAAGGCAAATGTATCTCCTAAACCATTGCGAGAGGACAGAAGTCATTGGAAATGTACAAAGCTATGCCACTTTTATAAGAATAATTGGCCGGAAACAGACACTCCAATGTGTATACATATAGGGGAGAGATTAAAAACTGACGGTATAGATAAAACCGTAAAAGACTGTACTAATGAAGGATTCTCAATAGGTTATTACGAAGCTCCGGGTTAAGAGGGAAAAATGTTTAATCATATACATATTGGTCGAAGGGCATTTCTGCAAACTAGTTTATTTGCTGCTGCTGGCACACAATTTGCTTTTGGCGAACAGAAGCACTACGAAAGCATTGAAGGTCAGGCAAAAAGCATGATTTTCATATATCTTCCGGGAGGAATGGCGGCTCAAGAAACACTTGATCCTAAGACTGTAGCTCCCCTAGAGTATCGTGGCTCCATGAAAGCGATCAATACTAATGTTGATGGAATCCAGATCAATGAAAGGTTTACAAAAACCGCAAAGATCATGGATAAACTGACAATTATCAGGAGCATGACGCACGGAGAGGCTGCACACGAACGAGGAACAAACAGTATTTTCACAGGTTACAAGCCTAGTCCTGCACTCCAGTACCCTTCTATGGGGTCTGTTGTTTCTCATGAGTTCGGCTCTAGGGATAATCTTCCTGCTTATATTTGTGTACCAGAAAAGCCCAACGAGTTTGCAGGAACCGGATATTTAAGCAACGCATACGCTCCGTTTTCTTTGGGTTCTGATCCTGCTTCTGATAAATTCAAGGTTAGAGACTTGTCTTTTAACGTTACGGATGAACAATTTATAAAGCGTAAAAGATTACTAGAGATTGTAAACAAAAACATGAATCAGAAAGTTAATTCTGACGCTGTGAAAGCTATGAACACTTTTTATGAAAAAGCTTACGACCTTGTTGGAGATCAAAAAGCCCAAGACGCTTTTGACATAGAAAAAGAAAAACCAGAAGTACGCGATAGATATGGACGCAATACTGCTGGAGCAAGGATGCTTATGTCTAGAAGACTGGTTGAAGCGGGTGCTAGATTTGTGTCCATGACTTATGGTAGCTGGGATATGCACCAAAATATCTTTGGCGGTATAGATTCTCAAGTTCCACCATTTGATCAAGCGTTTGCTGCGCTAATTCAAGATTTGACAGAAAGAGGACTTTTGGAATCCACCTTGGTTTGTGTAGTATCGGAGTTTGGAAGAACGCCTAAAATAAATAAAGATGCTGGACGTGACCATTATCCCAAGGTGTTTAGTTCTATTCTTGCTGGCGGTGGAATTAAAGGTGGTATGACTTATGGTAGAACTGATGCCACCGGCACAGAGCCAGAAGATAATCCAGTCCCTATTCCGCACTGGGCGACAACTATCTATCATCAAATGGGAATAAATGCCGATAAAGAACTAATGGCTCCCGGAGATAGACCTATTGAAATCGTAGACTTTGGTAAAGTAATTGAGGATATTATAGTATGATTAACAGAAGAAACTTTATAC
>CEUT01057537.1_pt1 | contig 10795 bp, 3 predicted proteins | sample 531401 | NCBI WGS metagenome assembly CEUT01 (sample SAMEA2622821, study PRJEB7988) | marine metagenome | biome: marine biome (ENVO:00000447); feature: surface water layer (ENVO:00002042); material: "saline water (ENVO:00002010), including plankton (ENVO:xxxxxxxx)" | depth 5 m | reverse complement strand
CTATTCAGACTGAGGTAGATGGATTGAGTGCAGCAACATCCTCATATCTTACAGGATTAGGTAGTGGTGTAGTAAGCGGTTCTAAACAAATTACAGATTTTGGATTCATATCCTCATCAGATTCAACTACATCATTAAATACATACACATCTTCAGCTAATATAAGATTGACTAATTTAGAATCTACAACTTCTTCATTAGACCAAAGAGCTGATAGATTAGAAGCATTTACAGGTTCTGTACTAATTAGTTCTTCTGCACAAATAACGGCATTGGGATTCGTTTCTGAAAGTGGAGGGGAAAACACATCACTAAACGCATTTACATCTTCAGCAAATGTACAATTAAGTAATTTAGAAGCATTTACAGGTTCTGTACTAATTAGTTCATCTGCACAGATTACCGCTTTAGGATTTGTTTCTGAAAGTGGAGATAGTACACCTGCTGGAACAATTAGTGGTTCAGAGCAAATTACAGATTTAGGATTTATTAGTTCATCTGATTCTACAACATCACTAAACACATTTACCTCTTCTATACAAACAGAGGTTGATGCATTAAGTGCAGCAACATCATCTTACTTAACCTCAAGTGGTTCGGTAGATTTTACAGATATAACTTCAGTACCAAGTGGTATTTTAAGTGGTTCTGAACAAATCACTGGTTTAGGATTTATTAGTTCATCGGATTCTACAACTTCTTTAAATACTTATACTTCTTCGGCTAATATCAGATTAAGTAACTTAGAATCAACGACTTCATCATTAGACCAAAGATTAGATAGTATTGAATCAGAAAGTGGTTCTTACATATCAAATTCAGATACAGCATCGATGACTGTAAATTCAGCATCAATAGCTGAATATACATCTGAATGGAAACTGACCGCTGAAGGTTCAAATCATTATGTATTCCAAGGACCAGGATTTACTGGTTCAGCATCAGACCCTAACATTTATTTAGTTAGAGGACAAAAATATAAATTTACAAATAATATGGGTGCACACCCATTCAGAATACAAACAACTCCAAATGGTGCATCTGGTACAGAATATAATAATGGGGTAACTAATAATAATGTTTCGAATGGTACACTCATATTTGATGTACCAATGGAAGCACCTGATGTACTTTATTACCAATGTACTTCACATGGTAATATGGGTGGTGCAATATTTGTTTCGCATGTAAGTGGAAGTAGTGGTGGTTCAACTGATATTACATCACTAAATTCCTATACAGCTTCAAATGATATTAACATAACAAATATTCATTCGACAACTGCATCTTTAAATACATTCCAATCATCCGCAACAATTAGATTGAATAATATGGAATCTACTACATCTTCATTTGATGGTAGATTGGATAATATTGAAGCAGCTACAGGTTCTTACATAAGTGGATTAGATAGTGGAATAGTTAGTGGAGCAGGTCAGATAGGAGCTTTAGGATACATAAGTGGTTCTCAAGTTTCATCTTCAATATCATTTGATGGTAATAGAACAGTATCTAATACAGACTTACCTTCGGGTGTTTATAATAATAACTTTGGAACATCTGGTTCAATACAAAATTTCTTAGAAGCAGTATTTTTCCCAAATACATCACCTGTAATTAATTCAGTATCATTTAGTATAGATGAATTTGAGGATACAGACTCTATAGTAGGAACTGTTTCAGCTACAGATGCGGAAGGACAAACAATAACATTCGCTACTCAAAGTGGATACTCAGCTGATAAATTTACAATAAACTCCTCAACGGGTGTAATTACTGCAAGAGCAAGAACCACATCATCAATAAATACGGATACATCAGTATTTGCAGGTGGAGCACATCCATTCTTAATAAAAGCAACAGATACATTTAGTGGTACAACAAACAAAACAATTCATATTAGAGTAACACCTAATACCGCACCTAAATTCAGAGAAGGTTCAGCTGGAGGAACTATTATTACATCCGTAGCTGCAAGTTTCAATGAAAATTCATCTAACAACGCTTTAGTGAAAAGAGTTTACTTTACAGATGATGAAACTGATTCAATAACAATTACATCAAGTTCTATTGATAATGAACACTTTGATATTACAGTTTACTCTAATTATTTTGATATTAGACAAAATACAGGTTCATTAGATTATGAAGTACAATCATTGTACACATTTGCAGTAACTGCATCTGATGAACATTTCTTATCAGCATCGCAAGGTACAGTTGGGCAAACTATTTTACCTGTATCCGTAAGTGTAACTGATAATGTTCACCCAACGATAAACAATCAAACTCTTTCCTCAATTAGTGAAAATAGTTCAAATGGAGCAGTAGTAGCAACAATATCAGCTACAGATAATGAAGGAGATACAATAACATTTAGTGATTTCACACTTTACAAATTAGAATTAGATGATGCAAATGTATCAAGCGCATCATATGGTGGTACATCACATACTGACCCAACTAATAACGCATTCCAATGTAGTAGTACTGGACAGGTAACAAGAAAGAATGGTGTATATATAAATTCTGATTTAATTAACGAATATCAATATACAGTAAGAATTAGAGATTCATACAATACTGCATCTAACGAAGCAATTATTACAATACCTATTTCAGATGATACACCACCAACAGTATCAGATAACTGGAGTACTCCATATGTTATCGAATCAGCAGTTAGTGGAGCAAGTGTTTATGTTAACTCAAATGGTAGAAGTGGTACAATCGCTACATTCTCAGCAAATCAATCAGTTAACTGGACGATGAATAGTGGAAGTGGTGTATTTGATATTGATTCATCGGGTAGATTATCAATTAAAACCAATTTAAGTGGTTCTACAACATCGAGTGGAGATTTACTAAGTGGAAGTACCATAGCAACAAATACATTCGGTACAACTAAGGAAACACCATTTACAGCAAGTGTAGCTGCTAACCAAGCACCAAGTATATCATTTACAAACCAATCAGCTAAGTTTGAAACTAATTTAGCATTGAATGGTGTTTGTATGGTAAGTATGAGTGTAAGTGATGATGAATCCGATACTCCATTTAGTGCATCATTGAGTGGTTCTGATTTAGAATTAGTTTATTCCAACGCTAATTCATCATCAATTGGATTACACTTAACCGATAATGCAAGTGCTAGAGAATATTTTTATAGTGTAACAATTACAGACCAATTCGGTAAATCACAAACTTATAGTGATAGAAGTTTCACTGTAACAACATCAGCTGATTATGGTAAAACTTATGTATATCGTTCAGATTATGGTTCTGATAGTGGATTAAGTTCAAATTATTCAGCAGTGATGGGAATTAGCACCACAAATGGAGCAACACCACCAGAGGTAACCGCATTTACTGCAAATGATACTTCACCGATGAGATTGATAAGTTCATCATTAGGAGATGCATCATTAAGTTTAGCAGGTGGAGCAACCGCTACAAGAGTAGCAATACTAAGTGGTTCAAACTTAGATACAATATTAAGTGCTAGTACATTCTCAATGGGTGGAGGAGCAAATCAATACATAGTTATAGTACCATCAGGTTCAGATATGATTGGAGTACCAACATCGATGACTGATTCATTCGGTGGAAGTACCGCTGGTGAGTATGTTATGGCTATAAATGGAGATGGAAGTGGATGGGGAGCAGAAAGTTCGATTGTACACTTATTAGATACATCTGGTTCAATAAATGGTTATGATAAACATTTTGTAATAGGTAGAAAAGGACACAACGCAGCTAATTCAGTATTATTAAGAATTATAGCTAGTTCAGGTTCTTTACCAAGTTAATATTTATATATAAAGGAAAAAAGATAAGATGCCTTCATTTACTTCAAGATTACAATTAACAGACGCAGCAACTGGTTCTAATGTAGTATTAGCAGATGTTGAAAGAATCAAAGGTGCGTTTAAAACTTATGTTTCGGCATCAACAATGAATGCAACATCTGTAAATTATTTTTCAGATAAACAAATATTGTGGGTAGAGGATAGTGGTTCTTTATTTCAAGCAACTGTTACACCTGCAGATTATATAGAAACTTTTAATGATACTGTAACTTTTAAACCATTTAGTTATATAACTGGTTCATTTGTATCAGCATCATTTGATGGTATAAAGACATTAACATTCTTTGGACAAGATTTAAGTGGTTCGGAACAATTTTCAATGTCAGTAGATTTATCAGAACTTACAGGTTCTGGAGGAGGAGGTGGTGGCTCAGGTGATATTACTAGAGTAACTGCTGGTACTGGTATTTTAGGTGGAGGACCAAGTGGGGATGTAGTTGTAAGCTTTGATAGTGGTTCAGTAGCCGGTTTAGGATTAACAACTGGAAGTGGACAATTATTAGTAGATACGGGCTCAACTCATTTTCAAGGTGGAGTTCAGACCACAGAATTAGATGGTTCTGAATTTTAGTTATATTTATAATAGAAAATATAAACTCTATATAGAGTTTTAATCGGGGTATATACTCTTTAAAATGTTACGATTTAATTATTAAAAAAGGAAAATAAATTATTATGGCTCAAACTATTAAACATAGAAGAGGTAAACTCGAGAGTATAGCAAGTATAACCCCGATTAATGGTGAGTTAATCATCGCTTCGGGTTCTGACTTATCAGTACATCAAGAGGGTTTACTGTTTGTTGGGGTTGAAGGAAATGTATTAACTCCATCAAACAAAATATTAACAGGTTCGGCAGCTATCGATGTAACTGGTGGTTCATTTGACCATTCAGTCGATGGTATTCCGTACTATGACACCGATGACAAGAAATTATTTATTCTTGGACATGGTGGAAACACAAATGTAACCTTTACAACTAATTCGTTAGATTTATTAGGTTCAGGTATTGTTTCATCATCTACGCAAGTATCTGCATTAGCTGGTATTGAAGATTCAACTATAACTATTACTGCTGGTGATGGTTTAAAAACTGGTGGTTCATTCACTACAAATACAGATTCAGCTACAGAAATAACATTAGATATTGATGTATCTGATTTCGCTGGTACAGGTTTAGAAGCTGATGGTTCAGAAAATTTAAGATTAGCAGCGCAAGGTAATGGTATTGCTGGTGGTGCAGGTTCAACTTTATCTATTGATTTAGATGGTTCAACATTATCAGTAGGTGGAAGTGGTCTTAAAGCAAGTGATGGACTTTTAAATACATCATTGAACTCATTCACTGGTTCTACCAATTTAACAATAGCTGGTAACTCAGTAGCAATTAATGGTGGTTCGGTAACTTTCGCAAATATAGCTAAAGGTACAGGTACATTATCTGGTTCAGCTGGTGTAGCAGCTTTAGTTACGGATACAGCAGTAGCTCAAGCAGCTGACTCGATTGTATTCTTTGATGCTGATGATAGCTTACTAAAAAGAGAAGCAATTGGTGATTTCTTAACTGCAATCGCTGGTACTGGTATTTCTGTAAGTTCAAATCAATTAACGGCTACTACTGGTGATATTACAGGTGTAACTGCTGGAGCAGGATTAGTTGGTGGTGGAAGTAGTGGAGATGTAACTTTAGCAGTAGCTGGAGGTGTAGTCTCTGGTTCTTCACAACTTACTTCATCATTTGAACAAGTAGGTAATGGAATAGTATCTGGAGCAGCTCAAATAAACTCATTAATTAATGATACAATAGCTGCAACAATTGTAGCAGAAATAGATAATGATGAAATACCAATTGCTAAATTAGCATCAGATTCAATTACGATTGCTGGTAACTCAACTACATTAGGTGGTTCAGTAACTTTTGCAAATATAGCAAAGGGGACAGGAACTGTTTCTGGTTCAGCTCAAATTGATGGTTCAGCATTAGGTTCAAACAAAACTATTACAATTGGTGGAACATCCGTAACTTTAGGTGGTTCAATAACAGATGAAACTCTATTCGGAGGAACAGGCGTTGTATCTGGTTCATCTCAAATTTCTTTAGCTGGATTTGATACTGATGATTTATCAGAAGGTTCAACTAATAAATACGCAACCACTGCGAATGTTAAATCTGCACTTAACGCAAACTTAGGTACAGCAACAATTGGTGATAGTAATGATACTATTACGATTGCTGGTAACTTGACAGTAAATGGTACAACAACATATATTTCATCATCTAACTTAAACATAGGTGATAACATATTAGAGTTGAATTATGCTGGAACAGCAGCTGATGCTGGTATCTTAGTAAAAGATGCAGTTTCAACTGGAACTTCAGGTTCATTACTATGGGATGCTAGTGAAGATTACTGGATTGCTGGAGCATTAGGTTCAGAAGCAAGAGTAGTAGTTGGTACTGGTACAACAGGTGATATTGTTAAATTTAGTGCAGCTGGTGTAATCGCTGATTCGATTTTATCAGAAAGTGGTACAACATTAACAGTTTCAGATAATATAATTGTTAGTGGATTATCTAATAATCAGTTAGTTGCAACTAATGGTTCTAAACAATTAGTATCAACAACAGACATATCATCTCTAACATTAACCTTAGATGGTGGTGAATTTTAATCAGTAAAATGATAATAATAAGAAATCCCCTTTCGAAAGATTGGGGATTTTTTTTGGTTAATTTATATTCTATATATTTATTACTATAGAACTTATAGGGGTTTACAAATAAATGGCAGTACTGATATTCAAACAGGGTAATTATACCGAAACGGGCTCTTTAGCATACGCAGAACCAATTTTCTTTACTGATGCCAACACTTTAATTATAAGTGGAGGGGTTAGTACATACACAAATACTGAGGTTACACCTAGTATTTCGGCTGGTAGAGTAGGTTATAGAGTAGCAACAATAGATTCAATAAATACAGGTTCATTCTTAGTATCTGGTGATGTAAGTGCATCTAATTTATTCTTAGATGGTAACGCAACAGTTAGAGGAAACATCACAATGGGAGGAAGTGGACTTGATTTTGGTGATGCTTCAGATGATAATGTAGTATTCAAAGCAGATATTAGTTCATCATTTATACCAAATAATGATGATTCATTTGATTTAGGTAGTAATTCTCAAAGATGGAAAACCGCTTATCTTTCTAATTTAGACTTATCAGGTTCACTTTATGTAATTGGTGGACCAATCGATTTACATTCAGATACATATATTTCAGCTTCATCTGGTACATTCACACATTTGGATGTTGGAAGTTATTTAGATGTAGATGTTACAGGAAATACAACATTTGATGGACAAGGAACTTTATCAGTTTCTTCATCAGGCGCTCTCAAAATAGATTCACCAACTTCAATTAGTATAGGTACGAATTCCGATGCCCCTATTGATATTGATTCTACTACCTTAGATATTGATTCAAGTGGTGATATTACAATAGATACAGATAATGCTAAAATAGCTATAGCTGCTGGTACAACCGCATCTTTAGATGGTGAAGAAGGTATTCATATTGGTTTAGAAGAAAGAGTACCAGTAAGAATAGAGGGTAACTCTGTAACTATAAATGGTTCGGCTAATGTAGATATAGATGCAGATGGAGGAAAATTAACATTAGATGGTTCTACTGGAATTGATATCGGTGTAGAAACTAATGTACCGATTGATTTACATGCAACTACCTTAGATATAGATGCTAGTGGAGCATTAACAATTGATTCATCAGCTACTACTCTAGTATCTACAGGTTCAATTTATTTAAATTCAAGAGCATCAACTTTAGCTTTATCATCATCTGGTGATATATCTGTTGATTCAGAAACTTCAATCAGTATAGGAACTGAGCAAGATGTACCAATCGATGTAGATTCATCAACTTTAGATATAGATGCAAGTGGTGCAATCACTATTAGTGGTAGTGGTGTATTCGATGTAAACGCTGCTGGAGCTTTAACATTAGATTCAGATACATCGATTTCTATCGGTACTGATAAAGATAAACCAATTGATATAGATGCTAGTACTTTGGATATAGATGCAAGTGGAGCAATAACAATAGATGGTACTTCAACTTTATCTATTGATGTAGATGGAGCAACAAATATTAATACTTCAGTAGGAGGTATTGAAATAAATTCAGAAGCTGGTAGTTTAACATTAGATGGACATACTGGAGTAGATATAGATGCATCAAATAGTGGTAAAGTTACTATTGATGGAGCAGGTGGAATTGATATCGGAGTTGCGGCAGATGTTGCAATTGATGTTGATTCTTCAACATTTGATTTAGATGCAAGTGGAAATATTACTTTAGATTCCGCAACTGGAATTAATGTAGGTACTGTAAATTCAGGTGTACCGATTTCTATTGGACACACAACTTCAGAAACAACAATAAATGATAACTTAACTGTAACTGGAAACTTTACAGTAAATGGAACGACAACATATGTTTCCTCATCGAATGTAACAATCGGTGATAGAATTATAGAATTAAATTATTTGGGTGCTACTGGTAATGGTGGTATCTATGTAGGTGATGCAGATGGAACAACAACATCAGGTTCATTACTTTGGGATTCATCAAATGATTATTGGATAGCAGGAGCAAAAGATGTAGAACACAAAATATTATTATCAAATGGTGATTCTATCATAAGTGGTAGTGGTACAAATAATCAAATAACAACATTTACAGGTACACATGGAGTAGATTCATCAGCAAACTTAACATTTGATGGCTCAATACTAAGAGTAACTGGTACACAAGAAATAACATCGAACCTTAGTGGTTCAGCATCAGCTTCATTCGCTGATTTAAAAATATCAGATGATGCAAGTATAGCATCTCTTACTGTAACTGATTTAACAAACGATAGGGTTGTTATCGTTGGCGGTGGAGGAGAAATAGAAGATTCTGCTAATCTAACATTTGATGGTTCTACTTTAGGAGTTACTGGTAATGTTACCGCAACTGCTAGTGGTTCATTTTTAAATGTAAATGCAACAGAGTTTCTAACTTCAGCACAAGCTACAATTGGTAATGTTCTTATATCAGGTTCAGTAATACAAGCACCTGGCGGTTCACCTTTAATAGTAAACGATACGCTAAGTTTAAATAGTAATAATATTACTAATGTTCAGAGTATTACCGCAACTGCTAGTGGTTCATTTAAAGATGTAAAGGTAACTGATAATGTAACTGTAGATGGTGTAGTAAGAGCTGAGAGATTAAATGTAACAAGTAGTGAAAACATTTTAGCAACATTTGAATCTACAGATGCAGCAGCTAAAATAGTTCTAAAAGATGTAAATGGTGAAGGAGCTAGATTTTCTTATTTAGGAAGTACCGATACTGTTGGTATAGGTCAAAGCAATACTCATAATGAAATGTCTATTCACATTAATGATAATGAGAGAGTAGCAATTGGTAGTAATCACACTATTCCGCACGCAGTATTGGATGTTAGTGGAAGTTTGATAGTAAGTGGTACTCAAGAAATTAAATTTGGTGATTTAACTGTACATGAAACAGGTTCATTCGGAAGAGTGGTTGGTTCTATTGGAGCAACTAATGGAGTGATAAGTGGTTCTTCGCAAGTAAATATACAACTAACGCAAAATTATGAAAGACCAGCGATTGTTTCAAATGGTATAACGGCATCATTAGGAAGTGGTATTGAATCAAGTGAAATTTTAACATTATTAGATGGACATGGAATAGTAAGTGGTTCATCACAAATAAGTGGATTAGGATTTGTAACTGCTAGTGATGCAACTAAACATCCAAATTGGATAGCTTCTAATTTAGTAGCTGGTACTAATGTAACAATTAGTTCTGGAAGTGATACCTTAACAATTAATTCCTCTGGAGGTGGAGGAGGTGGTGGAGTTGGTACACTTCAACAAGTTACTGATAGTGGCTCAAATACAACAAATGATATAGGAGTTGGAGCTGGTACTGATTCAACATCTAAAACTACTGGAGCATTAGTTGTATCTGGTGGTATGGGTGTACTAAATACAATAAATGCTGGTGGTGATGTAATCGCATTCGCATCATCAGATGAAAGATTAAAAGATAATATTAAACCAATCGAAAATCCATTAGAGGTTATTTCACAGATTAGTGGTAACACTTTTGATTGGAATAGTGAAAAACAGAATATTTATAATGGTAAGGACTATGGAGTAATCGCACAGGAAATCCAAAAAGTGATGCCTGAACTTGTAGATACAAGAGATAATGGTTACTTAGCAGTAAAATATGACAAGATTGTTCCTTTACTGATTGAATCAATCAAAGAATTGAAAAAAGAAATTGAGGAACTGAAATCTAAATAGAATTTTAGTTAAATGGCACAGACAATAAAATTAAGGCGTTCATCAACCGAAGGTAAAGTACCTACTACTTCACAACTTGCTTTAGGGGAAATAGCAATAAACACACATGATGGTAGAGTATTCTTTGAAAAGAACGATGGTTCGGCTACCATACAACATATAGTAACTACAAATTCTATAACTACTGGTTCAATCCAACTAAGTGATAATGATGGAACTTCAGCTGGTTCTAAAGTAGTATTAGGTAGTGGTACGGGGAGTTTACAAATAGTAGGTGATAGTGCTAACGATAACTTTTTTATATTTAATAAAGCTGCCTTAGCTGGTGGACAATCTCAAACATTATTTGTAAATGCACCAACTATTAATATTGGTGGAGCTGATCCTGATACAACAACAAGAGCTACTAATGTTGAAATTAGCCCGACAAATTTAAAATTTACTAATTTATCTAATCAAGCTTCTGAAAGAACCGCATTAATGATAAATGGTTCAAATGTAGTTGGAACAAGAGAAT
>CEUT01147849.1_pt1 | contig 10797 bp, 10 predicted proteins | sample 531401 | NCBI WGS metagenome assembly CEUT01 (sample SAMEA2622821, study PRJEB7988) | marine metagenome | biome: marine biome (ENVO:00000447); feature: surface water layer (ENVO:00002042); material: "saline water (ENVO:00002010), including plankton (ENVO:xxxxxxxx)" | depth 5 m | reverse complement strand
ATTGATGATGGTGTAGTTCTATTATGTATAAAACCAAATGATTTAAATAGTTTTATAAATTTAACTAAGTCAAAAATATCTTCTGGAGTTCTTATTGCTAGTCCTATTGCTGGAACAACAATAAGTCATTATGAAAATAATTTTGAAAATAAAATTATTAGATTGATGCCTAATTTGTCAATCAGTAATAATTCAGGGTTCATTCCTTTCACCAAAAATTATGAAGAGGATTATCTTGGTTTTATATCAAAACTTAATCTCCTTGGGGAGACACATGAGTATTCAGAGGATCTTTTTGACATTATCACAGCAATTTTTGGTAGTGGACCAGCTTGGTATTTTGAATTATCTTCAAAAATAACAGATTCAGCGGTAAATTTAGGAATGAAAAAAGAAGATGCAAAATTAATTGTTCAAAAATTAATGCTGTCTTTACCATCTCTTGTTGGAAATAATGATTTCGATCAAGTTGTTAATAATATTAAATCACCTAATGGCACAACTGAAGCTGGCCTGAACTCTCTTGCTAATGACTCATTTGATAAAGTAATATTTAATGCAATTGAATCAGCTGTAAATCGTTCAATCGAAATTTCAAAAGATACTGACGATGAATAATGGTAAGCCAACAAAACAGGTCAATGACTACGTTTTACTATTTTCTGCTGGGGCTGCCCTATCAGTGGTCTTCTTATGGTTAGCTAGTTACATTTTTCCAGAAGGAGAAATAATTGGGGGAAGAAGAGTTTTTGAAAATATTCCGAAATCAATTCAATATATTTTTTATATCCTTAGTGCTTCATCAATATTTATTTGTGGGTACTTATTTTCTTTACGAGCAAAAAATTGGTCAAGAGGTGTTGAAGAAAAAAGAAAAGTAAAACTATCAAAGAGAATTAATAGTTTTTTTGATGGCATACTTATGAGAACTACGCTTAGGTTTAAAGCTGCAGGACTAATGCATTCTATGATTTATCTAGGTTTTCTTGGTTTGTTTGCAGGGACCATAACCCTAGAGGTACACCATCTTATGCCTCCTTCCTTAAAATTTCTTCAGGGCACAACATATATTGTTTATTCTTTTTTGCTTGAACTTGCTTCCTTACTTTATTTAGCTGGGTTAGCTTGGGCTTTCTACAGGAGGATATTTGGAACTGAGGATCGAATCAAAACAAAAACAAAGATGGATGATTATCTAACATTAACTTTATTAGCTTTTATGGGTATTTCTGGACTGACAACTGAAGCTGGCAGAATTCTTGTTGAACAATTTCCGGATTATGAAAAGTGGAGTTTTATTGGATATTTCATTGCGACACTGCTTCCTTTTGAAAACGGTATTCTGTTTCATAGAATTTCATGGATTCTTCACACATTGAGTTTCTTTGTCTTTCTAATTGTTCTTCCACAATCAAAATTAAGACACATTATTACTTCACCAACAAATATGTTTTTAAGTCCAAAGGACAGACCTAAAGGTGCGATGAAAGATATAGGAAATCTAATGGAGGCTGAAGATATTGAAACAGTTGGAGCTGAACTAATAGAAAACTTTACTTGGAAACAACTTCTAGATCTTGATGCATGTACGATCTGTGGACGATGTACATCTGTTTGTCCAGCTAATCTCACCGGGAAACCATTAGATCCAAGAGAAATAATATTAAAAGTAGGACAAGTGATGTCAGAAAGTGGGAATCCCTCAGTACCTACTACTGTATCAACACCAGTCGATCTCAAAGTAAAATCAGCTAGCGTTTTTGACAGAATAACACCTGAAGAGCTTTGGGCATGTACATCATGCAAAGCGTGTGATGAAATATGTCCTGTAAATATTGAAATCTTAGACAAGATACTTGATATGAGAAGATTCCTAGCATTAATGGCCTCCGACTTCCCATCTGAATTAGGAAAGGCTTATGTTGCAATGGAGAATTCTTCTAATCCTTGGGGCGCGTCCCAGGAAGATAGAATGAAATGGACAGATGATCTGGAATTTGAAGTACCACTACTAGATGAAAAAAACAAAGAAGAAATTGACTATCTATATTGGATTGGTTGCGCAGGTGCTTTTGATGACAGAAATGTTCCAGTCACAAAAGCTGTAGCTACATTGTTAAGAAGAGCTGGCGTATCATATGCTGTTCTTGGTCCAAAAGAAGTTTGTACAGGTGATTCAGCAAGAAGAACAGGAAATGAATTTGTTTTTCAACAGCTTGCTATTCAAAATATTGAGACAATGAAAAACCTTGATGTTAAAAAAGTGATAACACAATGCCCTCACTGTTTCAATACAATAGCAAATGAGTATCCACAGTTAGGAGGAAATTTTGAAGTTATTCACCATAGTCAACTACTTACCGAACTCGTGCAATCTGGGCAAATTGAAGTTGGCACAAGTGATAAGCCTCATGTGATAACATATCATGATTCTTGCTACCTAGGAAGACATAATGACATATACACGGCACCCAGAGAAATAGTTGGATCGATCGGAGGAATAGAGATAAGAGAAATGAAAAGGCAAGGAACAAAAAGTTTTTGTTGTGGAGCTGGTGGTGGACGTATGTGGATGGAAGAAGCAACCGGTAAAAAAGTAAATATTGAAAGAGTAGAAGAAGCATTAGAAACTGGAGCCAATGAGGTAGCTGTAGCATGTCCATTTTGCTACATAATGATGGATGACGGCATGAAAGAGCTTGGACAGGGTGACAACGTGAGAGTTAGAGACGTGTCATTAATTCTGTTGGATAATTTAAGAAAAGATTAAAGATTTTTTCCTAAAAAAAACTTTTTTATGTCACCCTTTGCATTATTTAGACTGTAAATAACATAAATTGCTGTAGTTAAATTTCCTAGAACAATTAAAAAAATTATCCAAAATATTGCGGGTAAAGAATTCTCTTTATAAATTATCCAAATTCCAATAAGTATAAAACCTGAATATAAGTCAACTAGCGAAACTACCCCCCAAGGAAGTGTTGGTAATATAGAATCAAAAAGCGATACTTGATTTTGTGCCCAAAGTATTGTCGACACCATAGCTATAGTTATGAGATAGGCTATTACTTTTGTTATAGTCATACACTAGATTTTAAAGAAGAAGAAAAGTATATGAGAAATAATAAACAAGTAATTTTTAAAATATTTAGGTTAGATAAAAATATTTATAATGAACTTGCATCAGAGATTTCAAATTTTCAGATCGCTGTAGCCATTTACGTTACAGGATTCATATTTATGGGTCTTGCTGGTTTAAGTTTTTTAAGAAATTCACTTACTTATTTAGAAGAAAATCTTGGGTTAATTATTGGCTCCCTTCCAGCGCAAAATGCCACAGAGCTAACTAATTTAATTAATGATTTTCAAAATGTATTTGAATCTCAACAAATATTTGGCTTACTCGTAAGTTACTTACTATCTAGTTTTGTATCTGGATTTATAGGTGTAGGGTTAATTTATTTATTACTGTCTCGTTTTTTTAGAAAAGAAACAAACTTTAGACAAATTGGAATAATTTTTGGTTTTTCAAATATTCCTGTTTTTTTAAATGGAGTAATTTTCTTTAGTAACTCAATTCCTTTGCAAATATTTACCATTACTGGTTCTGCCATTTTTGCGTTAATTTGTCTTGGCTCAGGTCTTAAACAGGTATACCTATTAAGAAACATAGAGGCTTTCCTTCTTGTGATTGTATCTGGATTTGGCAGTTCACTTTTTTCCCAAATAATTTAAATGAAAGCTGCAATAATTTTAGCTGCAGGAGAATCAACAAGGATGGGTTTTCCAAAACAATTAGCTGAGTATAAAGGTAATACAATATTGGAGACAGTGGTAGAAACAGTTTCAAGCTACATTGAAAACACAGTAGTAGTTCTAGGCCATGAAAATGAAACTCTAACCGAAAAAATTAATTTTAAAAATAGCACAATTTTAATTAATGAAAATTGGGAAGAAGGCATTGTATCTTCAATTCGTACAGGGTTGTTCTATCTAAATAGTGCAAAAAATATTGACGGTGTTTTGATATTTATGGGGGACCAACCAGCAATTAATAATGATGTAATTAAGAAACTATTGGAAGTTCAACACGATGAGGACGAGGTTGTTGTTCCACAATATCGATATGAAACAGGATACCCAGTATTAATACCAAGATTTTTTTGGAACAAGCTTGAACTGATAACACAAGATGATTTAGATGGCGACGATTCAGTTTTCAAAAATTTTGAATTAATTGATTATTTTGAAACATCAGAAACAAAAATAAAAATTTTAAATTTTAATTTTTTAAAACCAACTGACTACGACGAGCAGTCTGATTTTTAGAGTGGGAAAAACTAACTAAAAATTTTCTTAGTTTTAAAAAAATTTTTTGTAAACTTTAATAATGAATTCAATTGACTCAATAAACGGCATGACCCATACGGAAGCCACAAAACTAAGAAGAGCAAGAGTCAGAACAACAGTTACATTTCTCCAGATTGCTTCTACTCGTTCAGGAAGGGCACTCCTAACAAAGGAAACTGGAATAACATCTCCAAAACTTTTACATTGGGCAAAACGTGCCGAATTGATGAAGATAAAAAATTTAGGAAAAGACTACGCAGATCTTTTAGAAGCAGTGGGTGTTGAAAGTGTTTCTGATCTAAAAAGAAGAAATCCAGAGAGCCTTCATGAAATGATGGCAGTAGCAAATAAATCAAAAAAAATAGTTGATAGAATGCCGTCCCTTAAAAGAGTGACAAATTGGATTGATGATTCAAAAGATATTGTTATTACGGTATCTTCTTAGTTAACCATTTATCTATCATTATTACGTGAACACTAAAACCTTAAGAATATCTTGTGCACAATTATCTTTTCCGGTTGGTGCAATTCAAGAAAACAAAGAAAAAATTCTAAACACGCTAAAGGAAGCTGAAAAAGTACACTCCGATATTGTTCTATTTCCTGAATTGTCGCTTACTGGATATCCACCTGAAGATTTATTACTCAGAGAAAGTTTTGTTGGAAAAAATTTTGCGGTTATGGAAGAAATTGCTGAATTTTCTGGAAAGACAAGTGGTGTCATTGGTTTTGTGGACAGAAGTTTAAGAACACAAAAAAGCGATAATGTTGATAGAAATATAACCAACGCAGCTGCAATAGTGCAGAATGGAGATGTAAAAGGAATTTATCACAAATGTTTTCTTCCAAATTATTCAGTTTTTGATGAAGCACGATATTTTGATAAGGGTTTGGATCCCTCGGCCTTGTTTTGGTATGAAAATATTGCTGTTGGAATAAATATTTGTGAAGATATTTGGATTGAAGATGGTCCGGCAGAAGAACAAGTAAAGAAAGGTGCTTCAATAATACTCAACATTAATGCATCCCCATTCGATATTAATAAAATTAATCAGAGAAAAGAAAAAGTAAAAAGTAAAGCTCAAAAACTAAAAGTACCAATAGTTTATTTAAATATGGTTGGGGGGCAGGATGAACTTGTTTTTGATGGAGGATCATTTGTCGTTGATAGAGATGGAAAGTTTTTATATTTAGCACCTCAATTCAAAGAAGATTTCTTCACATTTGATATTGATCTTGAGGTTAAGGATATAGTTTCAGATACAAATCTTTACGTAAATGAAAAGAATATTAAATTAGAAGAACTTACAAATACTACCGAAATGAATAAAGTCGAGTCAATGTATGCTGCATTGAAACTAGGCCTTTCCGATTATGTAACAAAAAATAAATTTAATAAGGTACTTATTGGACTATCTGGTGGAATTGACTCTGCTTTAACTGCGACAATTGCTTGTGATGCATTGTCTCCAGAACATGTTATCGGTGTGGCAATGCCATCAAAATATAATCCAGAGTCATCCCTAGATGATGCCATACAGCTTGCTAAAAATCTAGGTATTGAAATTAAAGAAATAAGTATTGAAGAGACCGTTGACAATCTGAGATTATTAATTTCAAAAAATATCGATGATGATTTAAAAAATGTAGTAGATGAAAATATTCAATCAAGAGTAAGAGGCAACTTATTAATGGCCCTGTCGAATCAATTAGATGCAATGGTCGTATCCACCGGTAACAAATCGGAGATGGCAGTTGGTTATGCAACTCTATATGGAGATCTTGTTGGCGGGTTTGCTTTACTAAAGGATGTTTATAAAGCAGATGTTTATAATTTAGCAAGATATAGAAATTCTATATCAGAGGTAATTCCGCAAAACACTATTGATAAAGAACCAAGTGCTGAGTTAAGCGAAAATCAATTTGATTCAGATTCTCTTCCAAATTATGACACTTTGGACAAAATAATAAAACTTTATATAGAAGAAGACTATTCATCGGAGAAGATAATAAGCACGGGAATTGACAAAGATGTAGTGTACGACGTATTAGAAAAAATTGATCGAAATGAGTATAAAAGAAATCAAGTTGCACCTGGTGTAAAATTAACAAACAGAGCTTTTGGCAAAGATAGAAGAATGCCAATTACAAATACGTATAAACGAGACAAAAGTTAAAAATGTATTTAATAAACGGTGAAGAAGTAACTAAAGAAGAATTTAATATACCTGTCGAAAATTTAGCAATATGGCGAGGAGATGGAATTTTTGAGGCTATTGCAATACATAAAGGGTATTTGTTCGGACTTGATAAACATATAGAAAGATTTGCAAAATCAGCTGAGAAAATGTTTTTTGAAAATATAAATTTTGAGGAAATAAAAGAGAACCTCGTTTCGATTGCATCAAATTATGACAGTGGATATATGAGAGTAATTATTGGAAGAGGTTCTGATAAAGATAAAAGTGATGTTTTTATTTTCTATCAAGAGTTAATTATCTTTCCAGAAAGTTTTACACTGCAATCACAAAAAGCACATTGGCATGCTGGGGGTGATTTTGATATTCACGAGGTAAAAAACATTGGTTCAAAATCTATTTCTTATGCAATGAACTTAAATCAAACTAGATTAGCTGAAAGAAACGGTTTCACTGATTCCCTATTGTTAAACAAAGATGGATTTGTACTTGAGGGTCCAACATTTTGTGTAGGCTGGATATTAGATAGTACAATTTATGTACCTGATCTAGAGCTCGGTATTTTAGACTCAATTACCCGAAGTTCACTTATTGAAATATCCAATGAGATGGATCTTGATTTGAAAGTTGACAGAATTCATATCAATGATATTTACAATGTTGATACAGTATTTGCACTTTCAACAGCTAAACATGCGATATTTGTCAATAAGATCGATCATCAAGTTTACAATGAGGATCCTCTTCTAGAAAAAATAAAAAACTCATTTATTGAATTTATTGATAAAGAAAGAAAATTGAATAAGTAAAAAAGGAGGTTCATTTGAGATTAACTGAATACTCTCACGGTGCTGGTTGAGCATGCAAACTCTCACCTAGTGAGCTTGCTCAAGTTTTGACGCAATTTAAAAATCATAATGCTACAAAGTCTCCTAACATTTTAGTCGGGTTGGATAATCCTGATGACGGAGGAGTAATTGAAGTTGGAAATCAAAAGATAATTCAAACAGTTGATTTTTTTACTCCCATTCTCGATAACCCTTATGACTGGGGTAGAGTAGCAGCAGCAAATGCATTGTCAGATGTGTATGCAATGGGGGGAGAGCCACTCTCAGCTTTGCAATTAGTTTGTTGGCCACGCAATGATATAAGTTTTGACATACTATCCGAAGTTATCAAAGGAGGTCTTGATACGATGGAAGAAGCAAATTGTAAAATTATTGGTGGCCACAGTATCGATGACAAAGAACCAAAATATGGATTCTCGATTACAGGAATAATCAAAGATAAAATTTTTAAGAATAACGAAATTTTCAATGGTGATAAACTCTTTTTAACAAAACCAATCGGAACTGGAATAATTACAACTGCAATAAAAAAAGGTATTGCTTCGGAAGAAAGTATAAAATTAGTAACCGAAATAATGACAAATCTAAATAATAAATCTAGAGATTTTTCAATAAAAAATAAAGCTAGTGCAATCACAGACATTACTGGATTTGGCCTATTAGGTCATCTATACGAAATGATAAAGAATACAGATTTATCAGCAAAAATAAAGTTTGATAACGTTCCCCTTATTGAGGATATCCATGAATATTTAGATAATGGTATTTATCCATCTGGAAGCTTACGAAATTACGATTATCTGAAAGACAAAGTAGTTACAGATTTAGATGAAGAATCTATAAAAATATTGTGTGACGCACAAACTAACGGAGGATTTCTAATTGCAATTCCAAATAATGAAAATTTAATTTTTTCAGACGACTTACGTCTTGGTCATAATATATGGGAAATTGGTGAAATAAATTCTGAATATAATGAGAAGATAAATATTATTTAAAAGATGATAAAAACAATCGCAAAAGTTTTCGCATTTACTTCAATCTTTAAAAATTTAGTTTTAACTCAAAAAAGTAAAACAGAAGGGATAACACAATTACACCCTATAAAAATTCCAGGAAGAACTATTTTTGTTCGTGAAAAAGAATACTTCATAAGAGAAAACATTATCGATGGTACGGTACCAATTGTTTTTCTTCATAGCTGGGGGACAGATTCACTTGGCAGTTGGTTTAATGTGTTACCAAAAATAAAGAATAAAAACTCATTTGTAACAATTGATTTTAAAAATCATGGTAGATCTGATGCTAGCTGGGAGAGATGGAGCGTTGAAGAAAATGCAGATATAGTTATCAGTATTCTTGAGGAATTAAATATAACAAAATTTAATTTGGTTGGTTGGTCTATGGGAAGTGCGGTAGCGCTTACAATATCCAGAAAAATTCCAAAAAATGTAAATAAGATGGTTTTGATAACACCCTTTAGTTGGATAGAAGGTGAAAGGTACAAAGATAATTTTTTATTTAAGTTACTTGTTGGTGGAGTAAGAATTAGAGAAAGATTATTTCCAAATAAGAATCCCCAGTCTAAATTTTCCTTTCTTAAAAAATCAAATGCTTTAAAAAATGAGTTTACAGATTGGGCTTGGAATAATCTTCATCGTTCAAAAGATGATTTCATATATGGAGATGGAGGGAGACATGTTGTAGCTTTTGACTCTCGAGAATGGTTAAGCGATATTGAAACTGAAACTTTAGCAATTATCGGCGGAAAAGATAGTCTTGTACCTCAAAAATCTTCAGAAGAAGTGATAACAAAAATGAAAAATATTGAATCCATCACATTTAATAATGCTTATCACGGAATACCGTGGACACATGATGAAGAATTATTTGATGAGCTCGTAAAATTTTTAAATTTATGAAAAACGTTTTATTTATTGCACCAACGAATTATCAATTACCAATAACTGACAACTTAGAAAAAAAGTTCATCACATTAAGTGAAATATGCAATGTTTCCGTATTAGCTTTTTCAGATAGGAATATTTTTATGAGTGAAACTTATGGTAATTTTTACTTCCATAAAAAAATAAAAAATAGATTTCTAAACTATTTCAAAATTATTCAAATTGCAATTTTTACTACACATCAAATTATAAAAAAAGAAAATATAGATATAGTATGTTTCCAAGATCCAGTCTCTTCATTTTTTTCAATTTTATTTTTAAAAGCTCGAGGAATAAATGTAAAAATAATAGTAGAAACACATGGTGACTTTATAGAAACTTTGAGTTTGGAAAAAAATTTAATTTTTCCAAACCTATACAAGAAACTATTTTTAATTATGGCAAAATATTCTATTGATAAGTCAGATAAAATAAGAGCAGTCTCATCCTCAACTGAAAATCAAGTATTGAGTATTGATTCTTCAAAAAGTGTAGTTAGGTTTCCTGCATGGGTTAACTTTAAAGACTTTGAGAATGTTAAAGCTAATCTAAATACAGACAATAAATTCAATATATTGTTTATTGGAAGTGTTACAGATAGAAAAAAGCCTCATATGATAATTGATGCAATTTTTAAACTAAATGACCAAAACCTACATTTATCTATTGTGGGTCCTACTCCAAATGATAAATATTTAACTGAACTTAAAGAGATAATCAGAGAATATGATCTTGAAACACAGGTTTCGTTTGAAGGCCAGGTAGATAGAGATAAAGTAAAAGAATTTTACTCTAGTTCAAATTTGATGATTCTTCCTTCTGTATCTGAAGGTTTGGCTCGAGTTATTTTTGAATCACAGGTATCTTCATGTCCTGTATTAGTCACCGATGCTCCAGGGATGGGAGACATAGTTATCGACGGCCAAACTGGTTATGTTTTTGAAAGTAATAATCTGGAAAGTCTTTCATCGAAAATTGAATTTATCAAAAATAATTATGAAGAAGTTTCTGCAGTTGGAAAAAACGCTAAAGACTTTATATTATCGAATTATTCTGAAGATAATTTCAAATTTAGTTTCAAAAAGCTTTTTGATACTGTCTAATAACCAAAACTGTCCATGCAACTTGCTATTCTTGTAACATGGAAATTTTATTTTTAGCAATAATTGCTATTCTTTTGGTAATTATTTTATATTTTGTTACAAAAAAAGATAATTCTGACGAAGAGAAAAATGAAGAATATTTAATCAAAGGAATTGTAAGTGAAATTATAGAAAATGAAGAATCACAAATTTATAAATTATTAAATAAATCAGATCAAACTGTAAAAGATTTTCTGGAAAAAACTGGTGAAATAAAAAGTTCCATTTCAGGAGTTGATCAGCAAACTCGTAATTTAATTTCAGTATTAAATAATAACCAAAGCAGAGGGCAGTGGGCAGAATTTCAAGTTGA
>CEUT01023637.1_pt1 | contig 10798 bp, 6 predicted proteins | sample 531401 | NCBI WGS metagenome assembly CEUT01 (sample SAMEA2622821, study PRJEB7988) | marine metagenome | biome: marine biome (ENVO:00000447); feature: surface water layer (ENVO:00002042); material: "saline water (ENVO:00002010), including plankton (ENVO:xxxxxxxx)" | depth 5 m | reverse complement strand
GAAGTAAAAGAAGAAGTAAAAGAAGAGGTTGTTGAAGAAGTTAAAACTGAGGAAACAAAAACAGAAGAACAACCAGTTATAGAGGAAATAACTGATGAAGAACCTCAGGTACAAACAACAACGGAAACAAAAGAAGTTGTTGAGGAGCAAGTACAAGAAATTAAAGATAATTCTCCAGAGGTGGAGTTGCCAGACAACATTCAAAAAGTCGTGGACTTTATGAAAGAAACTGGCGGTACGCTTGAAGACTACGTTAGGCTCAATGCGGACTATTCAAAAACCGATGATGGTACTTTGTTAAATGAGTATTATCGACAAACTAAACCACACTTGTCTCAGGATGAAAGGAACTTCTTAATGGAAGATTCATTTTCATACGACGAAGAGATAGATGAGGCAAAGGATGTAAAACGCAAACAACTTGCTTATAAAGAAGAGGTTGCAAAAGCCAAAAACTATTTAGAGCAAATGAAGGGTAAGTATTATGAAGAGGTCAAAATGGGCTCAAGATTAACACCTGAAGCTCAAAAAGCTATGGACTTTTTTAACCGCTACAATAAAGAGCAAGATGAAATGCAAAAACTAACGTCACAGCAACAAGCAAACTACGAAAAAAAGACTAACGAAGTTTTTAATGATAAATTCAAAGGTTTTGAGTTTAAAGTTGGTGATAAAAGGTATCGTTACAATGTTAACGATATTAACGCAAATAAAGAAGCGCAGAGTGATTTAATCCAAGCGTTTAGTAAATACGTTAGTAACGATAATTTACTAGATGATGCCATAGGTTATCACAAAGCATTATTTGCTGCTAGAAATGCTGACGCTATCGCAAATCACTTTTACCAACAAGGTAAAGCTGATGCTATAAAAGAGGTTAACATGGATTCAAAAAATATTAATATGGATCCAAGAAAATCTAGCACAGTTGAGTCTGATGGTATGAAATATAAAGTGGTAAGTGGAGACGATAGTTCTAATTTAAAATTTAAACTTAAAAATTATTAATTAACTATAAAAATTTAAAACTATGGCAAATGTAAGTTTTGGAAGTGGTATACCTGCCGCTGGTATTGTAACACCAGCAACTGGTAAAGTCACTCTTAATTCAAACTATCTAGACATTAGAAATAATGGATGGACACAACAATATCTACCTGAGCTTTATGCTTCAGAAGTAGAAAAATATGGAGATCGTTCTATTGGCGGTTTCTTAAACTTTTTAAGCGCAGAAGAAGCTATGACTTCAGACCAAGTTATTTGGTCAGAACAGGGTAGACTTCACATCGCTTACCAAGCAACATGTACTATTGCAAGTGGGGCTATCACAGCTATCAAAGATATTGATAACGTAAGTGGTGCTAACATTGATCACTCTCTAAGAGTTGGTAATACTTTAGTATGTGTTATTGCAGGAGTTGTATTCAAAGCATACGTAAAGACTGCTGGTGCTTCACCAGTTATTAAGCCTTACGGAGCTGCTAACGTTACTAACGTTTCTAATACAATTTCAGGTGGTGCTGCTACGCAAACTATTAAAATGTTTGTATATGGATCTGACTTTAACAAAGGTACAGGTTCTATGGCAGAAGCGGTTGAACCTAAATTTCAATCATACAAAAACTCACCAATGATCATCAAAGACCACTTTGAAATTAGTGGATCTGACGCTGCTCAAATTGGTTGGGTTGAGGTTTCTGGCGAAGCTGGACAAAACGGTTTCTTATGGTACGTTAAGTCTGAGGCTGACACTAGAAAAAGATATGAGGATTATTTAGAAATGGCAATGGTTGAAGCTGAGGCTTCAGCAGGTGCGGCAGACGCTGATATTCCAGCGGGATCTGATGGTTTATTTAAACAAATCAACACAAGAGGTCTTACTGCAGCAACAATGTTTGATGATTCAACAGAAACAATTGCTGACTTTACTACTCTATTAAAAGAGCTAGACAAGCAAGGTTCTATTGAAGAAAACACTCTTTTCTTAGATAGAGACTCAAATCTAAACGTTGATGACGCTTTAGCGGGTCTAAACCCACATACAACTGGTGGTTTAGGATATGGATTATTCAATAATTCAGAAGATATGGCGCTTAACTTAGGTTTTACAGGTTTTAGAAGAGGTTCTTATGACTTCTATAAAACTGATTGGAAATACTTAAATGACGCTTCTACTAGAGGTTTAGTAGGTGGAGTTGCTGGTGTATTAATACCAGCTGGAACTACTTCAGTTTACGATCAATCTTTAGGTAGAAACATGAGAAGACCATTCTTACACGTAAGATATAGAGCTTCACAAACTGATAACAGACAAATGAAAACTTGGGTTACTGGTTCTGTGGGTGCTGCTACATCTGGAGATGATAAGATGGAAGTACACTACTTATCTGAAAGATGTTTAGTAGTACAAGCTGCAAATAACTTCGTGTTATTTAACTCATAATCATTATTAAAGAGTTAGGGTGCTTCGGCACTCTAACCCTTTTTATTTTAAAATTTTATTATATTATATCATGAAAAAAACAAAAACACAAGCTCCTAAGTGGGAGATAAAAGATAGATTATATGAATTAACAGGTAATGATAAACCAATAGTTCATATATTAAAAAGCAAAAACATGCTTTATTATGATGAGGAGAAGGGATATGAGAGGCAAATAAAATACTGTGAAAACCAAAAGACGCCGTTTGTTGACGAAATGAAAGGTGAAGTTAGGTTATCACATATTATATTTAGAGATGGAACTTTATTTGTTCCAAAAGAAAAGCAAACACTTCAAAAGTTTTTATCAATTTATCATCCAGATAAAAATAAAACTTACACAGAATACGATAGTGTTGCAGAAGCTGTAAGCGATTTAGACATACTAGAAATGGAAATAGAAGCATTAACTGCTGCTAAAAATCTAGATATTGATCACGCTGAAGCTATATTAAGAGTTGAACAAGGTAGTTCAGTTGCTAGCATGACATCTAAAGAAATCAAAAGGGATGTTTTAGTATTTGCTAAACAAAATCCAGAATTATTTCTTGATTTAATGAAAGACGACAATGTTGAACTTAGAAACTTTGGTATTAAAGCGGTAGAAGCGGATATATTACGCTTATCGCAAGATCAAAGAGAATTTTTATGGGCTAGTAACAAAAGAAAAGTTATGACAGTCCCGTTTGATGAGCATCCATATTCTGCTTTAGCAGCTTATTTTAAGACTGATGAAGGTATGGAAGTTTATAAAAACATAGAAAAAAGATTAAAATAATTAATCACTTTATAGAGTAGTCACTCTATTGGGTGACTACACTATATAAAAAATAAGTTATGGCAATAAACGTAAATAACGTATACAAATCTGTATTATCAATTTTAAATAAAGAGCAAAGAGGCTATTTAACTGCTGATGAGTTTAACAGGATGGCTAAGCAAGCACAGTTAACTCTATTAGATCAAGCATTTGCCATATATAATAAAGAAATTAGATTAGAAGAAGCTGGAGCTGTAAGTGAAGGTTACGCTAATTTACCAGACAAAACAAGAGAAAAAATTGATGCTTTTTATAAAGAAAGTTCAATAACAGTAGACAACACTACTGGCGAAGGTACTCTACCTACTGATGTTTATAAAATAATAGACATATCAAAAGATAACACAGTTATAGAAAGAGTTGATAAAAATAAATTATCATACTTAAAATCATCTAAATTAACACAACCAACTACAAGTTTTCCGGTATATCACAAAACAAGCTCTGCTATTGTTGTAGATCCTATATCTATAGCTACGCCTACATTAAGATATATAAAGGTACCAAACACGCCGAGATGGGGTTATTCAACTAACACTACATACGGTACTAGTATATATGATTCAAACCCATACGTTGATGGCGGTGGTGTACTAGGAAATAGAACAATTGGTATTGTATCTACTAACGCGACAGATTTAACTAATGGTGATCTTCCAATAAATCTTCAAAACAGTACAACTGGAGTAACAAGTACATCTTCAGGTACTGGCATGAATGTTACTATTACAGCATCAGGCAATACTATAACTAATGTTAAAATAAACGCCGCTGGTAGTGGTTACGCTATTGGTGATGAGTTTACTTTAGCAAACGCTGCTGGTAGTGTAATAAATTCAACTAATGTTAAAATAACTTTAAGAGCAGAGGACTTGTACGCAAGCACAACACAAGGATCAACAAACTTTGAATTACATCCTTCTGAAGAAACTATGTTAATATTAACAATACTTGGTTATGCTGGTGTTACCATTAAAGATCCAGCTATAACGCAATTAACAACACAAATATCACAAGCTAACGAAGCAGTAAAACAATAAGAATATGGCATTAACAAACTTAACACCACAAGGTTATTATAAGCAAACACAGAGTTTTAGACAAACTGACGCAAGTAACGCTACGTTTAAACTAACTGATAGTTTTTTTGATCCTCTACCAAGTGTTGTAGGTGATATTGCTGTTTATGTAGATAATGTTTTACAAAGCAATACTGAAGCTGTAACAAGATATACTTATGCTAGTAACACAGTAACGTTTGGTGCAGATTATGTACCAGCGCTTAACACTGTTATTAAAATAGAAGCTAATAACAAAGAAGCAGCTTATGGTACATATCAAAATATAAAACTAAAAGATATTGTAACAAACTTTATGATAAGTTATGTCGGCGATGGTAAGCTATTAAAAAATGTAAGTAGAACTGATGTTTTGTTTCACGCGCAAAGAGGTATACAAGAATTAAGCTACGATACACTACAGTCGTATAAATCCCAGGAAATAGAAGTACCACCATCACTCGCTATGACACTACCACATGATTATGTAAATTATGTTAAGTTATCATGGGTAAATGACGATGGTCATGAATATATATTGTTTCCTATACGTAAATCAAGCAACCCGGTTGCTATATTGCAAGATAATGATTTTAGTTACTTGTTTGATGATAATGGTAAATTGTTACAAGCAAGTAAATCAGAGACGTTAAAAAAATATCAAGATAATACAACTGATGAAAGTAATATTAAAAAAAGCGACTGGTATACTGTTGACTTAGACAATATGGGCGGTAGATATGGTCTTGATCCCGCGTTAGCACAGGATAACGGCGGATTTTTAATTGACCAAGTGCAAGGTAAAATACATTTTACAGGTAATTTAACTGATAAAATAGTTACGCTAAAATATATTTCTGATGGATTAAATATTGATGATGACTCGTTAGTACATAAATTTGCAGAAGAAGCTATTTATAAATACATAGCATACGCAGTTTTATCCACTAAAATAAATATACCTGAATACATCGTTAATAGATATAGAAGAGAAAGAAGAGCAGCGGTAAGAAACGCTAAACTAAGATTATCTAATTTAAAATCTGAAGAATTAACTCAGATTATGAGAGGTAAAACAAAGCACATTAAATAAAATTAAATGGCAGAGATAAAAAATAATTTTGTACAGGGTAAGATGAACACTGACCTTGATGAAAGGTTAGTACCCAAAGGTGAATATAGAGAGGCTCAAAATATCTTTGTAAGTACATCTGACTCTTCTGACGTTGGTGCTATAGAAAATATAAAAGGTAATAAAGTACCTTACAACAATAGTTATATTATTTCTGAAATTACAAATAAAACTGTTAATGGCGCTGTTAATAACAGTGCCTCAGTAACATTAAGTGGTGCTGATAGCAATATAAAACCTGGTCAAACAGTAGTTTCTAAAAATGCACTAGACACAATACCAACAGGCACTACAGTTTCTTCAATATCTACAACTTCATTAACACTAAGTAACGCATCAACAATAGCTGATGGTAGCGAATTATCATTTGGCTCTGCTAACGCTGAAATAATAGGTACTTGCCCAGATGAAAAAAATAATAGAGTTTTCTTTTTTGTAACAGATTATTCAGAAGGCCAAACATCAATAAGAAATATGACCTTTCCACAAGCACACAACTTGTGTAAGATAATGGTATACAACGCTGTTGATAATTCAATAAATGTTTTAGTTAAAGGTAAGTTTTTAAATTTTAGCAAACAAAATATTATTACAGGATCAAACATTATTGATGATTTATTATTTTTTACTGATAACAGAAACCAACCAAGAAAAATAAATGTTGCTAAAGCATTAGCAAATGTAAATCATTATCAATATGAAGAGCAAATAAGTGTATCTAAAATATCACCATGTTTAGCACCTTTTTTAGTTACATTTTCAAGTTTAACTAACGTTGGAACTACTAATATAACAAGAGATAAAAATATTTTATCTGATTATATGAAAGATAAGTTTATACGTTTTTCATATAGATATAAATTTGAAGATGGTGAATATTCAACTATAGCGCCATTTACACAAATTGTTTTTGAACCTTTAAATGGAGGTGTTATAGGTAACAATGCTACTGTTAAAAATACAACTGGTAGTGGCACTGCAGCTGAAGAGCCTAGTGTTGCTATAGACAAAACAGATATTTACAAAAGAACTACAGTGCAGATAATGCAAAATAGAATTAATGAAGTTGACATTAATGTACCTTTACCTAGTATTGACGAAGAAACATCAGCTACTTCTTGGAGTAATGATTTAAAAATATCAAGTATTGAAATATTATTAAAAGAGTCAAATAGCCCAGCTATAAAGGTAGTAAAAGAAATACAAGTTAATAAGTTATCAACAAACTTATATTATCCAGTAAAAAATACCACTGGTGGCAGCACATATAATAGGTTTTATCACAAATACAAATATAGATCAGAGAAGCCATTTAAGACGCTACCAGAGTCACAAACTATTAGAGTTTATGATAAAGTACCAGTAAGAGCAAAAGCGCAAGAGATAACAGGAAATAGGGTTGTTTATGGTAACTACACTGAAGATTATGATTATCCAACATCAGCTAATGGCAGCAAAGGCATTAACTTTACTATTGGAGAAATAGCAAAAGGTGATAGAGAGCATGATAGCGGTAACATACAAGTTGGTATACAGCAAAGATTAGAAAAGCAATACAAATATCACTCAATTAAACAAAGAAGAACGTATCAAGTTGGTGTAATTTTATCAGATAGGTTTGGTAGGCAGTCACCAGTATTGTTATCTACAAACACAGATACAGCTGAAAAAATAAAAGACACGTTTACAGTCGAGCACGAAGGTGCTTCAAAAGCAAGCGGGTACAGTGGCGGTCATAGCTGGTCAAGTGAAAGAGCTGGTATAATTGGTAAATCGCTTAGTATAACCTTTGAAGACGGAGAGTTATTAAGCGAAAATGATATATACTCAACTGATAACCCGTACGGTTGGTACTCATGGAAGTTAGTTGTAAAACAAACAGAGCAAGAATACCATAATGTTTACGTTTCGCACGCAGCTGATAGTTGGAATAATATTGATAACAAAAGAGATAATACACAGTCTGGTAGAAGTTGGATAAGTTTATACGGTGATAATATAAATAAAATACCTAGAGATATTAGAGAAGTTGATGCTACAAGAGAAGGTATATCCGGTAGTAACGTGCGTTTGTTCCCAAAGGTAATATTTGCCGCAAGTGGTGCTTCGCAGCAACAAAACGTCAATGCTAAAGAATTAATTGAGGTGATAAGTTTAGGCACGGCAAAAGATCAAAATTTATATTCAACAGACAACGACAGCGCTGGAGTTGGTGGTTTTAATGTTTTTGGGTTTGTATACGGTAAAGATAAAAACCCTTTAATAGCGGAATTACCAAACATGAAGCATTTAGGTGCTTATAATACAAACGCGCTAGAAAACACAGCGGGGCTTATAGGTGTTGTTAGCGCAGATACAACAGATTCAAACAACTTTGTATTAACACATGATATTGAAGACTCGCTGCCAAATGGTAACGCAAGTAATGCTTTAACTGGTTTTACTGTTACTGGTGCTAATATTAAACTAAGTGATGGTCAAAGCAGTAATGTAAGCAACTATACAGATGGCAATTTAACGGTTAATTTACCTTCAACACACTCATTGAAGAAAGGTGATAATTTATTTTTTACAAAATATAAAGAAGGTTTAAGTGTTTTTGAAACTGAGCCGTTTGAGTCTGTATTAGATATTTATTACGAAACTACAACTGGAGGTTTAGTTAAAGATTTAAACGAAATTATGAAAGCAGCTGGTCAAGGCCCTGCTAATATTGGTTGGGATACAGACAATGATGGATTGTCTGAGTCAACGTCAATTAACATGAACGAAAACACAGCTATTAATGGTACTATAGGTAAGTTAGGCGCTAGCGCATATAATGACACAGATAATGATGGTAGTCCAGCTCTTGGTGGTTCATTAGCGTGGGATGAAATTTCTTTAACAGACAGCCTTGGTAATGTCGTGTCAGAAAAAGTAGCTGTAGCAAGTAATGGTACTGTAACAGCAACACAAGGTTTTGCTTTCAAAAATAACTCAGAAGATACATATACCTTAAGGGTAAGAGCGATACATAACAGCACAAGTGAGTCAGTAGCTAACGTTACTATTAACGTTGTAAACTCAGCGCCTACAATAAGTAACTTTGCTTCAACAGCGCAGGTTGCGGCAAATGACAGCGGCAGCGGAACATTAGTAACTAGTGTAAATATAACAAACGGAGCTACATTATCTACAGAAAATACAAGTGGATTAACCGGTGTTGTTAAGTTTTATCCACATAATGGCACGTCTAGTTTTGATAACTATTTTACTGTAACAATAGTCGGTGGCGTGGCGCAGGTTAGAACAACAAGTAATTTTTTTAACAATGGCACTACGTTTTTTAACGCATCACAGCAAAACAGAAGATTTAAAATTACAATAACTGATTTAAATGGTAGTGGATTATCAACAACGTCAAGTACACATTGTCAAGTAAATGAATTACAACCAAGAACATCTGGTTTGTTATTCTTTGATAGTTCAGCATCAAACATATGCTCAACATCAACAACAAATACATACTACGTGGCTAAAGGAAACCAATCAAATGATCCAACAACGGTTAATGGATATGTTCAGTTAACAGCGGGTAATATAATATACATAGCAGCAACTGGAACTGATAGAGCTGCGCCAGGTTACTACGCGTTTAATGATGGTTTTGGTAATAAAAAATTTGCATACGCTCCAACAAGTGGAACCGTAACAACAATACAAACATGTTCTTAAAATAAAATTATGGCAATAACAGTAGAAGTAGCTTATTATAATACATTTATTTTATCTGGAGGAGCTTCAGTTGGTGAATACCATGTTGAAGAGTCTAGAATAAAAGGCGCGTTTAGTGGTACTAGTGTTGATTACGGCGTTAAAGCACATATAACAGATGAAGAGTATGGATCAAGAACACGTGAAAACGCCATGATATACTCTGGTATATACAACTCAAAAACAAAAGTAAATAACACTAATCAGTTTCCTAGTGGCGAAGAAATTACTAGAGCTGTTGATATAGCTAGCGGTAGTATACAAAAGTTATATGCTGAAGATAATAGATTAAATATATTTCAAGAAAACAAAGTTAGTAGAGCTTTAATTGATAAAGATATAATTTTTACAGCAGAAGGTGGCCAATTAACGGTTGGTGGATCAAAAGTTATAAGCCAAATATTACCTTACGCTGGTAAATACGGTATAAGTAAAAACCCTGAAAGCTTTGCTTATTTTGGTGGTAGAATGTATTTTGCAGATAAAAATAGAGGTTTAGTAGCTAGATTATCAGGTGATGGTATTGAAGAAATATCAAGATATGGTATGAACACGTTTTTCAAAGACAATTTAAAAAATGCAAATGCTATACACGGTTCATACGACTCAGACAAAGCAATGTATATTATTTCTTTGCAGGGTTCAAATATGTCTTCAGTCATAAAAGCAAACAACACAACATCAAACCTCGAAGTGCAAACTGATTTTGTTACAGCTGGTTTTACAGAGAGAGTAAAAGGTTGGGTGTCATTATATTCATATAAGCCTAAATTTGGTTTTCATTTACATAATAAATTTTACACGTGTAGTGATTACGATATTTATGAGCACCATAGGGATGATGTGCAGCTTAATAATTTTTATGGTACTACATATAAAGATCCATCAACGGTAACATTGTTGTTTAACGATAACCCAAGCATAATAAAGAACTTTTTAACAATAAATTACGAAGGCTCAAGTAACTGGAGTATGGACTCCGCTGTAGCTAGATCGCACGATAATAGCACCGCAGCTACGAGTTATACAGCAATTACTGAAGAAGCATATAAAATTCCAAAAAAAGGAGTAACTATTATAGATGAAAATAGTATCGGAATTAACGTTGGTTTTGAAGAGAAAGAAAATAAATACTTTAAATATCTTAAAAATAAAGCAAGTGATGTATTTCATGATGATGCTTATTTTACAAATACTGGTTTAAAAGGAGAATATTTAACGGTTAAAATGCAATACTCTGAACCTACAGCTATAGCTAATGAAGAAAAAGCAGAGCTGTTTAGTGTATCAAGTGAAGCTCAAATATCATCAAAATAATAAATATGGAAGAATTAAAATTAATAATAGACGCATTAGAAGTTTTTTGGTATGGTGATCCAAACCTAAATGTGCAAAGAGGTTTTGTTCAAGCTTTAGGCATGGGCATTAATGTTCTTGCGCAGGTTGGTGCGGGGTTTGCTGCTAAAAAACGTATGAAACAATTTGAAAGTCAAGCTAGTGACTTAGAAGATAAATTATCTGATCTTGAAGCTAATAGGCAAGATATTATT
>CEUT01025813.1_pt1 | contig 10810 bp, 4 predicted proteins | sample 531401 | NCBI WGS metagenome assembly CEUT01 (sample SAMEA2622821, study PRJEB7988) | marine metagenome | biome: marine biome (ENVO:00000447); feature: surface water layer (ENVO:00002042); material: "saline water (ENVO:00002010), including plankton (ENVO:xxxxxxxx)" | depth 5 m | reverse complement strand
AGCAGTCACCGCAAGGGGCGGGTACGAGTCTTACAAACTACGACGGAGGACCTGAACCTACTCATGCCCGAGGAGTCTCTCCGCAAAAGCCTGAAATAATAGCATCGCTAGATTTTGCGCCCATGTTTATTTTTAAAAGCAGGGGTAGAAAGCTCTTAACACCGGAAGGGCTTTTGTTAGACACGCAGCTTAGCGCACGCAAGGTTAGAATTAATGATATAAGGTCTCTAATTGAGAAATTACTAGAAGACCCAGAAAGCCCACAAGGTATCATAATTAATGATCTAATATCTGCGCTTGAGGGTGAGCTTTTAGGGGCACAGTCAGACATTGATGTTATAAAGCAGATCTCATCGAGAAAGTCTAGCCTGATATCAGTGTTTAACCTCAAAAGAACTAGTGAAGGAGTCTCCAACCGCGCAGAAGAAAAAAGAAATCAGAGATTTCCCGACGGCCGCCCTTCATATCTTGAGGCTAATGTTGACTTTATTAGAATGCTTTTGGACAATCACGGATTTTCTGAGACTGATGTGGGTAATTTTTCAAATACCAAAATTCTCTACATAGTCTTGTCTGATATTAAGGCATTGCTTTCTGGGCCCAATACTTCCAAGTCTTTTATGAGTACTCAAATTGGAAATGATAACCAGCATCGAGGAGCATCCAGCTTCAGTAGCAATCCTATAAGTTTGCAAATTCCTCCGCAAGGACGCCCAAACCTTTCAAAAATTCAGACTATGATAGATGTAATGCCTCGTGAAGATATGCCTTTTAGCACTGCTAACTTATCACCCTCTACGATTCTTCAAAATCCTTTTTTGCGACCCCGCGGCGCCAATGCATCATCTCTAGTAAATGTTGATATAGAAGGTGGGCATGCTGCATCTGAAATAAACTTATATCGAGCAAGAGTTTCAAATGCTGGTACAGCAATTGCAGCATCCATTGACGCCATAACATCTGACTTTGCTGCATCATCTGCTATGGGTGATAATCAATTTATGTCTAGTGTGATTGGGGACAGTGTCGTTCAAGGTGGCACACTCTTGGATCTTATTTTTAAAAATTTACCTCTTGCGCCTGACGGTTCTGCAGAATCTTCAAAAGTTGATCACTTTGAAATCACTGGCGACAATTCTTTTACAGGTGCTGTGATGGCTCGCCTAGGAGAAAAAATATTACCTGTTTTTGATGCAGACCCACAGCTTAGATCTAGATTTGAAGAAATAGGAATTACACCGAATCAACTATCGAGCATTTCTGCAGACATTCTTAAGCCTATCTTGAGTACAGTAGCAGACGGCCAGCCAGATGTTGCAGCTTTGCAAGAACTAACTGAGCAGATACCCGCAAAGCTCAGAAGCGCTGCTGACTTAATCGAAAAAATCTCAGGAATAGGAGCTCCCGGTCTTGACCCTGACACTGTCTTAATGGACGCGCTTCGTGCGCTTAGGACGACGATGGAAGGCATGAATCTGACAGAATCTTCTTTGAGCCTTAGGCAGCTTCTAGAGCTAAACGTTCTGGGAGAAGCATATGCAGTGACCCAGAACAAGTATGTACTTGAACCTCACGAGGGCGGTTATAACATCGCCGATCCTCTCGAAATTTTTCCGATTACTTTTCACACTCTTGTTGTGCTCCTGATTACTGCATTAAGCAAGCTGAGACCCGGCCCATCTTTTGCTGACCTTATACCGTCCATGCAAGACGGAGATGCAGTTCTAAATGGTTTAGTTACTAGATTAAAAGTTCAAATGAGGCGAACATTGACACAGTGCCCCGTCACCGGGCAAGGCACCGACAGAAGTGAATTGGCATCAATGAGTCAAGCGCCTTCGAATATTACGTTCACAGGAGGCGGCTCCACCGACTCGGTTGTGCATCCAGGAGCTGTAAACTCAAATAGTCTTGCAATCAATCCAATGCTCCGCGCTAGCAGAGTAAGAAACACCGTTGTAGATTTCAAGGGAGTGTCGGATCTGATAGCTGCTTATGCCGGAAATGAGCTAAAAGTCGAAACTCAATACGATGGCAAAGCTTTCCAGGGAACAAGGTTTAGGATAGATGCATCACCAAGTTCCTCACCCGGTCTTGGCGGTGCCGCAGCAGTAATCCGCCCATCTTACGGATATTACGCGTTTAGGGGAGAGGCATTCCCGGCTAATTTTCAACAAATCTTAGACGCCGGCGGAGGGGTATTTTCTTCTATTATTGACATATTAGAGGGGCTGCAACAAGCCGCTCTGTCTCGCGGCCCTATCGTCAATTCTGCGACAGGAAGAATGCTTTCTTCCGGAGTAGATCCTAGCGTTCATATTTCTCTCCTTGTAAACGTTTTCTCTCATCTAGCATATCACCTGGCTCACACCTATTTTTCTTCTGTCCAGCCTGTAGGCCAGTCTGAAGAAGGCAGCAGGTACGGAAAAGAAGTCTATGCTTCCGACGGTGCTATCGTGACAAAAGTAGCAAATATTACTAAGTTTAATAGATCACTTTCAGACTTGCAGGCTTTTCTAGATGCTGACGGAGACCTGTCAGCTATTCCTGCAGGTGATTCGGTGCTTAAAAATATCGTTACAAGCTTTAGAGATCACGTCTTTTTTAAGAGAAAAGCTTTAAATGATTTTGTGGATTTCTTTAGATCTATTGCTGGGGAAATAGAAGATTCCAGCCAGCAATTTATTGAATCTTTTAGCGAAGAAAGGCTCCCAGAGGCTCAGCTTGATTCGTTTAAAAAAGTGAGGTCTTCTATTGAGATAGGTGTGGATTACACGCAAACTATTCTTTCTCAAAAAAAGTTAGATGATATAAATTCACACGAGGGGTACAGAAAATATTTTGACAACTTCTTGACGTCCCAAGCAGAAGAAAACTATCTATACACGTTAATGCACCAAGGTCGATTCAGTGATCAGAACGGCAGCAATTTAAAAATTATATGTGTTGGAATTCCATACGGATTTACAAGAAAAGTTTTGGGGATTGATCCTACGATAAACCCGCAGGGATTTAACGAAAGAAGAAAAGTTCGAATATCTATTCGCAGAAAAGACTTAATTTTAGGAGGAACCATAACCACAAGCCCACTACATTACGACTTTGATCTAGGAGTATTCTTCGACTCAGTGCAAGATCCTATTGTTGGAGCCAGTCAAGACAGTTCAATCATAGACATGAATGATGTTAACTCAGATGTTTTTGGGCAAATAAACTATCATAATTCTGTGACAAGAAGGAGTTACCCAGATCCTGGATCGCACCCGGGTACTTTAGGGCCTTACCAACTAGGTGTGTCGCTTAAGAAGATAAATCCGCATACAGGTCAGACTAGTATCTTAAGATATTCAAACATAGATCCAACAAATACTTCCCAGCAGAGGCTATTCCTAAATCATGTAGATGATTTTTTAGCAAGGCTTTACGCAAGGATAGCATACGGAATCGATTTTTCAGAAGATAGCTTCTACATTGACTCTGCTGTTGAGTCTTTAACGTCTTCCACTGAGGAGATAAACAAGTTTAGTGGGCTCATTAATGCTCATATTCGAGCTATATCTGGGGCGGACCTAAATCTGGACGATTATCTTGCGGGCGAAAGAAAGACAAGAGAGCTATTTGACAGACTTACTAAGGATGAAAAGATTAAACCTATTACTGATATTGTTGAGGCGACCGTTGAAGGTGAACCACCAGATACTAACTTTCTCGCAAGTGAAGATCTTGTTGTTTTCTCCAGAATGATGGGTTCTAATAATCCGCTTATCATACCCTCCACGATACGCGCAAGAATCACAAAGCCAAAGTTATTTGAAAGAGTTTTTTGCATACTTGTAGATCCGGATTCATTTCCTATAGAAACCGACAGTGCAGATATCCCAAATGATAATGATCTTATAAATCGGTATGTCTTCAAGAGGCAGAATCCCCCTAGATACAAACCCGTAGATAAAAAATCTGGCAAAATACAGGCTTCACAATTTGATGCATTTGTGTCGGTAATAGAATAAGAAAGCAAAGGAGAGTAGCAATGTCACTTAAGAGCGCCGACCCGGTTTTAGACGTACTTCTTCCTTCACCCGACCCAAGATTTTCAGCTGCAAATTTTCAATATAATTTTTTTGTTCCTGACGAAAGTGTAGACGACTTAGGAGAAGCTGCTCGAAGAATTGATGGAGGAGAACTTGACTTAAACGATCTTTCTGATAAACCGAGGTTCGTTAGAATTCAAGGAAAAACCAATCTGTTTAGACCCAGCAATAATAGAGAATATGTTCCTCCTCTGGCACTTCCAGAGAATGTAACTCCGCTAAGCCGACTCTTGACGTCACAGGAAAGATCAGATATTGTCTCTAAGATAAATAATCATGTAGACATGCAGACGTCAGCTCTTTTTTCTTCTATAAATTTTCAAGATCTCAATGTCAATGATAAGCTTTACAATCTTTTGACTACAACTGTGAAAAAGAAGATTCTTGAAGCAAACAATAAAGTTCAGGATAGTTTAAATGTTGCAAAGGAAGAATTCTTGAGCAATAGTTTTCAGTCACAAACTGACTTAGTTCGAGTCGCAAGAAGGCAAGTCCCAGTTGATGATGACTTTCTTAGGCGCTCTTTGACCCAGATAGAAAAAATAAACGAAGCATTTATAGACCCGCAAGAGCAAGCTCAAATAATATCAGACAACTTCAACACTATCAAGAAAGCATCTTTTAACGGCCAGTTTAATACTAAGTTTATCTCTTCTTGTGCACAAGCAGCTGTTAATGACACGATCGGATCTTATGCAGAAGAAATGCTTTTGCTTAAAGATGCTCTTTCTCAGGCGCAAGCTCGAGCCTCTTCCGATTACATGCCTAACGACGTTAACCCCGACAGGCTCTCGCTAGAATTCTTATCCACAGCAATCACTACTGATGTTAATGATAATCCTTTAGCTATAGATGACGTTAGTGAAAATGCATTAGAGTTTTTCCTTGCGGGTCACCTTATTAATAAGCTCGAAATTCTTCAAGATGGCAACATAGTCAGAAAAGATTTGATTTTCCTTGATGAACCTTCTGAGTATTTTGAGCATGTTGATTTTAATGTTGCATACTGCAGATCGTACGCGTATATTGTTTCTGCTGTGTATCTGTGCAGAGTTCGACAAAGGAGATCACAAGATCCTGAGAGCGAGGAATATAATCAAGGCATTGAAAGATTCTTTTTGATGGCATCTCAAACTACACCGGCTCTGACTGTGACTTGTCAAGAGAATGTACCTCCCCTGGCACCTGATGACATGAAGATACATTTGCACACAGAGAAAAATAAGCCACTAATAACTTGGAGACATCCTCTCAATGTCCAAAGAGACATAAAGAGATTCCAGGTGCTCAGGAGATCAACCATAGATGAACCTTTTGAGCTTTTAGTAGAGTACGACTTTGACAATTCAGTTGTTAAGCACAAAAGTCTTGAGCATACTGCACCAGAACTAAAGGTGATAGCACAAAATCCTGTTACTTTCTTCATCGACGAGGACTTTGATACAAGCAAAGAATACATCTACACCTTAAGAAGCGTTGATGCCCATGGGCTACTTTCGACATATGGAGAGCAGATAGCGGTCAAGTATGACCCTTTTCGAAATGAGCTCGATACAAGCTTGGTATCTACTCGAGGCGCGCCCGCACACTTGCCAAATTATTTTCTTATATCAAGAATGTTTTCACCGACTGTCAAGGATTCAAACCACACACGTTTGAAAGTTTACTTCGATCCTGAATACTTAAAACTGGTGAAGAATGACAAAGAGAACGATATCCAGGATCTTAGGTTGTTTAGGTACGATGGGCTTGAAAACTCCAGCCCAACCAATGCGCAGCCCTCTAGGACATCACAGACAGCTAGATACAAACTTCAAATACTTAACACAGATTTACAGCAAAGTCGAATAGTGGATATATTTATATCTGATAATCGAACAGATCAATAAAAAAACTCTCGGAGATCGCTAATGGGATTTTTACAGCAAGATACGAACAATATTATCTTAGATGCAGTTCTGACAACAGAGGGCCGAAAAGCTCTTGCGGCAAACAACGGAACTTTTAGAGTGACTCACTTCTCCCTTGGGGACGACGAAGTAGACTATGGAATTGTCACTAAGTTCGGTAGAGCAGTAGGGCGCCAGAAGATAGAATTAAACACTCCTGTGTTTGAAGCACTAACAAACGAAAATCTAGAAGCGCTTAGTCGTTTGATAACTATTTCTGATGATACACAGACTGTCCTTTCCACGATGACGACATCATTTAGTACTGGTGACACTCTGTTGTTCAACACTGTTTTATCAAATGCATCACCAGCAATCGTCACGACGGTGCAGTCTGCAGGAGCAAATGCTAGAGAAATACCCGTAGAAATCAGAGATCAAGTTCTTCAGGTTTCCGTCGATCGCAGATTCTTGAACTTAGGAAATCAGAGGCCGTTTAGTACAACAGGTAATACTGCACACTATAATGTTACTGTAACAAATCCCCAAGATGCCCAACCATCATTTAGCTTTACTCTCACCCCGGCAAGCCTGGGCGAGTCTTCCTTTACGACTTTCGGTAACACCGCAGACAAAACTACTATCATGACAACCGTGAGAGTTCAGGGAAGGCAGTCAGGTCTATTCAGAGATCTGTCGGCTACTTTAAACAGAAATTAATTAAGTTGATTTTCCGGAGTAAAACGAGGAAATTATGAAAGCATTTAGCCAGAACGATATTCAAACAGCACAGTCGTTTTTAACGCAGCTTGTTGACGTAATCCAGGAAGACATTTCAGGATCTACCACTAGAAGAAGCTATCAAGTCTTTGTGACGGGTGGTTTAGGCCCGGGCGTGACTTCTTCTCTTTTTCAAACGATCTATGATCAAGACTTTACTCTGCAAACCGCAAATCCGGTTTTCGATATGACAGTTGGTCTTTTTAGGCACGGTTCCACTGTGCAGATTACATCGCAGTCCACTGACGCTTCTACGGGATATGACAAATACCCATCTTCATCTTTGATGATGAGAGAAAAAGTTGAAAACTACAGAAGCTTTGCAAAGTCTTTGCTTGGAAATGCAGATCAGGCATTTTACGCACCAATACCAGATGGCGGATTTCAAAATGCTGCGAATAGCGCTGATGAATCTCTTTCTATTAATTCCACAGGATATGCTAGAACTACTCGGGATTTCCTCGCTCGACCAGGTACTAAGTCCAGAATAGACGAAGCTTTGTTCTTGTGCTTTAAGCGCTTGTTCCAAAGAGACGGGATTAAAAAAGAAACTTTTGCTTTCAAATTCTTCCAGTCTGCCTCACGTGCCGGCGGAGCCGGAACTGCTGCAATGTCTCTCGGCCAAGGCCCGAACCTCGCTAACGTCTCACCTGCTTCAGGCGCGATAATTTTCACAGATGCCGGAGCTGCTTCTACTTTTAAACAGTCTGATGCAGGTGGCACCGTCGCCGAGCTAGTTAATTCATCCAACGCTGCTGAGAAAGTAGGGTTGATGTTCTACGACCGAGGCGTTGCAGTGCTAGATATGAGAAAGATAATGTCTGGGGCGCAACATGTCACAGGTGTTATTAAAGCAGTTACAGCAGGTTCTGCCTCTGCGACTTCGCCTGCAGGAACAATGATGATCGGTGGAGTGAACACCGCCGGGGGCGTCAGCTCTAGAAACGGAGTGTATAACGCTTCCTTCATTCCAGACTTGATGGCATCTGGCTCTATTGATGATATCATAGATCACATCGCGTCTTGCCGATTTGGAAGTGGATCTCTAACGGGCATCACCTTCCAGAACAATACAAGAATTAATTCAACGCTGTATTTCTGCAGAGCGACAGCAGACGAGTTTAATTACTCCTCTAATCCAACCTACTTGGACAGTGAGGGCAATATCAATGTTATCGACGCGTCAGCTAGACAAGACGGAACACAAAAACCCTTCTCTTTTGTGACAAAGGTAGGACTTCATGACGCTCAAGGGCGTCTCCTGGCTGTTGCAAAACTTAGTCGCCCTGTTGAAAAGAACAGTGAAAAGGATATAACGTTTAGAGTGCGGTTGGACTTCTAAGGTCGCAGACTGTCTGGGGTCGTGAATGTCTATAATCAAAGTCAACCCTTTTGATCTTGAAGCGATAACTATACAGGCATCACCCACGCGTGTGTATAAGTCAGGATCCTACGGTATAACAGGTGCAGTAAATCTTTTCGCTGCAGGATCTCCTTTTGACAAAGATGTCCTGCCCATTCGTTCTTTGCAAGATCGAGCATTTGACGATGCAGACAATCTTCCTGCAGTTTTTGACACGCTTTACGAAGCCTCCAGAGAAGCTCTTAGCACCGGCGGAAGCTATTCCGGGCAGGCCCAGGCATACCTTGACACTGTCGGAGGAAGAGAGAATACTTTAGAGGTAGGATCTGCAGTTTTTCCTTCTCCAACAGGCGGGACTTACATAGCGGGAATACAAGAAACAAGAAAAAATTCTATTAATGTAGACGTTATTAGGTTTGAGCCTTCACTTTCTTATACTGCGGATACCAATCGAAAGCTTACAATTATAAATTCTCTTTATCCGAGAAGAAGAATCAAATACAGCTCGGCGAACTTTGCTTATACCAATTACCACTGCTTAAACTTTTTTACTGCATCTAGCGTTCCGAGATCAGCCGCGCTAATATACCCAAATTCAGGGTCAGTTACAAGCACTACAAATGTTACAGGTAGTTACATTATTGATGACGGTTTCACGTTTGAGTTCTTTGTTAAGCCTAAGAATTTTCTTAAAAACAAAGAAGACGAATATCACGCAGGATCGGTAATTCACTTAAGCTCTTCCTATGCCATCTCTATACACTCAGGATCAAGTCGAGATGCAGACCAGACTGCTGACAAGTTCAGGGTTGTTTTGCAGCTTAGTCACAGTGCAGATTTCGCTCCTGACAAGCTTGCTCTCACGGATGCTAACATAGTCAGCGCTGGAGTATACCCTAAAGATCTCATCTTTGTTTCTGATGACAACGTCCTTAATGAGAATTGCTGGCATCATGTTTCTATTAGGTGGGGTAACAATCAAGATGGAAACGTTGGAGCCATTTTTGTTGATAACGTTAAGAAGGGCACTTTCAATCTTCCCTCTTCTTCCATAGCATGCGTTATTCCAGAAAATACAGGCAACCCGGATGCACTCATTATCGGCAACTATTTTATAGGCTCTAACAGAGCAGATAGTCGACCATCAAGATTTTTTACTAATCAAGTTCACCAGAGAGATGGTGTTTTAGACTTGGATCCTAATTCATCTGCAGACTCACCGGCTGGGTACTCATTAAACAGTCCACTTTGTGCAGAAATTCATGATGTAAGAATTTTTAATAAGTACAGAACTGATACTGAGATTTTAAACGGCAGCAAGAAAGGCCTGCTAAGAAACGAAGAAGGATTAATTTTCTATCTTCCTCCCTTTTTTACAAGAAAGTCTCCGAGAAGAAAGCAAGTCGGAGAAATTGGTGGCATCTTGGCAACTCCCTTCCAGGGTATTCCAGGCTCTACAATCGACCCTTTTAATCTTAATTTATCATTTGGCGTCGGCGGCCACTATTTAAATTTAGAAAACTTCACACAAGATTTTGCGTCGCTTAATTTTCCTCGCTTATTTGATTTGTCGGGATCACAAATCAATGTGACGACTGAAGCTTTGTCCGCAAATGATTTTTTGTACAGGTCAGGTTCTTCAATTTATCGAAATGTGTTCATGCTTCCGTGTGATAATGGAAACTTTAAGCCAAACTTTTTTGCAATTTCTCAAGTTGAAACAGGAAGTGTACCAACCGGAGTTATAAAGTCAGGATCTTATTATTACAAGTATAGAAACGACCTAGACTATCTTGATTTGAGCTTAATTAACTTAAGAAATCTTCTTCCCTCTAGTTCGTTTGTAGAATATATTGTCGATTATTCTCCTGTCGACAGAGACGGAAACACGTCAGGAGAACAAGTAGTTAACGTCGGCGCAGGATTTGAAGACCAGATCATGGGTGCTTCTCCTGAAGATATGGGCATCGACACCGGCGAAGTTCTCACTGTTTTCCAACGAACTAGAGACTCGTCATCGAATGAAGTTGTTTTCTTTGATGTGAGTAATTTATTTTATGGTCAAAGAATTAAACCTGGAACTTTGAAGCTAACAGATCCGTCACTGACAGGAACCAATCAGGTAATGGGAATGACTCTGCGGGACGACGGAGATGGAAATGTTTATCGAGCTGATTCCAGTACGCGGCATGCTACCTGGAACTCTGTAGGAAATATTTTTTATGAAGAGGGCATCATTGCCATTAAGTCACCCAACATCCCATTTTTTGGAAAAGATGAGTTTGAAATAAGCTTTAGGGGTGAAAAAGAAGTTCACGTTATGAAAGCTGATATAGTTGCCGAAACTGGGCAGGTCAATTCTTCATCAAACCCAAACTATTCTGTTGTTTCTTCTTCAAACGCTGCAAACGAAGAACAGACGCAATTTGTAGCAATATCAGGAATTAATTTTCACGATGATAATCTAAACGTTATAATGAGAACGAAGTTTGCGCAGCCCGTGATCAAGCGAAGCAGTGACAAGATTCTCTTTAGGACAAAGCTAGATTTCTAATGCCCTGCACTTTAGGACTTGACATCTCAACATCCTGCACTGGTGTGTGTTTTCTCGATGAAGCAGGAGGTATCGTGTCTCTCACGCACATCAAGTATCCAGGCAAGTTAAATCTTTGGGAGAAGGCTGACTT
>CEUT01031926.1_pt1 | contig 10816 bp, 6 predicted proteins | sample 531401 | NCBI WGS metagenome assembly CEUT01 (sample SAMEA2622821, study PRJEB7988) | marine metagenome | biome: marine biome (ENVO:00000447); feature: surface water layer (ENVO:00002042); material: "saline water (ENVO:00002010), including plankton (ENVO:xxxxxxxx)" | depth 5 m | reverse complement strand
TCATTTTCTAGCTCATGCCAAACTGCTGCTGATGCATCAAAAAGGCTATAGCCGTATGTGAGACCAACCGCAACTTCTTCGCGATCACCGAAAACAGAGTCGAGACCAGAGAAGCTTGCTTTTGCTCCAAGTTTTTGTCCTGCAATTTCAATTGCTTTGCTATAAGAAACAGAATATGATCCATCTGTATCATCATCTGTATCTGCAAGCCCTAAACCAATTGAAAAATCACCACCAGCAAGAGGAGCTGTTAATGAAAGAGAGTAATCAAATGAATCTTCTCTTACTGCTAAACCTCTATCTGTAGTGAAGTTGCTAACTGAAATGCCACCACTAACACCGATATTATCGGCTAATGTGGTTGCTTGTGTACCTGCATTGCTAAATGCAATGCCCAATATAGTCAAAAGACTGAACAATATTTTATTCATAATCATTTAATTATGAATAAACTTTAATCTTTTTCAAGAATTATTTACTAGAATTATAAATTTGTCTTTCTAATCTCCTAAATCTAGTATCAGAGTGCCAAATTTCAGTGGTTTGTGGCGTGTAAATACCGTCAATTGTTTGTATCGTTTTCCCCTCCTGTAATCTTAGAGTAGAAGGTTGATATATGTTCAAATTCCCTACGTTCGGTGTTGAGGTAGTCTCGCAAGAGGTCAGCCCTGTCAGCGCTATGAGTATCACCACGAATCCTAAGATTCTCAATATCTTGCACAAGCTTTTGTTCTCTCTCTTTAAAGTCTTTATACAACTCATAGTAAAATTTTTTATTTTTTAATGTTAAATATAGTTCTATAGATTTTAAAATTGATTTTATTGAACCAACCATCTTAAGGGCAATTGTATGTTTGAGGTATAAATTTTAATTGAGCAACTCCAACATTTCCATTTCCATCTGATAAAAAACCATTCAAATGAACTGAATCTGAGTGAAAATCAACCTCTTTTTGCTCAAAAGTAAAAGTTTTATTATCATTTTTAATATTAAAAATTACTGAGCCTGTAACTGATTTACTTTTTGACACTACTTTTAAATCTTCATTTAACAAATCTTTAACAGTTTCATTTGCCCCTACTACTCTAAAAATAACACTCATAGCATATATGTTTTAATTATTATATAATTTTACACTGTTTTTTATATTATAATATACCAAAAGTGTAAGTATTGTTATGGCAGATGAAGGAAAAAACATAGTAGCAAAAAATTTATTAGATTTGCAGCCAACTGCGATCTTAGAATTTTTCCAAATAGCTTTAACAGACCCAAAAACAGACAAAACACAAACTGTATTTTTCCATAATGGTAGCTTGTTTGGAGATAGTATAACTTGGCAGGGTAATAAGTATACTCCAATAGCTATGGAGTCTGAAGGTTTTGAGATGTTGGGCGATAAAAGACTACCAAGACCTAAAATTAGGGTTTCTAATAAGGATTTTTTAATAACTGCATTATTACAAAATTATAATGATTTTATTAATGCTAAAGTAACAAGAAAAAAAGCTTTTCTTAAAAATATAGATGATATAAACTTTGATGGAGGGAATCCTTGGAGTTCAGCTAACGCAGCAGCTGTCATATCCTCTGAAGAATATGTCATAGGTAGAAAAGCGCAAGAATCAAAACTATTTGTAGAATTTGAACTTAGCTCACCATTAGATGTAGAATCATTTAATGTAAATGATAGAGCTATCGTATCAAGTTATTGCTTTTGGAAATACAGGGGTCAGGGCTGTAGATATTATGGTTTACCAATAGAAACCGAAGGTAGTAAACCTTTTACAGATTCAGATGGAAATGCAATAACACCCATATATAGAGGTCTAAGTAATAGTCAAAAGCATTTTTTTGATGATATTAACGCTGAGTGGAATCCTAATCGAGAATACATCAAAGGTGATATAGTTTATGTAAAAGGTAATAAAATACCTAATATACCTAATCCTAGTAATACAATAGCTAAGACAGAATCACTTATTGATTCAAAAACTGTCTACGTATCTGTCGTTAATGATAATTCTGGAATACATCCTAATGAAGGCCCATCGTTTTGGCAAAAAGATGTATGTTCTAAAAATTTATCAGCATGTAGAAAAAGATTTAACTTAGATAACCAATACACTTATGTAACAGATGAAATAGACCCTACTGGGTTTAACACAATGTCATTTTTTGGTAATAAATTTGTAGATAAAAATGATTCAATAAATTCAGCTGGATTATTTACAAGCACTGGAGATATAACTGGATTTTTAACTGGAGATTTTACTCTTATGATTTGGGTAAGTGGTAACGCTGCTTCAAGTCAAAAATCAGCAATTGTAAGCACAACTCCTAGAGATGATCAATTTAAATTCTTTAATTTAAGTAGATTAGACTCACAAGACGCTAGTAGAATAGATGATATTCAATTTAGCTATTCTGGATTCAACCCATATGACCAAAATATAAATCCTGAACAAAGGCAAATAGTAGGCTCAGTTGAAGCAAGCTGGGATTGTTATTTTATAACTCATGAAAAAGGTCTCCCAAATGCAGCTGATGGCAGATCAATAACATCTTTTAGGATAGATAAACCAGATACGTTTTTTAGTGCTCAAACAGCTCCAGCTACTGAAAGAGGGGTTAATTTACCCGAAACTTTTACAATAGGAGGTATTGATTTAGGCAATAGTAAACATGCGTCATTAAATGGGTCTTTAGGTCCATGCGCTCTATGGAAGAGAAAATTGACTAAAATTGAACAAAAATATTTAATCCAAGATATCATAACTCCAAGTAAAGACATTATTGGTTTCATTCCGAGAAATTATTCTGAGCTAACTGGAGATTTTGAAAAGATAAGTGGAGATGGAAACTTAGTTGCATGGTGGGATATGACCACTGGAGCTTTGCCTGATAATCATACTGGATTAAAAGATTTACATGAAAATAATATATTTTTAAGTGGTTCAGGAGTTTTTGAAACTGGATCTTTTAGTGTTAGCCTTAATAATGAAGTAGTTATTTCTAACCCTAGTTATTACTACCCTAGATTTGCAGGATTCCCAGGAACTGATGGATTTGGATATGGTCAATGAAAAAATTTAAAACCCCAAAAGCAGCTTTAGAACATATAAAAATCTTATGTAATAAAAACTTAAGATATGAAATATGTGGTTTTTTGGGTCATTGCATTGAGGATAATACTTTTGTAGTAAAAGAAAGCGAAAACGCCTCTGATAATCCTCAATCTTTTTTTTTAGTAGATCCTTTAGAATATTTATTATTTAAGGAGAAGTATGCAATTTTAGCTTTATATCATAGTCACATAGTCGGAGATGAAGAGCCGTCAGATTTTGACAAAGAAATGGCTGACAATGCTTGTTTGCCTTTTTTAGTTTTTAGTTTAAATACGCAAAAAGTTCATATTTATGAACCACAAAATTCAGATTCAGATGTAAATACATTAGGAAGGATAAAGGCTTTACTATGACTAAAATATATTTACATGGAATTTTAGAAAAAGAATATCAAAAATTCTTTTGTTTAAATTTAAAAAATGCATCTGATTTAATAGACGCAATAGATTGTAATAGGCAAGGATTTAAAGCAAGGATTTTAAGTTTGCAAAATAAATGTTTTTTTTATGATATTATAGTTAATAAGAAAAGAATAAAATCTTTTGAAGATCTAAAAGAAAAACCAAAAAGAATTGATTTAGTGCCAGCTATAGCAGGAGCTGGACCTTTTTTTGCGGGTATAGCTAAAGTAGCGTCACTTCTTATAACGCCTATAACACAAGCTGCCACTTTTGCGACCAATACACTCGGTGCAGGGTTTTCTGCACTAACTGGATCTTTAGGTGGAGGTGCGGCAGGTGCAGCAGGTACAGCAGGTGCAGCAGCAAAGGGGGCTGGTGTTTTTGGTAGTATTGCTAAAGCTGTAGGCTTAGCCGCTGTAGCGTCCATGCTTGCTCCAAAACCAGATTTAGGCTTGCCAGCCCAGCAAGAAATTTCCGCTGTAGCCAACGCATTAACTCAATCTTATATATTTTCTTCGAAGACAAATTTAGCACAACAAGGATCTTTTTTGCCCATTGGTTATGGTAGATTAAAAGTTGGCTCAGCGGTAGTTCAGTCATGTATTAAATCATTCCCATTAATAGTGCCTGATGAAAAAGCTCTCCAGTCTAATACTTTTATATCAAAAAGCATAAATATAGACGCTCCAATATCAGCAAATTCTTTTGTATTATCATGAAACATATACATAAAAAAACAAAATTTGCTGGAGCTAACCAAGCTAGTCCTCCGATTTTTAGACCTCCTAAACTTGGAGAGATGCAATATGGAGCATCATATAGCTTCTTAGAAACTTTAGATTTAATAAGTGATGGACCTATACAAGGATTAGTGAATAAAAATGCTGAGGTTGTAAACGGGCCAGATTTGTTGCAAGGAATTTATTTAAATGAAACGCCAGTTCAAGTAAGCCTAGAAAGTAATTTATCTAATGTAAACGTAGCGGATACAAGCTCTACTCAAGCTAATATAACTGGAGATATTACTTTAGCCAATTTTTTTGAGCATCTTAACGATTCCAATCCTAATGATTTAATAGTAGAGCCAACTGGTCAAGTTACTAATTTTACTGGTAAAGCAGGTTTAGTAGCTCCTGACTGGAGAAATTTTAATGTAGGAAACGTAGCCGCCTCCCTTTCCTCAGATCCTGTTTGGACCTCTAACACAAACTCTTTTGCAGAAAACGGTTTTATTTATGGAGGGGCTACTTTTAGGCAAGATGAGAAGGATCAGGATAAAGGTCAATTACAAGGAACATGCGTCAGTGTAAAAAATGATTTTCCAAAATTTGGTCTTTTTATGGGTCCAGAATTTGGTGGTGAGCAAACAGATTTTAATAAAAAATCAGCAGATGTAAAACTAATAAATCAATCTGGCGTTAAAAGCGTTTTAGAGAGAGACACTCAAAGCACTTTTAATGGCAAGAAGGGGTCTGTAACTTTTGCTAAAACTAAAGATTATTTAATATATTCAGATTTAACTGACCTAACAAAATCTATTAACACGGTAGATGGCGCAGGTAATGATTCAGGCACTATAACTTTTGACAATGGCGTTTATACTCTTACAAATACAAACACATTTGCATTTATTCAAGAAACTAGTAATACTAATATAGTTGAGGATAGAGTCTACAGAGTTGAATTTACTATTTTTGATTACTCGTCTGGTGCAATTAAAGTACGTCATCCTTTTCAAAGCGATATCGTTAGTGGTAATGGCACATTTAGCTTCACAGCAAAAGCTGTTTCAAGCGGTAGCGACGCTGAAAAGTTCTTGTTGCTCATTGAAACTGCCACAGCAAATTTTAAAATTAAAGATATTTTTATTTATGATGTAACTGATGATACATTTCCAACAAATTACAAATCTTTATTTGCTTTTGGCACTGACAAAAATAGTCTTACCTTTAATAGTAATAGTCATGGAGAAAATGACATAGATCCTGGTGGTGTAAAATATTTTGGAAAAGGAGATAAATCATCGTCTTCAATGCTATCGCAGATAATAAGTTCTGAATTTTTAGATTTAGTATCTTTAAAAGGATCAGCTAGAAATATCACTCCTAATGCTAATTTATATCAAGTAAATTTAGTAGATAAAGCTCTTAATAATCTTGGAGATTTTATACAAAAAGATAATGGCGACACAATAATAAACTCAGAATTAAACAAAGACTGGAAAGAAGCTTTTACAAATTTTTTAAATAATTTAGATAAGGACATTTTCTTAATATATAAACCTTTAGAAACTCAGGCTGGTTTAGACTTTAATATTTTAGATCCAGATGGACCTACAAAAAATGTAGATGGATTTGATTATAAATCGATTGTTGATTATTCTTTCGCATTTCAAACTGTTTTAGGGAACGATTTAATAAATTCTTCTGGTAATACATTGGAAATATTTGATTTTTTAGTCCCAGAAATCGATTTAAATGGCAACCTACAACAAAAAGTTCATGGGTTTTATTTAATAGCTATTAAAGGTCAACACAAAAGATCTACAACTTTACTAAATCGAGGCTTAAGTACGTCTAACGGTCAAAGCGCTTTTAGAACACGAAAAGTTGGAATAGATCAAGACATAGTCAAAGATTTAAAAAGAATATCTAGTTTTAAATACAAACAAACTGATTCTATCTCGACTATAGAAACTATAAAACTAAATAAAAAATTTAATTACTCTAATGTTTTAGCAGAATTAAAATTAGGAACTGAAAATCAAGACCCTTTTAAATTTTTCAATAAAATTTATATTGATAAACCTTATGATAGTTTTCTTTATGGACCTTATAGAGTAAACCCAGAATTTAAAGTTCAAAGAATTAAGTCTGATAGTAACTCATTATCAGAGTTTGAATTTAATACTACTATCTCTGAAGATAGCATAGAGGGAAGCACTGATTTAAGAACTGGCAAACCAATAAGTAATCAAGGTTCTGTTACTGAAATTCCTTTAGATAGAACTAATTTTTTAAATTATTCTGATTGGGCTGATGGATTAAACCCTAACTTTGATGAATTATCGTCGCCAGTAACTCATACTGTTTACAACCCTAATATAGAAGAAGTATTTGTAACTTTAGATATACAAGAATTAAGAGACACTTTACATACTGAAATAAAACCAGTTGTTTTAGCTAATGAAGATGAAGAAGCAGCTAGGAAATTAGGGGCTGGTGTAAATTACCCAGCTCTGCTTGAAGTTCGGATAAGCACTGGATTAATAGACCCCAAAACAAATAAAAAAACACAAAATGGTGAAGTTAGAGATTATCATTTTGTCGCTTTAGTAAACTCAAGTGTTTTAGTTGATTTAGGTAATCCTGAAAGTTCTCCGAATGATTTCCCTTGGGTTAAATTAGATTCTTTTAAAAGTTCATCTACAGAAAGTAAAATAAGTACACCGATTAAATTACCTCCAGCTATTAGAGTTGGAGTTGCTGGAGTAGGTGAGGGTAATGAAGAGGTTCCTCATAGATATGTAGAGGTTGAAAAAATATCATGTGAGACCAGCTCTGTTTTATTAACTAGAAGTGTTTCTTTATCAAAAGTTACTGAAATAATACCTGTTAATTTAAGTTATCCTTTTTCAGCTATAGTAGGCACTAAACTTGATTCTAGATCTATAGATGGAGTTCCCACTAGGAACTTTGATTGTAAATTAAAATTAATAAAAATACCAAGTAACTATCATCCCACACAAATAAACGGACAAGATAAAAGATATTATAGATCTATAGATGAATTTAATAACACTCCAGAAAATAGTAAAATTGTTTACGATGGAGATTGGGATGGAACTTTCCATGAAGAGTTAAAATGGAGTGATAATCCAGCTTGGATTCTTTATGATCTACTAACAAATAAAAGATACGGTTTAGGTGAACATGTAAATGAAGACACTATAAATATTTGGGAGTTATATAAAATTGGTAGATTTTGCGACGCAGTAAATGATGATGGAGCTTTTGTTGGTGTGTCAGATGGTCAAGGTGGACTTGAACCTAGATTTGCTTGCAACATAATGTTTAATAATAATGAAAAAATTTATGATGCAATTTATCAAATAGCCGCACTTTTTAGGGGGAGTATATTTTTTGGTGATAACCAAATAAATTTTGTAGATGATAGACCTAGATCACCTATTTGCTTGATTACAAATGAATCAGTAAAAGGGGGTATGTTTAATTATTCTAATAATAGAAGAGATGAAATTTTTAATACTGTAGAAATTACATACAATGATAGATTTGATAATTTTCTACCAAAAATAGAAACTATTGAAGATGAAGAGGATATAAGAAGAAGAGGCGTATTTAAGACTAGAATTCAAGGAGTAGGTATGACTTCAAGAGGGATGGCTAGGAGAGCCGCCTCGCATTTATTATTTCACAAAGTAAATGAGAATCAAACAATCACATTTCAAGCTGGACTGTCAAGTCTACTATATAGACCTGGAGATGTAATAGAAGTTCAAGATGAATTAAAATCAAACCTTATAAACTTTGGTAGAGTTTTAGCTGTAGACGCAGATAAACAAGAAATTAGGATTAGTAATTCTTTTGATAACACTCAAATGAGTGGTCGTTTAACATTATTTAATCCTACTGGTATTGATACTATATCAGACCTTAATACTATATCGCAAAAAAATAGAGAAAGGGCAAAATCTACTTTTAATATTAGTGGAGATTTAGCTAGTTCCAGTTCAACTGCTGTATGGACAGCTAATTTTACAGGTGATTATGATTTTTCTGGATATAGACAAGGTTATACAGGAAATGAGGGTGGTTTTGAAGAATATGCAACTTACACTGGAACTGGCTCTAATATTTTATATTTTGACACTACATTAACTGGTTGGGTTTTTGCAACTGGCAACAGCTTTGAAAGAGATAATGATTTTGCTAAATTTATAAGTGCAACCACAACAATAGGACAAAATACTAAACTACAAAATTTTGCTACTGGTGATTTAAAAAATTATGATGCATCAGCTAGTAATAATAGAGGATCTAATACTTTTGATTTAAAAGGCACTTTCTCTGGAGATTTTACTAATGAAAGCTTTACAAATGGAATATTAGAATCTGAAATTGACGTAAATTCACCAAGCCAAATAGATGTCGTAACAATTACAGGTAGTACTGTAAATCAAGCTTACGGAACATTAGTTTCTGGTATTGAAGCATCTAAGACTGGTCTATTGCAAAACATTAAAGTTGGAAGTCCTTGTAGTTTTCAAAAAAGCGGGGCATCACCAATTACATTTAAAGTTTTAGAGATAGCAGAGGTAAACACTAATGAATTTGCAACAGTAGCCAGCCTATATGAATCTGGTAAATATGACCTTATAGAAAGTGATAAAAGTATTACAACATTATCAAATACTTTTAGTTATCAAAATGCCTCATCACAAATAAATCAACTAACATATCACAATCTTTCACCAGTAACAAACTTAGCTATTGCTACGGGCGATGTGCCTGAAGTTGGAGAATTTTTCGTAAGTGGAAGTTGGACAGATCCTAATGGATCAAACGCTACTGGGTATCAAGCTATACTTTTACAAAATAATTTTCCAACTTTTGCAAGAACAGAAAATACCTTTGCTGTTTTTAGCGGTTTAAGTGAGGAGGTCGGAACTTACTCTTTAAGAGTTAGAGCTTTAGGTGCTGGTGCTGATAATATGTCAGTTTTAAATGCTTACTATGATTCTGCTTTTGCAGTTCATAATGAATTCTTAGTTCCTGAAGAAGGCTTAACACATGACAAATCTTTCCTAGAAAATTTCACGATAAATTAAAATGCCTAGAGTTACAATATTAGATACTACATCAACTGGTTTTATACCTTACTACTCTGGAGCGCATACAGCATATGTAGATTCAACTGGGGCAGGTGGAGTTTATGCTAATTCAGGATTACACGAGGGTTTTGTTATAGCAGCAAGCACAGATATTAACGATATTACCACTGGTATAAAATCATCTGATTTATCAACAATTATTTTTTCATCTGGTAACATAATAACTGGAGCAACTGGACAAGGAGATATCCGTGGAACTGGAGATGGGTATTTTCATGGTGGAACATTCGCTAGCAAAAGTCTCGATCCATCCTCCACATATTTTCACGGTTTGTATGTACCCTTAACTGGATCTGCTGGATTAGCAGGTGGTATAACAACTGGTATTTTAGGCTCTGGAGCTAGCACAACTCCTTATACTGGATCTTTTACAACAGATGAAATTATATACAACTTTACCCCAACTTTTAATACAACAACTAAAAGTGGTAGTGGTATATATACTGATAAGACTTTAAATTTAGGTCTAGAATTCAGAGATAGAGCCGATCAAGAAATAGATGAAAATCATGAGTTGATTGATAATCCATTTATATCTGGAGTTGATATTGATATATTAAATATAGATAAAAGTGTAGCAAAGTCTGACTTTAAATCAGCATATAAAGAAACTAATTTTATCTTTAGCCCAGATGATAATGAAAATGTATTTGGCGAATTTACAACTAATTTTGGCGTAAGAACTAGAACTGTAAATTTTAATGGTTTAATATCTACAGGGGATATATTTTTATATGGTAATAGGGTAGAAATAGACACTATTAAAGTCGTAGATGGAACAGGTCAGTTTTTAGATCAAAATCCAATCAATTTTATATCACCAAATACAGGATTTTCAAACTCATTAGCCTTTACAAATCGCCAAAAACTAAGTGATTTTAATATTAAAGGTTCAATAAATTTTGACGTACGATTAAATTCTGTAAATGCTAAGTATAAAAATTTAGAAATTTATGGCACAGAAGGTGATATAGATACTTTAGTTTTAAATGACGTTTCTAGAAAAGCGGTAATTGATATAACAACTCCTCCTTTTGTTAAATTTAGCTTAACAACAGATAATGGACTAGACTATAATACTGATTACCATTTTAAAATTATACCAAGTTCTGATTTAGAAACTGGTAGATCTTGGACAGTCGGACCTTACAGGATAGCGTCTAATCAAGAAGCCAGTGTAAATGCATTCAATGATGGAGCTGATGATCAAAGTAAACAAGGTGGCGCTGCTTTTGGAACTGATGAGGATCTTGATCCTAATGCAAGATTTGCTGTCGGACCTGAAGTTGGCCGTACACTTCTTATTACTAAGGTAGATGACGATAATAATCCAGGTGATGTTGGTATCGCAACAAATAATCCACAACAACCG
>CEUT01064791.1_pt1 | contig 10840 bp, 12 predicted proteins | sample 531401 | NCBI WGS metagenome assembly CEUT01 (sample SAMEA2622821, study PRJEB7988) | marine metagenome | biome: marine biome (ENVO:00000447); feature: surface water layer (ENVO:00002042); material: "saline water (ENVO:00002010), including plankton (ENVO:xxxxxxxx)" | depth 5 m | reverse complement strand
AACCTCCAGTAAAGAAACCTCCAGTAAAGAAACTAAAACAACTAACTGAAGCACAAGAAAAAAGATTAAAAAAACATTCAGCTCATCATAGTAAGAAACACATGAATATGATGATAAAAGATATGAAGATGGGTATGAGTTTTAAGAGGGCTCATGAGAAAGCACAAAAAAAAGTAGGCAAATAAAAATTATTTTAATTATTTATTTTAATAAAAATATATAATATATTATAAAATGGATTTATATGGCAGTGGAGCATCTATATCACAAGCAAATGCCCAGACACAAGAGGCAAGACAACTTAATCAAGCAGCCAGCGATTTTAATAATAGTTTAGCAGAGCAGTTAGATCAATCTAATTTAGAGCAAGATGAAGATAGAAGTAGTAAAATACAAAAAAATCTATTAAGTGGTGGGACTGCTGCTGGCAAATTAGCTGTCTTACGCAAGGAGGGTGTTAAAGGATTAAAAGTAGGAGGTTTTAAAGAGCTGCCATTATCAAGAGAAGAAGTATTAGCTAAAGAAGTAGGAGCAGAAAGAGCACCCAGAGCTGGTGTTATTACATCAGCAGAGGAGTTAAGAGAAGCTGCTGGTGGATTAACTGGGACGGCAGATGAATTAGCACCAGAAAGATTTGCTGCTGGTACAGATATTACACAGCTTACAAGAGAGGCTGGACTTATAGAAAGTGAAGCTGGCAATATAGTAGGAGTCCCCACACAAGAGACATTAGCAGCAGCAGAAGCAGCACAGCCAGAAGAGGTATATACTGGTGAAGCAAGATTAGCAGAGCAAGAAGCTGCTAAAGCCAGTGATGTAGCTGGTAGTGTAGGTGTTAAATCAACGGCAGAGGCAGTAGAAGATTTTGCAAAAACAGCTGGCAAGGTGGGTAGAGTAGGTGTAGCTGGTGTAGGTGGTGCTTTAGATGTCATGAGTGATATAGATAGATTCACCACTGGAGCAAAAGGTTTAGATGCTTTTGGCTCTAACAGTATGTCTCGAGTAGGCAATATAACTAATATAGTAGGTAGTGGTTTAGAAATGTTAGGAGCTGCTACTGGTGGTATAACACCTTGGGCATTAGCATTCGAGGGCACTGGAGCACTATTAAGTTTAGGGGGTAGTATAGCGGAGGGGATAGGTGAAGAAGATGCTGCTGATGATAGTAAGCAAACAGCAGCAGACGATATAAATAAACAACAGCGAGGTATGGTTGCTGCTGACACAGTTGAGCAAGCAGTAGGTCGCACTCAATAAAAAAGTATTTTTTTTTATTTTTTTTTTAATTTATTTTTCAAGATTTATTTTATATTATATATTATAAAATGAGTTCTTACTGGAGAAATGATGATAAAATCAAGGTTTCACAGACACAAGTATCTATTCCATCAACCAACGGTCAAACTTATAGTGGGACTGCTGGGCAGAGTGGGAGGCGTGTAGATTTTGAGATTCCGCCCACTGTTAAGTTTATGGATGGCAAAAATTCATATTTACAATTTGATATTAAACTAGCACCTCCAGCTGGAGAAGCACCAACACGCCTCCAGCTCGACCCTTTTATAGGGGGACAGTCATGTATTAAAAATATCCGCATTTACTCTGGTAGTAGAGCAGTCCTTTTAGAAGAAATTACTGAATATAATGCTAAAGTACAAATCCAGTATTCATATAATCAAGATGAATCTATGAGAAAGATGAGGGCATTAAAAGAAGGAGCACTTATAGACACTATAGAAAATAGAGGTACATTAGGCACATCTGTATCTAATAATATTGATCTCCAGACAAATCCATATTATAAATCTATAGGCACAGTCCCAGTAGGTAGAGATTTTAACTCGACTGACTTTTTAACTGCTAAATTATCCCTCCCTATTCATACTGGTCTTTTTGCTGATGGTGGTGATAAAATCTTCCCAGTAGTTATGACTGATGGTTTGTTTATAGAGGTGGATTTAGAAGACCCAGCCAGATTTATTAAACAGTTAGATAGTGTTAATAGAAATAGACGCATGAAGCAAAACCCCATTTTTCATGGTGTAGATGATGCTGGGACAGCATTAGCTATTAATAATGCTACTAATGTTACAGAGATATTTTTAGGCAAACAAAATAATATGACCTCTGTAGCTAATTGTCCATTTGTGAAGGGAGAAGTGGTAGGCATCTGTGATGCTACAAATCCTAATAGGAGTTGCAACTTAACCACCACCGCAGCTGGGGGTGTAGCATATCCTAAAATTACTGATATTACTTTAGATAATGGATATGTTAAACTAACATTAGAGCAATTCCAAAATAGTAATGGAGGCACTGGACTCCAAGCTACGAGTAATAACTTTATTGTTTTCTCTGCTGCTGCTGACACACACCGCACAGCTATAGCTGATGGGGCACAAATAATCGCAGCTAAAACATCATACGCAGCTCAATGTGAGTTTTCTAATATGGAGATTGTGGTACAGCAAGTAGGTGTAGATAGTAGATATGAGGCTGGTATGATGAAGAAGATGAGAGACGGTGGTAGTATAGAAATAGATATTCCTAGTGTTACTAACTACAAACACTCATTACTATCAACTAACCGTAATGCTACTGTTAATCTCCCAGTATCTAATACCAGAGCTAAAGCTATGATTGTTATGCCCAGTGATGCTAAAGTCCTTAATAGTGCTAATTTAATTGCTGGAGATAAACAGTGTTATGATGAAGAAAATACTGATATGGATGGACGCCTTCACTCTATCCGTAGTGGTCAAGTAGGTATTATAGATCATCTCACCTCTTACCAGTTTGTTATAGATGATAAACTTGTACCATCTAGACCTATAGATGTTTCTAAAATTAATAAAGGTGTTTCTATCTCCGCACAGCCTCTAATCGAGTTAGAAAAAGCACTAAATCAAGCTGGCATTGTCCCACGCTCTTTTGTAGATTATAACCGTAATTTTCTTATAGGCAGAGCGTATGCCCTTAATGATGGAGTTGCAAATCTTAATAATAAAACTAATCAGCTCCAGCTATTATATAATGAGACTAATGCTGCTGGTGTAGATAGACCACCACAGCACAATAAACTCCTATACTGTTTCATGTATCACCTCCGTAGAATCTCTATTAAGGGAGATAGTGTGGTAGTTTCTCTTTAAAAAAAAATATATATTATATTATAAAAATGAAGTTAGACGAAAGAGTTGCAAATTATCATAAAACTTTTCCTAATTACTCAAAATTAATAATAAATAGAGACTGTATAGAGGGGATATGGGTTATGGGCAATAATTACACAACTAAAACATCTTTATATGGTGCTTATCCTTATGGATATTTAGAAAGGATATATAGTTTATTTCCATTAGTAAAAAATAAAACACTTCATTTATTTAGTGGGTCTTTGCCAGATAGTAAAGATTATGATAAAGTAGATTATAATACTGGTTTAGATGCCGAGACTTTTAGTGATATTATACCTCATGACATTTATGAATTAATTTTAGCTGACCCTCCATACTCGATAGAGGACTGTGACCATTATGGATGCTGTATGGTTAAAAGAAATGTTGTTTTTAAACAAGCTTATAATGTATTAAAAAAAGGAGGTCATTTAATCTGGTTAGATCAAGTATTACCTACTTATAAAAAAGAAGAGTTTAAAATTATAGGTAGGATAGGTATGGTTAAATCAACTAATCACAGATTTAGAGTGGTTACTATTTTTGAGAAATTATAAATATTTTCTATGTATTTTTTTTAATTTATAATTTTAAAATTATTTTATATATAATAATATAAAATGAGTGTTGCTAAAAAGTATCTTTCTATTCAGCCTAATAATGTACCAGCCAGCGGCAAGGTTTCATTTGCTCGTGGCAATCCTATCCTAACTATTACGCTGGGCAGACAAGATGGTGTATTAGATTTATCCAGTCTCCGTCTATCTGGTGAGCTTAATATCTGGAGAGATGCTGCTGGGACTGCTCACCCCACTGACGCAGCAGCAGCAGAGTTAAGAGGCTCTCATAAATTAGGTATTTACTCGTGTATTGAGCAGTTAGTATTTAGACACGCAGAGACTAAACAAGTTATAGAGCATATTAGACATTATGGTAGATTCATGGCTTCATATCTCCCAGTTATGGCTGGTAGTCAAGATGTAGCTGGACATTTAAGTGAGACGGCACTTATCTATCCTAATTATCAGTCCTACCGTGATAGTGTCATCCGTAGTCAGTCTGGATCACAGTTTTGTATCCCTCTCCCATCTGGATTGACATTAGGAGAATCTAGCCTTCCTCTATCTAAAGTCCCACTAGAAATTGAGATTCATTTAACACCAGATAGTCAATTTTTCTATTCCAGTGATGCTACTACTGGCAACATTGCTAATGCTTTCTATGAATTATCTAATTTAGAGGTCGCGTGTGAAGTATCTTATGGTGAATCAACACCAGATAAGGGTGTATTATCATTTAATAGTATTACTTCATACTTCAGCACATTAGAGACTACTAACAGTATTATTAACTTTAATCTGGGTCTATCTAAAGTATTAGGTGTATTTGTTAATTTTGTACCATCTTCATTTGTTAATAATTTAGGACAAGATGGGTTTTTAACATACATGCCTACTAAAGCTCCTAATGCTGCTGATGACACACTGGGAGGAGAAGTTGCAAACCTCGAGACCATCAGCTTCCTCAAAAATGGTGAGCGTTTCCCATCCGCATTTGAAGTCACAAGTGTCCGCTCTGCTACTAATGCTACACCAGTAGTAGATAGTCAAGTTATTAAATCTTTTATGTCTTCTATTATCCCAGAAAAAATCCATACCAGAACTACTGCCTCTCCTCTTAATACTAACCGTAATTTTACTGGCAATCAAAATGCTGCTACTGGATATAGATTCGCACCAGACAGCGGTGCTCTCTATGGTGTAGGACAACTTTATGATATGTTAGATAGTGAAGGTGTAGATTTTAGTGATTCACAGTTTTCTATCCAGATGACTAATGGACTAGATGATGGCAACCCTATTAGTGCCTATCTCTTCATTAAGAGTAAGGTGGCAGTAGCATGGGACGCACAGATGGGAGTACAAGTAATATCTTAAATTTTTGATAAATATTTTCTATTAATTAATTTTTTTAATTTTTATTTTTTTTAGTTTTAATATATATAATTATATAAAATGACTGATATGCCAGATAAAAGCGATGTTTCTGCTGACCGTATCCCAGATCTCATTAAGATAGGAGCTATTCCCAGTGAATATGGGCAGATGCTTCATACAGATGTTATTGACCCAGTAACATTTTCTCAAAATAGAGTTAGATTTACTTTACAGAGGGTCGCTGGATTCCTACACTCGAACTCTAAAATTACTCTTGCTATTACACCCCTTACTACTACTGGGGCATACTATCCTCTTAATATAGGAGTCTCTAATTTAGTCCAGCACGCAAGATTGTCTGTAGGCAATAAGACTGTCTGTGAGATTGATGATTATACACATTTTCATCAGTATCAATCTCTTTTTATTTCTAATGAAGATAATAAGGAGAGAGAACAGTTTTTATCACAGAGATGTATTAATCATAAACCTATTTATGATGACCGTGTGGCTAATGTAGTAGATAAACCCCCTAACTCTGCTAAAAAGGTAGGACTGGATGTAGGACGCAATCCAGTAGTAGGTGCTGCTGGTGGTGCTGGTACATTTCAGCTCTTACCATTCATGAAGCACAACGCCACATCTGCTCAAACTGTCAGCGAGGCACCAGTTTATTCAGTTTATTTAAGCGACCTTTTCCCATTCCTTAAGTTTAATCAGCTCCCCATGTTTATGTTAAATGAAGAAGTCCATATTGATATTACATTTACTCCTACTGTATCCAGTGCTACTGGTGCTGCTCTCTCACGCCGTTTATGTGTGCCTAATGCTGAAGCTGGACAGAGTGGTGTAGAGTATCAAGTTAATGAGGATGAAGTTAAACTTATTTATGATAGTATTACTTATGATGGTGAGATTATGGATAAATATGCCCAGCAGAATCCTAAACTAACATTCCAGTATGTAGATTATAGACTGGCAAAGAGAACTGGTGATCAAGCAGCCTTTACAAATCTTACATTGCCTATAGGTGGCAACGGTAGGCTTGTCTCTAAAGTAATTTTAGGATTACAGAATAATGCTAATTTCACCCCAGTATCTTTACTTAATGGTGTAGTAGCCAAGGATGTACCAGCAGCACAGAGTCTATCACTTAATCTATTATATAATGATTTATTCGAGTTTAATACTGATAGGTCTAATGCTGCTCTCCTCTTTCACACTACCCAGTCAGCAGAGGGACAAGTCCCTATGGTTACTAGAGATGAATACCAGACTACTAATGTACCAGCACTAACGGCAGAGACATTTGAGGGACATGCTCAAAATAATGCTACTGCTGGTTTAGGTGGATGTTTTAGATGGACTGCTATTAGACCTAATAAGGGTCAGCGTGTTAATAATAAGGGTATGGATTTAGTTTATAAAGCTACTGGACTCCCAGCACAGACATACACCCTCCGTGTATATTTAGAACTCCTAAAAGTTGCAACCATAGAGAATGGACAATTTAATTGTTATTTCGCTTAAAATATTTTCTAAAATATAATATAAAATGTGGTACTTTATAGATAAATGTTTAAGAGCAAGAGAAAAAGAAAAAAAACTAAAAAAGAGAGAAGATGAATTATTATATTTAGTTAATGATTTATTAAAGACTCAAAATGAGATTTTAAAATATATAGATCATAAGAATAAGAAAATGGTAGGGGTAGAATGACAAAAAAAAACCTCTTAATCCCTACCTCCTAACTCATTTTATTTTTAAGATTTACCCCTACCATTTTTTTTTAAGTTTTTATTTTAAAAATAATCTATTATTATATTATAAATATGACAATAGAAAGCAAAAATCCAGTTGAGGATATAGAAAAATCTAGACCACAACTAAAGACTAATACAGTTAAACAATATGTAGTGAATATAAGAAAGCTACAAAAGATATATGACACAGAAGGATATGATTTTTTAAAGGATGCTGATGATGTCATGGATAAAATAAAAGATCTCCATTATTTATCACAGCGTAATATATTAAATGCTATTATAGTGCTTTTAATGGCATTAAATCATAAAGAAGAATATGATGAACTAATAGAAGAATATGGCAAATTAAGAGATGAATTAAATGATAAATATAGTGATGAACAGAAGAGTGGAGTTATAAGTGATAAACAGAGTAAGAACTTTGCAACCACAGAAGAAATTTTTGACATGATAAATAAAATGGCTGAAGATTTAAAACCTATTAAGAAAAAGACTAAAGATGAACTAACTAAAAAAGAATCTCAACTTCTTCAAGCATATACATTATTTAATATTTATGCTAGAATGCCATTTAGAAATGATGTAGCTGGTATGTCAGCAATAAATCAAAAAGCTTATAAAAAATTAAGTGATCAAGAAAAGAAAGAAAATAATTATTTAGTTGTGCCATCTAAAGGCAATTTATATTTTGTATTAAATAAGTACAAAACATCTAAAAAATATGAAGAATTAGACCTCCCTATAGAAGATGCTGATTTAAGAAAGATATTAAGATATTATATTAAGATGAATGGGATGGGAGTTTTATTTAAGACTTCAACTGGCAAACCATTAACCAGAATAGAAGTAAGTAAAGTGTTACTTAAATATAGTGATAAATATATGGGCAAGAAAATATCAACAACTTTATTAAGAAAAATATATTTATCGAGTAAGTACGGTGATATGAAGAAAGAATTAGAAAAGGATAATAAGGTCATGGGACACAGTAAAGCTGTGGCATTAGACACTTATGTTAAAAAGGCTAAAGATGAAGAATAAATTATTTAAGTCTCTCATCTTTAAGAACATCTTTATTAGCCAGAATATATTTAATTACTTTTTCTCTCATTTCTTTATCTTTTTCTGCTTTTGATTTAGCTGGTTTTCTTTTAGGAGGAGCTGGTAGATCTATCTTAACTGGTCTCTTCTTTTTATCTTTAACTTTGCCCAGTCTAACTACTCTCTTACGCCCATCATCAATAGTATAACCTACGGCTTCTATTTCTTCTCTTAATTTTGCAACTGATTTGCCTTTAGGGTCTATACCCATAAGGTCATCATATTTTTTAATAATCCTTTTTAACTCTGCTAAAGTAAAAGCTTTATCATCTTTCTTTTCTTTCTTGGGAGGCATCTTTAAGTATATAATATAAAATAAAAAAATCTATAATATTATAAATAAAAAAAATGATGGTTGATAAATCACACTCGAAAAAAGATTTAATTATTTTATTTAAGAAGCATGGAGTTATAATAGATAGTGAATTAACTAAAAGTAATATAGTTAATAATATAGAATCATATATTAAAGATTTTAAATATAATGATAGGATTAAAAACTGTACAGAATTAAAAGAATATTTAAAAAATACATCTCCTAAACAGAGACCTAATACACAAGAAAAAAGTGCCATAATGTTTAAGGCTAAAAAGATTATTAAGTGGGGAAAGAATGATTATATATATGATGGGGCAACTTATAAAAATGCTGAAGACCCTTATAATGATATTATGAGTATTTATAAATGGGGTGATCTCCCCAGTGTTAGACGAGCGTGTAGATTTTATAATTTGAGTCCAGTTTGCAAAAATCATGTAAATCCTATAATTACTCCAGATGTAGAAGAAGAATTAAATAATAATAAAATAATAAAACAGCAAGTAATTTATAAGTTAATAATTAAAAGAGCTACTAAAGAAAATCCTATAGTTGTTAGTTTCGATTAAAATGGTAGGGGTAGAATCATAAAAATAAAAGACTTTAAGACCATCCATAAACTTGTTTTTTTTTTAACAACTACCCCTACCATTTTTAATAAATGCGTTTTTCTCTATATTTTTTTCTAATATATAGTATAAATATGGATTATAAGAAAATGAATAAAGATTTAAGTTATGGATTTAAAAGTGAGGATATTATCCATAAAGAATTAGAAGAAATTTTTGGTACATTATTTAGAACATCATTAAATCCAGAAATGGGTAAATATTATGAATATGATAAATATAATGAAAATTATTTTATAGAAATTAAAACCAGAAGGATTAAACATGATAAATATAATAGTTTATTTTTTGGTAAGAATAAATTAATTAAAGGAGATGAATTATTAAAGAGAGCCCCACATTTAAGAATCTTTTATTTATGGAGATGTACGGATGGGATATATGGATGGGAGCATCGTAGTAGTGAGTATGAAGTTTTAAGAAAAGGAAGAAATGACAGAGGTAAAGATGAATATGATGAATGTATAGATATTAAACAAAAAAATATTAAATCATTAAAAAATCTTTTAGACAATATAAATATAAATGGTGGAGAAGACAACGGTGACCTATAAAGGAAAGAAAAAGAAAATACCTAAATCTTATGTAGGAGATCTTAAAGGAAAAGAAAAGAAGGCACAAGTTAAAAGTATTATGGAGAATAAAGAAAGACCTAAAACAAGTGCAAAACCTAGAAAATCAAAATGGACAGTTATGTTTGATAAAAAGTATGGAGCAGAGATAGATAAATTAAAGGGAGGTAGAAGTAAAAGAAATATAGCTAAAGTTACTGGAATCCCTTTTAAAGCTATAGATGAAGTATATAAGAAGGCAGAAGGGGCTTATTATAGTGCTGGGTCAAGACCTAATCAATCACCACAGAGCTGGGCATACGCTCGAGTGTATAGCTATATATTAGGTGGTAATGCTAGAAAAGTAGATAAGTCTATAACAGAAAAATACAATGTCAAGTTTAAAAAATAAAAATCTATTATACATTATATAAATGAAGAAATATATTAAAGGTGATATTCATGAAGTCATTAAAGATATAGAAGATAATAGTATTGATTTTATTTATACTGACCCACCATTTAGTACTACAAATGCTAAATGGGATGATGGATTAAAATGGGCTACATTATTCACAGATATGTGGAGAGTTTTAAAACCTAATGGTATTATAGCGTTATATGCTTCTATGCCATTCACTTATGAATTATTAAAACATGAAACACCTAAATATCATTACTGCTGGAAAAAAAATAACTCAACTCTATTTTTATCAGCTAAATATCAGCCATTAAGAAATATAGAAGAAATATTTATTTATTATAAAAAGCGTGGTACATATAATCCCCAGATGGAGGGAGATGAACTAATATTAAAACATTATGGAGGCAAACATAATGGACAAAATTATTATGGTATAGATGGTAATGATAAACAACCATCTAAAGAAGAAGCTATTAAAGGAGCTCATAAAGGTAAATATCCTACATCTTTAAGAGAGTGGGATATAGCAAAAAAAAGAGGAGGAATAACTCGAACAGATGAACAGATAGATTATTTTATAAAAACATATAGTAATGAAGGTGATACTATATTAGATATGACTTGCTGTGATAGATATGTAGGAGATAGAGCAGAAGCATTAAATAGAGATTATATAGGTGTAGATCTTAATATGGATTTTTTAGAAGGCATAACTAAATAACCATTAGATTCATCATTATCAATTATTTTTAATTTAAGTAAAGCAAATAAACAAGATAAAAAATATTCATGGTCAGTCCTTCTTATAGGCTTTCTGTTTTTTTTTCTAAAATATATAAGGTTGCAAAATTGAGTAAATGTAAAAATGATTTGTTTAATATTTAATTTTTCTCTCATGGATTTTAATATTAAGTATTCACCTTGATATTCATATCT
>CEUT01024733.1_pt1 | contig 10841 bp, 8 predicted proteins | sample 531401 | NCBI WGS metagenome assembly CEUT01 (sample SAMEA2622821, study PRJEB7988) | marine metagenome | biome: marine biome (ENVO:00000447); feature: surface water layer (ENVO:00002042); material: "saline water (ENVO:00002010), including plankton (ENVO:xxxxxxxx)" | depth 5 m | reverse complement strand
AAGTTAAAAAAAGAGGAAAAAAGTTTAGAAAGTAAGAACTTAGGTGATAAGATTAAGGGAAGTGCTGAAAAAGCATTGTCACCCGTTAAGAGCATGAAAGATAAGTTGATAGAACTTTTAGTGGCAATGTCAGCAGGTTTCTTAGGAAATGCTGCGTTTGAATTTTTAAAAGCTCCCGGTGTGAGAGATGCTTGGAAGAGTATTAGTAAGTTTTTAATCAAACAATTTAAATGGGTAAGTGCCACTATTGCTGCATTTTTTGGATTTACTAAACCTTTACGCAAATTAATTGTTGGATTTTATAAAGGATATTTTAAAGTACTTAAGTTTATTTGGAAAAATATTTTTAAATTTGTAAAATCTCTATTTGGATTACCAAAGAGAATAGGTAAAGTATTCAAAGGTATTGGTGCTAAGATAAAAAATATTGCTTCAAAGGTAGCAGATATAGGTAAAACAATAGGAAGTATAATAGAGAAGGTAAAGAACTTTCTTAAAGGTGGTGTTGGTAAAGTATTAGGTTTTGGTAAGAACTTATTTAAAAAAGGTAAAAATTTAGTTAAAACAACATCTTCAATTGTAAAAAGTAGTGCTAAAAACATTGTAAAAAGTAGTGGAAAAAATGTTGCAAAAACTACTGTGAAGGCGACTGGTAAAGGTGCTGGTAAATCTATATTAAAGAAAATACCCTTCGTTGGTCTTGGACTTGGTGCAGCATTTGCAGTCGATAGATTAAGAGGTGGTGATTGGGCAGGTGCTTTAATGGAACTTGGATCTGGTGCAGCATCAATGATTCCGGGTGTTGGTACTGCCATATCTACAGGATTAGATTTAGCATTGATTGCAAAAGATATTGGTGATGCAAAGAAAAATAAAGAAGGTGAGGTAACTCCTGCACAAACTGGTAGAGGTGTAACTAAGGGTCAAAGATTGATCGTTGGTGAAAAAGGCCCAGAGATACTAGAAGCACCATTTACAGGAACTGTTAAGCATAACACTGAAACCATGAATACACTTAAAAGTGAAGATGGGGATGGAGTTGTGGTGGTCACAGAAAATTTACCACCAATGATGTCAAAACCACCAGAAGTGGGAGAAGAGGCAGGTGAGAAAGCAAATCCCTCTCAATTCATAGCATCTATGAATAAGATGAATGATTACATGAAAACAACACCTGAAGTTCTAGGTATGACATTATGAGTGCAATAGTAAAAAGTTCTGGTAAAGAAACCGGTAGGTTAAAGTTAAATGTAACTAATATTAAGAGCACTTTATTAAAGGGCTCAAAGACTACTGCGAATTTAGCAAATATCAAAGAAAAATCTATATTTAAGAAAAAAGAAGCAGAGAAGATAAGGGCAGAGGAATCAGCATTAGAATTAAAAAAACCACCAAAGAAAAAAATAACAAAAGAATCATCACCACTCAAAGGTGGCAGCATGTTAGACAAACTAATTGAAGCAGGTGTATTCCTTCTTATTGGATTCTATGCAAATGTTTATGGTGAGATTGCAAAATTTGTTGTTAAATATTGGGATCCGATAAAAAAATTCGTTGTAGGATTATATGATGGTGTTAAGGGTTTATTTGATTTTATAGGTGGTGGAGGTGAAGTAGATCAGGGTAAATTTGAGGGAGATAAAGCAGCAGTTCAATCAGACCTTGATGCAACTCAGTCTGATACTGAAATGATGACTGCTGAAGCAGATGAAAATACGACAGAAATAGAAGCAATTAAGAATGAATCTGAAAAATTAGATGCTGAAGAACTTGATAATCTAACAATTGATAGTGGAGATGAAGAAGGAGGTGAAAAAACTGAAAAATTACCTGAGGCTGATGATTCAGAAATAGAGGGAAAGGTAGATGATGCATCACAATTAGGCCCTGTTAAGGAGGGTGGTGAGACAACTGAAGAAACCACTGATGAAACAAAGGATGCAGTTGTTGAAACAATGAAGGAAGATCCCGAAGTTCAAAAATTAGCGGAGGGTGGTAAGTCAGAGCAAGGTGCAGCAAATGAAACTACAAATATTAAAGATAGTATTCCAACACTCCTCAGTCCGGGTGAATATGTATTAAAGGCAAAGATCGCAAAGGCAATTGGATATGATGTATTAGATGGAGTGAATGGTATCGGGCCAAGTTCGGGTACACAGGAAAAATTCAAAGAGATTTCCATGTTAAATAAAGGTAAGAAGAAGGGTAAAACCGTTATCGTGAAACAAACACAAGTCGTTCAAACACCTATTCCAGTATAATGGCAGCACCAGCATCAGGCCCATCAAAATATAATACAATCGAGATTACTAAAGAAGGTAAGGAACCAGTTGAATTAAATGCTGGTTGTATATCAGTGGATTACTATGAAAGTTTATATTCACCTGTTGTGACTGCTTCCATTTTGTACATAGATGCTGGTGGTAATGTTGAAAATGATAAAGGAAAATTAACAACAGTTAAAGAGGCATTACCTATTGAGGGTTTAGAGGAAGTAAAAGTTAAAATTACCACTAAAACTGGTGAGTTGGATTTTACAAAAGAGGATAATGTTTTTAAAGTTAATCGAGCTCCTGTCATAACAAAAGAAGCAAACCGTGAGGTTGTTTTACTCGATTTGGTTAATAAAAAAGAAAAACAAAATGATGATACTGCAATATTTGATAAATATCGAGGAAAAATTAGTGATACTGTTAAAAAAATATTAAAAGAAAAATTAGAATTATCTAATGATAAAGTAGAGGTTGATGATACACAAAATAATTACAATTTTGTGGGTAGAGGTAGAGGTGCTTTAAATATTGTACGAGATTTGTGTAGAAGGTCAGTTCCTGTAAATGGTGATGCTGGTTATTTTTTCTATCAAACAAAAAGTAAATTTAAGTATAAAGCAATTGATGAATTAATTAAACAAGATCCATTTGAAGAACCTTATGTTTACACAGGTGCTTTGAGATCAGATATGGAAACAAAAACTGATAGTAATGATTTTAAAATAATGATGGAACCTCAATTTTTAAAAGATAATGATATAACAAAGGCATTAAAATCAGGCACATATCGTAGTCGTAATGTATTTTTTAATCCATATACATTTGAACATCAAGAAATTACTTACGATATTACAAAAGATGGTGTAAAGGAAACACTTGGTAAACCTCCTAAATTTGCAGAGGATGTAAAAGGATTTACAAAAACAAATCATCACATCTTAGATATTGGTAGTCTTGATGATGAACCATCAGTTGAGGTAAATAATGATCCTCGTGAATGGCAAGCCAAATCTGTCATGAGATATAATCTCTTACACACTCAAATGATGAGAATACAAGTGCCATGTAATGTTGAGTTAGAGGCTGGAGGAATAATCGAGGTTGAGTTGGAATCTCCAAGTGATCCAAAAGACCCTGATAAATTTGATGAAACTCAAAGTGGTAAATATATAATTTTACATCTATGTCATCATTTTGATAGTGATAGGTCGATCACATCATTGACATTAGTAAGAGATACATACGGTAGACGCAGGTAATTATGACAGACGATATAACACAACCAAGTTTTTTTAAGGGTGGTGCACAATTTTGGATAGGACAGGTCGTATCTACTAAAGCACAAAAACTTCAAATTGCTGGACATAATAAAGCATGGGGATGGAGATATAAAGTTCGTATCTTTGGTGATACATCAGAGGCAGATAATATTGAAGATAAAGATGTGCATAGTGCACTAGTCATGTATGGTGTCACGGATGGAACAGGATTTGGTGGTCGGGCAAAAACATGTAAGATAACTCAGAGGGATATTGTATTTGGTGTTTTCATGGCTCCTGATCAAAACTTTCCTGTGATTATGGGATTGCTTGCACCCACAGGTGGTAAGAAAAAACTTGAAGGAAAGTATGGAAATGAAGGTGATGGATATACAAAAGATTTGAAAAAAAATTCTCAAGTGGATAGCAGTGGCACAAATGATCAAGGTGGAACTAATGTTGCTAAAGTCAATGCTGACGAGGAGAATAACACTGGAAGTGGAAAGGGTAAAGAAGTTAATGAAGAAAAGATAAAACAACAACTAGGAGTTGATCCTAATTCGCAAGAGGTAAATGCTAAACCTGATCCAAAAGGTTTAAAACAATTTGATTTTACCGGATTCAATCAGGATGATATAAAGGGAATGGTTCAAGAATCTGAAAACTTTACTAATAATTTGAAGGATGATGTGATCAAATTGGGTGATAAACTCAAAGAAGAAGCACCATTCGATGAATTAAAAAATACTGCTGATAGACTTACACCTGAACTCAAGAATATTGCAGAGAGTTTTGGTGCTGATGTCGCAGGTGGTTTTGAATTTTTCTAATAAATAAAGTATGACAAACTCACAATTCTTACCAAAAGATAGCGAAAGATTTGCTGATAAGATTTTTAAATCACCTCCACCAGAAAATTTGTCTGGTGATCAGATAAGTTTTTTCACCACATTAATAAAAGATAATCCTACAGGATATGAAGAGGAGATAAGTTTACTAAAAAATACTTATCCTACCGAATTTGGAAACGTAAATCCATATAGTTCATCACAAATAAATGGATTCTCAGGAAGTGGATTTGATAATTATCTAAAAAGATCAAACAGTTATGATAGAGCTGCTGCAGAGAAATTAGATAGTGTATCTGATACATCAGGCACTTGTATTATACTTCCGGATGGTGAGTCTGATAAGTTCTTCGAGAAGGTCGAGGCAAGAACTAATAACTTTTTTGATAAGGCAAGTAAAGTTAATGACTTCACCACTGATCTACCGAATGAAATTACAAAACTAACAGACTCCATTGGAGGTGCTTCCTCAACTTTTGTAGGAAGAATCTCTAATTCTCTGCAAGATAGTTTGGTAGAATTTATTGATGGTGGTATGTCAAAACTATCAAGTCAAATCTTTAGTAGTCTTCCCGGAGCTGATGCACTGGGAAAGGTTAAATCATTCCAAAATAGTTTGATTGGCCCTGTCAGCAAACTTTTCAGTGGAATGGAGTGTCTTACATCAAAGGTGACTGAAGCACTGAAAGGTGTTATTAGTGACATGCTAACGGGCATGACAAAAAATTTGATTAATGTGCCAACATGTGCGATACAACAATTTATCGGTGCATTGACAAATAAAATTGGTGATGCTATATCAGATGCGGTAACACCAGCACTAGAACCAATATTAAGCATACTCGCTCCAATAGGTGCTAATTTTGATGTAAAAAGTGCAGTTTTAGGTGGTATTGATTTCATGCAAAAGGCAGGTGATCTTTTCAAATGTGCTCCTCCAAAAAAACAAACATCCTCTGGTAAATATTGTATTGATGAAGGTTTAAAGAAAGATAAGACACAAAAAGAGAGTCAAAATCTTTTATCTCAATCACTTAATGCAGCATCATCAGCGAGTTCAGGAATCGAAAAAATTAAACAAGGTTTAGATTCTGGAGTTCCACAACAACTTTCTAAGTTTGAAGAAGAGTATGGTCAATGGTCAATTTTTGGATCAAAGGTTGATGAAGCAACAGATCAAGGTATAGGTGGAGGTAATTGTTATACAGGAAATAACTTTAGTTGTGGCCCTACAACAGTTGATTTCTTTGGTGGAACAGGAGAGGGAGCATCAGGTAAGGTAATATTAGGAAACTTTATTACTAAATTTGATAAGGATGATTTATTTGGAACACTTACAAAAACTGCTGGAATTATAGGTGTTAAGATAGATAATCCGGGTGAAGGATATGCTGAACCACCTCTGGTATCATTCAATGATAAATGTAAACAAGGATTTGGTGCTTATGCAAAAGCAATCATTGATGAAAAGGTAACTTCACCAACATATGGTCAGGTAATTAAAGTTGTTATCTTATCAGAAGGAACTAATTATCCAACTGATGGTTCAGATGAGCAGGAGGCATTTATAAGTGATATTATAATAGAAGATCCCGGAAGAAATTATGAGGATGGATTTATCTCAGATGATATTGAGCCAGTAATTAGAAATGGTAGAGTTGAGGCAGTGATTATAAAAGAACAAATACCTTATACTTCACTCCCTGATTTGTTTGTTGAATCAGATACGGGTGTGGGTGCGGTGCTGCGACCCATCTTATCTACAGAAAGAGAAGAGAGGAGAACAGATCCTACTCAGGCAGGTGCATTTAAAGTTATTCAATGTGTTGGAACATTTCCCATATCTGAAGTATCACCACAGACAAAGGAAGAATCTGTTGTTAGAGGAGGATCAACTGCTACTGCAACAACAACTACATCCGAAGCAACTGAAGATGTGGAGACAATCACACAATCAGAAACAGCAGAAGAATCAACCACTACAGAAACTACTACACAAACAACCACACAAACTCAAACTCAAACAAGCACACCAGCACAGCAACAACAATCAACACCCACACCACCAGCACAGCAACAACAATCAACACCACCTCCCACTCCACCTAGCACACCACCATCAGGTGGGGGAGGTTATGGTTACTAATGTCTAATTCAAAAGAGGCAAGACAACTTGAACTGTTTGGTGAAAAGTTATTCATGGAGGTCAATGGTTCAGCACCAGATGGCCCGGGAACATGTGCATATCTCATATCATCACAAACAAGAGATAAAGTAAAGTATAATCAAAGTTTGCATGAAGGTTCAGGTTTATCAAGAGTTTATGCCGATAAAGTCTTACAAATTGAAGCAGGAAATAAATGTCAAACTAATGAAAAAGCGATTGCTGTGACATCACATAACGGGGATGTATTCATCACATCTTTGAATGGTAGAATTCTTTTTGATGCAAAGGAAATCGTAATGAGTGCCGATACAAATGTAAAAATAGTTGGATCAAAAATACAGATAGGATATAATCAAGGTGGTGCAACAGATCAGGTGGATATTAATGGTGCCAAAATCCATATAAATCCAGGCTCTAAATGTACTCTCAAGGATAAAGTATTATATAATAATGCCTTTAAATCATTTGCAAGTGCTTTAGTCGGGTACAATAAGTGGTACAATAGTCTTCTACCAAAATAATGACAGATAATCCAAGTCTATTAAATCAAGCAGAAGTCTTTGACGGTAATACTGTCTTTGATGATGTATGGATATTAAATAAATTAAATTATGATTTTACGAAATCAGGTACAATAAATGTATCAGAATTAAATGTTATTGGTGTATCAACTTTCAGTAGTGATGTTATATTTTCTGGTGATATAACTCTAGATGAAATCACTTGTCGCAATGCAAATGTCACTGGTATTGCAACAGTTATCGGGGATTTATACTTAACAGGTGCTTTTAGAGATTCAAGTGGAGATACTGGTACATCAGGTAAATTATTAGAATCAACTGGTAGTGGTACAAACTGGGTAGCAGCAAATGCAACAAGTGTTGCAAATGCAATAAATGTTGGTGTGAATATCAATGGTGCAAATGCAGATCAATTTGTATCTTTCTTTGGTGCAAATAGTGGCAATCAACCTAATAGAGTTGATGGAGACTTTACATATAACCCATCTACAAATACAATGTCAGGAATAAATTATTCTGGCACTTCGAGTTTTACAAATATAAACGTATCAACAGCAGCGACTGTATCAGACTTGTATATTAATGGTAAATTATATGATAAAGATGGACAATCTGGTAATAGTGGTCAAGTATTATCATCCACAGGAACAAAAGTTGATTGGATAAATGTAGGTAGTATTTCTGCAGGTTCAGCAGCACAGGTTGCAGTTACAAATACTACTTCTGGATCACATTTTCTAGCATTTGTCGATACCACATCTGGAAATGAAGATGTTAGAGCTAACTCTAATCTCACATATAATGTATCTTCTCAAGTGATTGGTGGTAAAATATCCTCCCTTTCAAATCATGACACAGGTTCATTAAGTGAGGGTTCAAATTTATATCATACAACTGCGAGAGCTAGAGCAGCGATTAGTGCATCAGGTGATTTAAATTATAATAATAGTACAGGTGTGATGTCATTCTCTGCACCATCTGCATTTGTGAGTGGTATGATAATACTTTGGTCTGGTAATACTGGAAATATTCCAACTGGTTTTGTATTATGTGATGGTAATAATAGCACTCCAGATCTACGAAATAGATTTGTCGTAGGAGCAGGTGATGTTTACAATCCCGGAAATACTGGTGGTTCTGATAGTGTGACTCTTGCAACTGCGAATTTGCCAAGTCATACTCACTCATTCAGTGCAACCACAGGAAGTGATTCTCATAGTCATGGTATTAATGATCCGGGTCATAGTCATACTATGTCTGCTAGATGGCATAATTCAGTTAATAGTGGTGGAGCACTTTCATTCAAGGATGTTGCAAATTCAAACCAGATTCAAAGTAACACAACAGGCATTAGTATCAATAGTGATTCTCATAATCACTCATTAAGTGGAACAACTGGTGGAACAGGTAGTGGTAGTGCAATCGAAAATAGACCAAGATACTATGCTCTCTGCTATATTATGAAGACTTAGTTTGACAGAAATACCTATATATGTTATGCTTATAGAAACTGGAGAACCTCTATGCACGAGAATTCCTATGTCGATGGCGTAATTATTGACATATGCAAACGTACTTTTTGTATAGTCAGCGATAAGGGAGCAGAGCAGGTTATAAAGTGTGAAACACCAGATGAATTTTTAGATGTACTTAAAGTTTGTCATCAATTCATGGATGACGATGAAATAGAATTTGCAGATATCATTACAAAACCAAAAAGAAGAACTCGTAAAAAACCAACCTCAGATAAAAATGAAAAACTTTAAGCAATTCAACGAAGCAGCAAACGCAAAACAAAAGCAAGCAGCACTTCGTGCTAGACAACAGGCCGCAGTTGCTAAATATAAGTCATCTGCATCTGAAACTAAAACAGAAAAACCGAAACAAGAATCAGAAGTTCATCAGGGTGATATTAAAACTCAGGACTTGAGAGATAAGAGAGCAGCAGTAAAACAGGCAGCAGCAAAAGCAACAGCACGTAAGGCAGAAATACAAAGAGAGGTTCAACGAGAAGTACAGAGACAAAAAGGGGATAAATAGAAAGAAGACATACTTTGTAGATGAGCGATGCCACTTAATAAGTTAGAGAATTTCATAAAGAACACTGAGGGTAAGATTCTCTATGTAAATCCAAATGATCTTGATGCGACTGATGCGATCACGAATCAGGGTAATTCATTAGCACAACCTTTTAAGACGATCCAAAGAGCCCTGTTGGAGTCTGCTAGATTCTCATATCTACGAGGTAATAATAACGACTTAATAGAAAAGACAACAATATTACTTTTTCCGGGAGAGCATGTTGTAGATAATAGGCCAGGTTTTGGTGTTAAAGATGTTAGCGGAACTGCAACAGCAGTGTCACCTTCAGGAACTGAGTCAGTCGCATCATCTACATTATCATTATCATTAGAATCAAACTTTGATTTAACTCAAGAAGATAATATTTTATATAAGTTTAATAGTATCAATGGTGGTGTAGTTGTTCCTCGTGGTACATCACTTGTTGGATTGGATTTAAGAAAAACAAAGGTAAGACCAAAGTATGTTCCAAACCCAACTGACAACACTGTATCAGGTTCAGCAATATTCAGACTAACTGGTACATGTTATTTCTGGCAGTTCTCCATATTTGATGGTGATGAATCTGGAACTGTATTCACAGACCCAGTAGATTTTAGTACAACAAATAGATCCGTTCCAACATTCTCTCATCACAAACTAACTTGTTTTGAGTATGCTGATGGTGTTAATCTTGATTCAAGATTTAATTTAACTGACTTAGACATATATTATAGTAAGTTATCAAACGCATTTAACTCTACTGCAAGACCGATTGATGCGATTGATAGATTCCCAGCTAACCCATTAGGATTTTCTCCACAAAGACCTGAATTTGAAATTGTTGGTGCATTTGCCTCTGATCCAATTAATATTTCAAACATTATATCTGGTGATGGATCTACACCCGGAACAATTATCACTGTTACTACTGCGACTGCACATGGATTAACAACTAATACACCAATTAAAATCAAGGGTGTCAGTACATTAGACTATAATATATCCACAAAAGTTCAGAACGTAACCAGTGCAACTACTTTTACATATCTACTTCCATTTGTACGAGATAACTTACCTGCATCACCTAGTTCTGCAAATGCAACTGTAACAATTGAAACTGATACAGTATCAGGTGCTTCTCCTTATATCTTTAACATATCTCTCCGTTCTGTCTTTGGAATGAATGGTATGCATGCTGATGGTGATAAGGCAACTGGTTTCAAATCAATGGTTGTTGCTCAATTCACTGCGATCTCACTACAGAAAGATGATAGAGCATTTGTTAAGTATAATCAAACATCAAGAACCTATGAGGGTATTGGAATATCTAAGGTAACTGGTGCAGAATTGGCCTCTGGTGCATCATCACAAGACTCAGCAACTGTTTATCACTTAGATTCAGGTGCAGTTTATAGAAGAGGATTTGAAACAACTCATATTAAACTATCCAATGATGCAGTTATGCAGATTGTATCTGTTTTTGCGATTGGATTTAATAAGCATTTCAATGCAGAGACAGGTGCTGATGCTTCAGTTACCAACTCCAACTCAAACTTTGGACAGTTTGCGATTGCATCTGATGGATTTAAAAAAGAAGCATTTACAAAGGATAATAACGCATTTATCACTCAGATAATTACACCAAGAGCAATAGATGCACTAGAAACTAATATTGATTGGCAGAGAATTGACGTTGGACTTACTACATC
>CEUT01067106.1_pt1 | contig 10853 bp, 13 predicted proteins | sample 531401 | NCBI WGS metagenome assembly CEUT01 (sample SAMEA2622821, study PRJEB7988) | marine metagenome | biome: marine biome (ENVO:00000447); feature: surface water layer (ENVO:00002042); material: "saline water (ENVO:00002010), including plankton (ENVO:xxxxxxxx)" | depth 5 m | reverse complement strand
TTTCAATACCATTATATCTTACAAGCAAGCCTCTAAAAATCCGGTCATATAACCTAAATGTTTTAGATGCTACTTTATCCCCTACCTTCTCAATGTATTTAGTGGAGTTTACAAGATCAATCATAACAATGATTGCAAAAGTAGGAGTAGACATAATTAACCTTTATTACATTTAAATTCAGCTTCTAGTTTAGCAAGCTTTTGGTAAATCTCAGATAAGTCAGCACCCCCATTAAGTCTTTCCTCTACTCTTGCAAGTCGTTCGCTTAACTCGTTATCTTTGGGTTTAAGTGTTCCATTGATTACACCAAATACATCTATTCTTCCCTGTCTATTACCTTCTATATGTGTTTTACTATCCTGTAGTCTATGTTCTAACGCTTGAATCTGTGCTTGAATCTTTGTAATGGCTTTGGAGAAGTTCCATAACAACCCACCGCCAAAAACTAAAGCGGGGGCTATTTCGGTTAAAATATTTGCAATATCCATTTTATATCCTTCGTTTTTTCATCTAGTGCGTTAAATTATAAGATAAAGGAGCAACTATGTTAAAAGATTTTTTTGGTATACCTGTTCATAGGTTCGGTGACCTATCTCAAATGTTTTTCACACAGAAAGACCTAGCTTATTTTTTAGGGTTGGATAAAGAGATTCTAAATATTCTTCTCCATCAATTAAAATATAGTAGAGCTGTAGGACTTCCACGAAGTACAAAGGGAAGACCTAGAAAAGATGTGGCAAATGTTTTTACACTTGAAGTTCTTTTAGGGTGTATGTTCAACCGGAAAAAGAAAACGGCTGATTTAGAAAAGGTTGTTCATTGGGTTTGTGATATTGTAAACAACCTTGCTTATGACGGGTTTGTATCCCTTTATGGGTTTAGAACAGACTTGCAAACTAGGCGGGCCATTATATCGTATATTGTAAAGGTTCCTTATGCCTCTATTCCTCAAGTCCGTTTTGATTTAGATGATAAACGATATTGGGGAACGATTTATAGAAACCAAGTTAAGCGACATTCACCCCGCTTATATAATCCGGATGCTTATGTAACAAGGAATGAAGTCACACAAATAAAAGCACTAGATTTAAGCGTGTATTTAATTTCTAAGGTTACAGGTAGGGAGCAGGGGGAGATACTTGAATTTTTAGGTGTGGATCTAAATAAGGGTCTTTTTAATAGTGAACATGAAGCCCGTATTAAAGAATATATTGATAATTGCTCATAATGTAGTAAAATATGGTAGTTTAGGGGTTTCTCTAAAGGAGATTAAAATGAACGTAGAATTATTTAGTACATGGACACCTTTATCTTTAGTAAAAGGTTTAGAAGAGGATGACGAGTTTCTAAACCGTGCTAAAATAGGCGGTATTATCTCCACTGAATCAGTAGATCAGCAAGGGGATGTTCTTTTACAGGATGGTTTAGATTTTTCTTATCTCATGTCTAAAGGATACTTTAACTATGAGCATAAGAACGGCGTTGAGTTTATTCTCGGTTCACCTACACGAATCGAAAGAACAATGTTGAAGGGAAAACCTGCAACTAAAATAGAAGGTTTTTTAATGTTAGACCGTCCACTAGCTAAGGAAATCTTCAACACCGTGCAAGCAATGGAAAAAAGCCAAATAGGAAGAAACGTAGGTTTCTCAGTAGAAGGTCAAGTTCTAGCACGTGATAAAATGAACCCTAAAGTAGTTACTAAGGCCCGTATTCTCAATGTAGCGATTACAGGCCACCCCGTTAACCCCGATACAAAACTTGAAGTTTTAGCCCGTTCTTTAATGATGAAGGATTCTAAAATGTATGAAGATCAAAATAAAGGAATGGTGGGTCATCAATCCCCATCTACTCCGGATTCAACCGCTCCTCTTTCTCCTGTAACCCCTTCTTCTACTGAAGAACAACTTTCTATTCAAGACATAGATAAAGATATGAAGGCTTTAAACTATGATCGGATGAAAGAAGAGATGGGGAAGATGATGAAAGAAGAGATGGAAAAGATGTATGATTACATGAAGAGAGGAGATGAAAGCATGGAAAACCCAATGATTTCAAATAAGCAACTCTCTGTAATGATGAAACGAGTTTTTCCACAACTTTCTGAAAGTCAATGTAAATCTTATGCTAACAAGTTTGTTAAACTTGCTAAAATGCGATATAATCAACCACAATAAACTTAACTTCTATTTTTGGAGGATGTACAATGTCAAGCATTGAACTAAGTGCCGTAGAAGATCTTTTGGAAGATCTTAACAAGTCTTTAACCGCTCAAGATGAAGAGCGTGTTTCTTCTATTGAAATTCTAGCTAAGGGAAGTGATGCAATCATTAATCAAAATCAAGAACTGATTGAAATGATTCAAAAGTCACTTGAGTCTTTTGGTGATAAACTAGACGGTTTAAACGACCGATTAGACCAACTTGAAAACATTCAAGAAAAGGTTGAAAAAGGCTTTAATGATTTAGCCTCAGAACCTGTTCAAAAGTCTATTTTCAGTGCTGAGGCTGTGCCTTCACCTTCTGAAGTTGTAGAAAACAATGAAGTTACTAAATCTGAAGTATTAAGCAAAGCGATTAACGAATTGCGAGAAACTTCTGATACTATGCGAGTTGCAGAATTACGCCGTGCTGTTTCACGTCTTGAAAGCAACTTCGCACCTTCTCAAATTGCTCAAGAACTAGGATACTAATAGGAGTTATTATGTTTCCCGAAATTAATAGTATGGTGGATCCTCAAGATCTAATGAAGTTAAATGAAGCCCTACGTAAATCATCTGTAGGGTACCAAACTCCTGCGGTTCCTTCTGCGGGTAATCCTTTGTCACCTTTGGTTCCTCAATCAATTGAAGGAATGCTTTCTGTGGCTACTCATACAATGGATGAAATTACTTTTTGGAAAAACATCCCGAAAGTAAGTGTAAATAATACACTCCACGAGTATGTAGTTGTAGATGAACATGGAATTGATTTAGATCCATTCATTTCTGAAGGGGGCGGGGGTTCTGATACTTTCGCACTAGGTCAATCTGAATACAGCCGTAAATCTGTAAAAATTAAATATATGGCTGAACGTCGTCAAATTAGTGACGTTGCTTCTATGGTTGGTCTAATCGGTGACAATCGTACCGCAATGAGTGAAGAAACTGAACGTGGTACACTTTCTCTTATGAAGAAAGTTGAAACTCAATTGTTTCACGGTGACGAGTCATTAAATCCGGAAGGTTTTGATGGTATCCTCAAACAACTTCGTAATGCAGGATCTACTAAAGACTTGAAGGGTGGCGTACCTACTCCTTTACTTCTTTCTGAAGTTTTAGGTGAGGTTTACTCTGCTCCTAACTTTGGTAAACCTGACTGTATTTATGTTGAACCTCGTATTCACTCTGAATTGATTCGTCAATCAATTGAATCCGGTCGTCACGATCAATTCCAAATTACAGGAGGAAACGGATTGACCTTTGGAGCGTATAACTTAAGTATCTCTGCTCCTTATGGTTCAGTTCCTGTAAAGGTTGCCCCATTCCTCCACACTGCAACTAAAGCACCTGCCGGAGGTAAAGGAACTTCACCTGTTACTTTAAGTGGTGCTAACGTTTCAGTTACTTCTCCTGCGGTTGCAGGTTCTACTTTGAACCAAACACAAAACGATATTGATTTTGTTTACAAATTGATTGCAGTAGGAAAACAAGGATACTCCGCACCTTACCAATTCAGCGCAACGATTGCGAACGGTGACGCCACTCAGATTGTAGTTCCTTCATCCGTTGCACAGTCTAACGTTCTTTACTATCGTCTATATCGTAGTGAAAACAATGGAACCGCTGATACTTGCCGACTCGTTAAGCAATTCACTGCGAAACCTGCGAACGGTACAGACCAAACAATTGTTTTCCAAGATACAGGATTGAGCTACAATACAAGTTCTATCATCTTTGCTCAACATACTCCGGATTGTATGCAGTTCGTGCGTTTATTGGACTTCTTACGCCGTCCTTTAGCGTCTGTAAGTTCAGTAACTCCATTCTTGCTTATGCTCTTTGGGTCACCTGTTATTAAACTACCTCGTAAGATGTTTGCTCTAGATGGATGTGCATTTAATGATACTTCCGGAATCACTGCAAACTACTTAAGTGAAAAATTCTAAGATAAAGGGTAAAATCAGATGTGGAAATATAGACGAGTGAATACTTTATTGGATCGTAATTGGAAACTTTTTTTTCAAGGTGTTCCTCTTCTTATTTCCCCTCAAGGTTTAGTTTTATCCGAAGTAAACGAAGATCTAGAAGATAAGATGAAAAAAACACCTCACCTTTTTATTAAACTTGGAGAGGCTCAAAAAGTAGAAAAACCCAAAGAAGAAGAAGAAATTGTGGTAAAAAGAAAAAGAGGAAGAAAACCAAAATCAGTAAAATAAGAGGAGTGATTTTGTCACTCCTTAAGTTAGGAGTGACTTAATGGCCTTATCCATCTTTGACATAATAACACCACAATACTTAAAAGATACCTTCATTTTAGGGGTAGACCTTACACTAGATGATGGTTCTCCATATCCGGATGAAATTTATACTTCTGCAATTGAACAAGCTGTTTCTATGCTTGAGCTTGACTTAGGAATCAATATTGATCCTTTTACAGTTAAGGAAGAAAGACACGATGCAGATATAATAGACCGGTTTCATCATTGGAGTTTAACACTAGATCAAAGACCTTTAATTAAGGTTGACTCACTAGGGATTAAACTAGGGAATGAAGATACAGCCTCTCTTCCTTTAGGATGGGTTACAGTGGCTTCACCCCTTCAATCTAAAGTAAATCTAATTCCTACGTCTTCAACAGTAGGAAGTATTTACTTTAAAAGCGGGGTTCCTTTACTTGTAGGTGATGTTTTTTCACCTTATGATAGGTTCCCCTTATACTTTGCGGTTTCTTATAAAGCAGGCTTCCAATTTGAGGAAGGAACTGCAACGATTCCACAGGGTGAGAAAAGTGTAAAGGTTCAATTGAATAGTACCTTTGCAAGTAAACCAAATGCAGATTTAACAGTGGACACGGCTAACGGGGGTGTCGGGGCTAAAGTTAGGGCTTCCGGTTCTGACTTTATTGAAATCTCTGTTTCAACCGCACCGAGCACCGGTGATATGCAAATAAGTTACAGTGTAAACGATGTGGATCACGGAATACTTAGAGCGGTTGGCTTACTAAGTGCTATGCTTCCTTTAAATATTGCAGGTGATTTAATTGCAGGGGCAGGAATTGCAACGCAATCTATTTCTATCGATGGTCTTTCTCAATCTGTTGGTACTACGTCAAGTGCAACTAATTCCGGTTATGGCGCACGTGTGATTCAATTTAATAAAGAACTTAAAGAGTTAATGACAACTTTAAGGGCTAAATATAAAATAATAGGCTTTGGAGCAAGATAAATGCTTTTTCCTTTACCCGATCAATCTTTAACTAAAATTAGATCTGATTTCTCTGATCAAGATTTTAGACGTTTAATTCGACAAAAAGGTTTAAATGTACAGTGGACACAATCCGCCATTTGTCCCTGTGTATCTAAAACAAATGATTTAGGTTTAGACCTTGAATTTACGCCTACAGATAGCATTCAAAGCGACTTTAACAACGATTGTACACAATGTGAAGGTAAAGGGCTTATTTACCATTCCCCACAGGATATTCAAGCGATTGTTACAAATGCAGATGGTGAATACATCAATGCAAGATTTGGAGGATATAGGGAAGGGGTTTTGAACCTCTCCTTAAATCCGGAGCATCTTGCCGGCTTTGGTGATCGTTTTGAAATGTTAGATAGTGTTATGGTGTATCAAGAGACAATTGAAGACAACGGACTAGATACACTGTCTTTACGCTTCCCTATCGTACAAAGAACACTGAAATTAAGTACAGGTGAAAAAACTGTAGGTGTGGTGTATGGAACTTACTCAAACGCCTCCAACGGGCTAACTGTAGGAACTGAGTTGATTGAAGGAACACATTTTAATGTTGTTAACGGAAATATCAATTGGACAAGTAAACCGGCAGGTGTGGAGAAATTCACATTCAACTATTATATAAAACCGGTTTACACGTGCATAGGCTACCCAAACGCCTTTAGAGATACGCACGTGAGAAAGAAAAGCCCTGTAGACTTAATTAAAAATCTTCCTGTACGCATTCAATGTAAACTTGAGTTTTTGGAGGAGTAACCATGTTTGATTTATATACTCTTCATGTAGTTGCTAATGGTGTAAAATACTATAAATCAAACCGTGCGGTATTTGATGAAATATTCCCTGCAATTTCTGAGGGGATGAGGAACCGCTTGTGGAATACATTACAGGATTTAAATGTATCGTTTGATTCTGCTTACTCTCAAAGAACTGCTAAGAAACTTCCTTTAATTACGGTTGAGTCTACAGATCAGTTATATGATCAGCAGGCTTTAGGAAATGAATCTTTCCCTTACACAGATCAATATGGAAGAGAAACCCGTGTTAATCACATCTTTACTTCTCAACAGTGTCAAGTAAATATTTATGGTGAAAGTCTAGAGTCAGTTCGTCTTTATACACGTATCATTCATGCAAGTATGTTACTCTTTAAAAACTCACTTACTAAGGCAGACTACCACAATGTTCTTTACACAGGCAGTTCCTCCCTAATCCCGGATGAACAACTAATTGGTGAAGAACTAGGTGTATATGGAAGACAATTAAGGTTTTCTGCATTGCACCTTTTACAAATCCCTGCACGTATTGAAAACTTATCAAACGTTGGTGAATTGGATACTCAATACACTGTTCAAGTTATGCACGAATCACAAACCCCCTCTAATTCTAGTGTTACGGGCGGTGTTAGTGTATAATGTACGGAATCAGAAAAACTTTTTCTATGGAGTTTGAACCATGCCTTCAAGCATTTTTATTAACAATAAGAGACGTTACCGCCCTAATGTTTATGCTAATGTGATTACTGACTTAACACCTTCTCAAGGGGTTTCAGTGGGTAATCTTGCGATAGTTGGAGAGTTTCCATCTTTCAAAGCAAACACACCGGCGGTTTTTAATGACCCTAATGATTTACTTGATTATGTAGGTGAGAGTGAACAAGACTTAAAAAAAGTTGCTCCACTTATGTTTTCCCCCCTTGCTACAGTAGGGGCAATTAATTCTTTAACTATCTGCAATGTAGCACCAAACACACAAGCAAGTTACACAACAGGAGGAGTTAAAGTAAACTCTCTTCTATGGGGCAATCAGAGAAACCTACGTGTAAAGATTGCTCAAAATACAGACGGTGTAACATATGACCTTGAGGTTATCCCTTCCGTAGGTGAAGGTGAAAGTGAAGTAGGTGTAGGGGAAGGTGTTGTTTCCACACTTTCTTATACATCTGCACAAGCTGAAACTTTTAATGATGTAACTGTAGAAATCGACTCCACAGATTTAATTATTGAAGCACGTAAAAACGTTGTAAATGCTGACATTGCGAACGTGACCACATTAAACTCTTTAATGACAGGGTTTGTAAGTCTAAAGGTGCTTTCTAACCAAACACATCAATCTCAAGTAACTGTGATTGGTTTGAATGCCTCCGGATCAGCTCAAACAGAAGTAATTACTATTCCATCTACTGCAAGTGCTAATGATATTGTTTTAAGTACAAACCAATTTTCTAGAATCGACACTGTACAAGGAACAAACGTTGGAAACTTTGTAGGGATTTTAAATGTATTGTTTGATATTCACACAAAGCCTTTAACCGAAATTTCAGATTTTGGAAAAGAACTTACAGCAATTACAAATTTAAACAATGATTACAGTGGAACATTTACTGTAGACTTACCGGATTCAATCCTAAAAGGTGTTGATCTAGATTCATTCACTAAGGCTTCAATCTTTAGTGCGGACGGTACAGTAAAAGCCTCTTTTAAATCAGATGTTAATTCTATTGTAGAATGGTTTAAAGGAAGTGCTTATGTAACTGCTGAAAGACTGAATGGAACCGCACCTTCACCAAGTGCGGATTCACAACGGTTAAACGGCGGTTCTTCATCCACTCCTACCTCAGATAATTGGCAAAGTGGACTTGATGCGATTAAGAACAAGGATATTAACACAGTAATTCCTTTTACTGATGATGTAGCTATCCACATCTTAACAGATAAGCACGCTACTGATTCCGCACAGGATGTAGGTTTTGAAAGAAATGTATGGGTAGGAACTAGTTCAGACCGTACAATTCAACAAGCTTATGCAGGTTGGAGTAAAAAACTAAACTCTCGTAACGTTGCTGTTGTTTGTCAAAGTCTGAAAACAAAAGACGGCGTAGAACTAGACCCTAAGTTTACTGCTTGCATCCTTGCAGGTGTTCAAGGGAGTACACGAATTGCAGAACCTCTAACCCGTAAACTCATCTCTAAAGAACTGATTGATACAGTAGAGAATTTTGACAGAAATGAAGACGCACGTGAGGCAATCAAGAAAGGTTTAGTAATCTTAAATGATCCACTTAACGCCGGTTTCTTACGTGTCGAAAGATCTGTTACAACATGGTTAAAAGATGGGAACCGGATTTACTCTGAAGTATCTGCAAATGAATCCGTTAATTCCTCTATTCGTGAGCTAAGAAGTGTTTTACAGGATGAAGTGGGTACTTCAATCACTGAAGGTAAAACAAGCCGTGTTAAAGATGTGTGTGCAACCGCTTTAAATGAGCAAGTAAATCTAGGTATTATCAAAGCCTTTAAAGATTTATCTGTTTCAATCAGTGGGGACGTTGCCAACGTCACTTACTCTTTAAGTGCAGTTGAACCCCTTAACTTCATCGTAGTCACTGCGAACGTACAACAATAAAGGAGGGTGAAAAATGGCAAACTTAGATTCTATTCGTTCTATTAATGGTGCTAATGCACTTGTTCAAATTGATGGAAGCACAATTGGATACGCAACCGGTGTAACAGTAAATGAGGTTTACGGGCTTCAAAGAATTGATGTACTAGGTGAGATTGATTCTAGAGATATTGAACCCATTGGACGAGTTGTAAACGTTCAAATTACATTTATACGGATGATTCCAACTAATCAAGATACAGAAGGAACAGCGGGTGGAGGATCTGCACGGCGTGGATTAACTCCGGATCATACACAGGGTGATGATCAAGAAACCCGCACTGAATCAGTTACTGACTTCTTTCAAAAGGGTTTTGATTTAAAGATTCTCGACAGTGGAGACTTTCAAGAACCGGATGCAGTAGACTCCAAAAAGGGAAGATATTTAATTGAAGGGTGTAGACCTGCATCACAATCCTTTGCATTATCAAGAGGAACCTTGATGGGGATTAATGTAAACTGCGAAGCTTTAAGATTAACTGAATTAGACAGCACAAATAACGCAAGCTAAGTTCTGATTGACACACTAAACAACTGATCATATATTAACTACTCATCTTTCCACAAAAAAGAAAGCGGTTAACATATGAACCTTGACTTAAGAGAAATGAAAGAAAAGGCTTCTACTGAAGCAACTGAAGAACCGGTTAAATTAACACCTCGTGTTCTTACATTCAGCCTTACTTACAATGCTCCGAACGGGCAAACTTATCAAGATACCTTTGAGAGTAAAGTAATGGACGGTGAAGCCCGATTAATTAAAGGGCGTGTCTTTTCCCAACTAATGAGAGGAATGACGTTAGAAACGGTTCCTTTAGATGAAAGACTAAGACTTGAGGCAATCAGTAGAACGGTTGCACAACTTGTAGATGCTCCGGATTGGTTCAATACATGGTGTGTTCAAGATGTTGAGCTGTTGAAGGAGGTGAATGATCTATTACTAGATCACGAAAACCGGTTTCTCTACTCAAATAATCGAAAGAGTAAAGAAGGTGAGGCAGAAAAACGAATTTCTATTCATTGCCCCGCACTTGAAGAAGATGAGCTTACCTAATAAAGAGGATTTAACGAGTTGGGAAAATATTGAATTTGCGCTTCTTTGTTTAGATGAAGAAATGTGGAATAATGTGTTAAGAGAAAGTATGATTAATAAAACACATTCCACAGGATTTAAAGCCTTTGATCAACTTGAACAGGCTTTAGAAGAAGGGCAAGACTTTTATGACCTTATCGCCAAATTTACCTGCTAATCCACAAATTAGTTCATCCCCCTCCCCTTTTGGGGCTACGTCTCAAACTCAAGCCCCTACCTTTACTCCTCCTCCAACTACGTTCACCCCTCCCCCCTCTCCCGCTTTAACACCTCCTTCTTCACCTGCTCCACCTGTAGTTCCTCAAGTAGGTACAGGACAAGAACAGAAAGACTTAATAGAAGCCCTTAAACTACTTGTGGACACAATAAAGGAGGAAGGCCAAAAACAAGCCCCTCCGGCTTCTCCTTTTGCTCCTAGCACTCAACAAGCACCCTCACAAGCACCCGATATTTATACAGACCCTCAAGGGCGTTTAAGATATAGAAGTAGTGGGCGTTTTGCGCCACGTCAAGCCCCTGCACCTTCTGCACCTTCTGCACCTTCTGCACCTTCTGCACCTTCTGCGCCTCCTAGATACAACCCTTTTTCTACAACTCCGGACGCGTTTCAACGCCCTTTAATATCCGGTGCTCAAATGAGAAGGGCGATGTACGCAGGAAGGAACCTTTATGGGGCTTCCTCTCTTGAAGGTGCTTTTTCACAAGTTCCTTATATTGGTGGATTACTTTCTCAAGGTCTAGGTCAGATAAGATCTTTTGGAATGCAGGCTAGCGCAATGGAATTACCTGTTATTCAAGCTCAAAATATGTTTTTAAATCAGAGTGCAGGCGGGCGGGCTTTTCCTTCTATGCAAATTAGAAGC
>CEUT01021086.1_pt1 | contig 10866 bp, 9 predicted proteins | sample 531401 | NCBI WGS metagenome assembly CEUT01 (sample SAMEA2622821, study PRJEB7988) | marine metagenome | biome: marine biome (ENVO:00000447); feature: surface water layer (ENVO:00002042); material: "saline water (ENVO:00002010), including plankton (ENVO:xxxxxxxx)" | depth 5 m | reverse complement strand
GGCGTATCGTGGACCACGGTATCTGCAAAGAAGGCCGAGCTTGATGCTGCCGAGCCAATGAAGCTGCTGCGCGAAGAGCGGAACCGCCGTATCGCCGAGACAGATTGGTGGGCCTCTTCGGATCTGACCATGAGTACGGAGCGCACGGCGTATCGGCAGGCGCTGCGTGACATTACCAAAAGCTACAACAGTCTTGATGACGTAGTGTGGCCGACGAAACCGGAGTAAGTGATGAGTAACGCTCGTAATCTTGCAAACTTGTTGGGAACTGGGTCAACAATCCCAACTGCAAAAATTGCAGACAGCGCGGTCACCGCCGCAAAATTAAACAGCACTCTCGACCTGTCGTCGAAGACCTTGACAGTGCCGAGCGGGGTTTCGCTTTTCAAACGTGTTTATACAGCCAACATAACCACACCCCAAGAATGGGTGAATGGCTTTGTGACAATATCTACGCTGTCAAACGTGGTTGTAAACTCAGGGGAGCAAGTTTATTTGAATTACCAATTAACATCACGCCATAAATCAGCCGGTCAACACCACACTGCTTATCGCATGGATTGGCAGCAAGGCGGCACCAGCGACTTTGTTGGTCAGTCTTCGTGGGGATTTGGCATATACGATGACGATAGTGGACATCATATGGACATTGGTTTTCTCAACTTGAGTACATGGCCCGTAAAGCCCTTCAATCAAACTGGCACCTTTACTTTTTATTTCAAAGGTAGATCCTCAAACACAGACGGTTATTGGGGTGCGGAAGCAAATGGTGTCGCCCAAGATTATGAAGTCGGTCAAGTAAATGTTTTTGTAGGCTAATGTTTGGTGTTCACGGCATATCAGAGAGAGCTATAGCTGATCAGGGTATCCTTTTGTTCGGCACTGAATCCGTGAGCGCAAACTTTACTCAAACCACCTCACAGAATTTCATATCGCCAGCGTCGTTAGACATGATTGGCGACTCGGTGTTTTCTGGATTTGCGGCAGGCACGGCGGCTGGTGTTGTTACGCTTGATGCCAATTTCTTGCAGTCTTCTGCCGCAAACCGTATACGTCAGACTGACGCCGACATGATCGCGCAGTTTGATCAAACCTCGACGGCACTGCTGATAGCGTCCGGTATATCTGAGCAGTCTGCTAACTTCACACAGACCACGACACAGGGCTTTATTGCCGTCGGCGTGTCGGAGCAGTCAGGCAACTTTACGCAGACCAGCGCAGCTATAAAAATTGGTAGCGGTCTGTCAACGCAGATAGCGGATACAATACAAACTACGCTGGCAACGCGCATACGCGAAACTGCTTTGTCTATGGACAGCACGTTCCTGCAAACCACAGCATCTATCGCTATTTTGTCTGGTGATGCGGACATCGTCCTGAGCTTCGATCAAACCACTCTTGGTGCGTTGCTGTGGGAGCCTATCGATGCAGGAGCCACTCAAGAAAACTGGTCTGAAATCACGCACACTGGGGATTCGTGGACAGAAATCACGGTTGGTGATACAACTGAAACATGGACAGAGATGGTGAAATAAATGACATCCACATACACAGTCAACAGTGGTATTGAAAAACCCGGATCCGGCGAACAGTCAGGTACTTGGGGTACAACCACCAACACAAATTTTGACATTATTGATCGTGTGCTTAACGGTGTAGGAACTCTTACGCTTACAGGCACTACCACCACTCTCACTACTTCTGATGGCGCACTTTCTGATGGACATTATAAAGTTCTGGTTTTAAGCGGGTCTCCCTCTGGCACAAACACAGTAACTATTAGTCCGAATAACCAGAGCAAGATGTATTTGGTCAACAACACCACAAATCAAAGTGTAGTGTTCACACAAGGTTCCGGTGGAAATGTGACTATTCCCGCCTCTACTTCTAAATGGATTTATGCAGATGGAGCGGGGTCCGGCGCACAAGTTAGGGTTTTGCCAAACGAGGTTGTAGAGGACAGTTCTCCACAATTAGGGGGCGACCTTGACCTTAATTCAAACAATATTACCGGCACTGGAAACATTAATACAACGGGCACACTTACCGTAACCGGGGCTGTTTCATCCGGCGCTATTGGCACTGGTTCTGCAAACATCACAAGCACCGGCATTGTGCAGGGCGGTCAGTTTACTCTCGACAATTCCTCAAATGATTGGACGTTTACCGTAGCGTCAAACAAACTAATCATTAGCTATTCAGGTACAGCTAAGATGGAGCTTGATACGAGCGGCAACCTAAAAGTAACGGGCAACGTGACAGCATATGGATCGATCTAATGGGCGCATTACAAAGCTCTGGGGCCATATCATTAAGTGACATCCGCGCAGAGTTTGTTGGCGGAAGCTCATCCATATCTCTACAAGAGCTTTTGAAAGGTTCTGCCGGAGGTAACTCAATAGTCAGGGCCAAAGCCTCTAACAATGCAGGCACGGATTTAGCACCTAATGTTCCGTCGTCTGGTGCAATATCATTCAGCAACTTTTACGGGGCTGAACGAGCGTTTGCCTACGTTTACTCGTCTAGTCAAAACAATCAGAGCGCCAGCAGCAATGTGTTTGGTGACGATTACGCTGGAAACTATAAAAAACGTATAACTGTCAATAATGGCGTAACACTAAGCACGACGGGTTTGCTCAACACTGCCTTGGATTACCCCTCAAATGCCGGTGGCGAACTCGAACTTATAAACAATGGCACCATCAATGCGAATGGGTCTAAAGGCGTAGACAACAACAGCAGCCTTACTATTACTGTAACAGGTAACGGCACCTTCACAGCGGGTACAAGAGATGATTTTGTTTCTGCGCTGCAAAGCGACGGCTCCGTGCAGATAAATTATATTGGTGGCTTTGGTGGCGCATCTGGTTCAGATATACGGCACTCTGACTATGGGGGTAGCGGGTTTAATTCCAAGCTGACCCGCAGTGGAAATACTTTTAACCTTTCTTGGACGTACAATGAGGTTGACTATTACAATGCCGGATCAGGCAGCGTAGACATCACTTCTATATTCCCGATGAGTGGAAGTAATTACAATTACACAACCACAAGCGCACAAAACAACAACAATCAAGTTTATGCCCATGGTCGTGACAATCGTTCTGTAGCTGTCGGCAGAGAAGTTGTAAGTGGGACCATGTACTATTGGTTTGGGTCCAACAATAAGGTGACATCTATGGAAGTAGCTAATGACCGCTACATTCAGTATGGACACACTCAAACAACGCTTACTACAGGAAACTCTCAACGTAGCAGTGTCATTCAATCGGTGAACGGCACACGCCGTGAGGGGAACTTTAACACTTCTGGTTTTTCAGGGACGGATAACTAATGCCTCTGACCAAACTGCAATTTAGACCCGGTGTAAACCAAGAAATTACCTCGTATTCTAACGAAGGTGGTTGGCGCGACTGCGACAAGATTAGGTTCCGTTTCGGATACCCGGAGAAGCTTGGTGGATGGGAAAAGTACACGTCTACCACATATCTTGGTTCGGCTCGTGCGTTGCATAATTGGATTGCACTTGACGGATCAAACTATCTTGGCATCGGCACACACCTGAAATATTACATCGAAGAAGGTGGCGGGATGAACGACATTACGCCCCTTCGTTTAACGACGGGTGCGGGTGATGTAACCTTTGCCGCCTCAAATGGCAGCACCACTGTCACGGTGACTGACGCTTCGCACGGTGCGTTTGAAAATGACTTTGTCACCTTTTCTGGAGCAGCTTCACTAGGCGGAAACATTACAGCAGCCGTATTGAACGCGGAGCATCAGGTTGTAAGCGTTTCTGATGCAAACACATTTACTATCGTTGTAGGCGCTACCGCTAATTCATCCGACTCAGGCAACGGTGGCGGCAGCACTGTCGGTGCGTATCAAATCAATGTAGGTCTAGATACAACAGTTGGCGGCACCGGCTGGGGTGCAGGTACATATGGCCGTGATGGTTGGGGGGACGCGGCATCTGGGGGGTTGACAACCACAAATCAAATTCGTTTGTGGTCGCACGACAACTTTGGCGAGGATTTACTTATCAACCCTCGTGACGGTGGCATTTATTATTGGGACAGGACAAACAATCTATCTACTCGTGCTGTAGAGGTATCCACGCGGTCAGGTACAAGGACCAGTATTCCAACAATCGCCAAACAAGTGCTTGTGTCTGATCAAGATCGTCATGTTATCGCATTTGGTTGTGATGGTTTAAATTCAAGTTCATCTGCTAATCAAGGCAATGGCATACAAGATCCACTCCTGATTAGATTCTCCGATCAAGAAGATCCACTCGTTTGGTTTCCGGCAGTTACGAATACGGCGGGTGATTTGCGGCTGGGTGCTGGATCAACTTTCGTACAAGCCGTAGAAACCAAGCGTGAAATTCTAGTATGGACAGATACTGCGCTTAACTCCATGCGCTTTATCGGCCCTCCGTTTACCTTTGGCTTGCAGCAACTTGCTTCCAACATCACGATTATGGGTCCTAATTCGGCGGTAGCTACAGAAGACGTTGTATACTGGATGGGTATAGACAACTTTTATGTCTATGCCGGTCAGACTCAACAGCTCCCGTGCACGGTAAAAGACAAAGTATTTTTAGATTTTAATTTAGAGCAGGCCGACAAAGTCGTGTCTGGCGTCAACTCTGAGTTTTCAGAGGTGTTCTGGTTCTACCCGTCCGCAAGCAGCAGCGATAATGATAAATATGTCGTGTACAATTATGGCGAAAAGGTCTGGTATTTTGGTTCTCTGTCTAGAACGGCGTGGATAGATCGGGGTGTTCGTACTTATCCAATAGCGGCGGCGAACTCATATATCTACAACCACGAGTTCGGCTACGATGATGACGGCTCTGCAATGAACTCTTTCATTGAATCCGCCGCTATTGATATTGGCGATGGCGACAAGTTCACGTACATCCGTCGTGTCGTGCCAGACCTAACTTTTAACGGATCTACAAATCTTAGTAGTCCACAGGCCACGTTTACTGTCAAATCGAGGAATTTTCCCGGCGCAGACTTTGGGAACACGGCGGCAGGCATAGCTACAAGAACAGCATCATCCCCTGTGGAAACCTTCACAGAGCAGTTACACCTCCGCAGTCGTGGTCGGTCTTTTGCTCTTCGCATAGAATCCGCAGCGGTTGGGGCAAAATGGAAACTGGGTAGTCCTCGGATTGATATTCGTGAAGATGGGCGCAGATAATGGCACAGATTCAGATACCCCCACCTCGATTACCAGAACCTCCGGTTGAATATACACAGCAATATTTGGCAGACTTGGTACGAGCGTTGGAGATTTTTATAGCTCAAGAAAGAACGCCCGGGGAAATACGAGGTACAAAAATTACGCTGACGGACCTACCAACAAGCGCATCTGGGTTAGAGACAGGTGCCTTGTTTAATGATAGTGGAACAGTGAAGATTGTTACTTAATAGAAAGTAAGGTAAGATTCGGCCATGGGACAATCTGCTCAAAGACAGGACATGTTCAGCGTACCGTCAGGCGGTATCGCTGATTTTTACATGTCTGACGAAGATCTCGCTGTAATCGAACAGGAAGAGGCACAAAAAGCCTTTGGTTCTGAAGGGGTTGCAGCATTTGACACCGTCGCCAAGAGGATGGCCTCTTACGGTCGTTTTGGCGATGACCGGATTGTTCACGTAGAAAGCGGCGAGATTGTTGTACCGCGGGCCCTGATTGAACAAAGCCCTGAACTGAAGGAGTCTATCTTCTCACACCTAAGGGAGCAGGGTGTAGAGGATCCCGAGCGGTATGTCGTGGGCTCTTCGGCCAACAGCCTGAACCCTGAAACGGGCCTGCCTGAGTTCTTTTTGAGCAAGCTTGTTAAAAAAGTGGGGAAGGTTTTGAAGAAAGCCGCCCCGGTGATCTTGCCCATAGCACTATCCATGACGCCTCTCGGACCTATATATGGAGCGGCGTTGGGCTCGGGCATTGGCACTTTGATGCAGGGCGGAGATATCGAAGACGCTCTGAAGAATGCCGTTATCGCAGGCGGCACGGGTGCGGTGTTCTCTGGAGTGAGTAGTGCCGCAAAACCGGGCGGTACTTTTATGGGCGGCATACGAGCAGATCTCGCGAACCCCGGCGCTCGGTTCTCGCAACTGGGTCAGGGCATAACGGGTCAACAGAACTTCTTCCGTCCGTTTGATGCTTCTGGAGTTCCAGTATCAACGGCTGATGTTAGCACGGCTGCTTCTCAGCCCATGGCTAGTGGCGCTGAGTATGAGGGTGGTTTAACCGCTATGAATACAGCTAGCACTACACAACCGGCCACAGACCCGTCTTTCCTTGATCGCACCGGCGATTACATGTTCCGCGGCGGACAGTCGGTGCAGGAAGTAGCCGCAGCAAAAAGCCTTGCCGAAACACAAGCTATAAACGAAACCTTGGCTAAATATGGCGCAACTTCCATGGCGGAAGCCCCGTTGGCAGTGCAAAACGCGGCAATCGCGGCAGGGGAGGCCGCAGCGAAAGCTGCGGGTCCCGGAATTATTGAGAGATTTGGTCCTAGTGTGGCGCTTGCGGGTCTCGGCGCAACAGCCGCTGGCCTTTTTAAAACCCCGGAGGTTGAAGAGCCTGAGTTTGTGACAGGCGCTGAGCTGTTAGAACAAAATCGAGACAAGTATGCGCTACCTGACGAGGAGATCCAGTACGTAGCACCGTATGATCCGTTTGTCCCGCAGCGTCCCGTGATGCAAGCGGCAGAGGGAGGAGTAGCGGATGTATTCCCGCGGCGCACAGGTGGTATCATGCCTGATGAGGGTATTGCCGGTGAAGACAGCGTCAGGGCCATGCTCATGCCGGGTGAGTTTGTGATGACAACCGATGCCGTCAAGGGCCTTGGCAACGGCGATAATGATCAAGGTATACGCAAGATGTACGATATGATGCGGGGCCTTGAAGCTAAAGGAAGGGCTATGGCGTAATGTCCACATCCACTCAAATAGTCCGAGAAGCCCCTGAAATAGAAGCCTATAAATTAGGGCTTCTTGAGCAGGCCAAGAAACTCGCCGGTCAGCCAATAACTCTGCCGCAATATCGAGTTGCGGACTTTGGTGACCTTCAAAACAGGGCCTTAAATCTCGCTAGTCAGGGCATTGGCGGATATCAGCCGTTTCTAGACGCTGGACAAGCCGCTATGGAGGGCGGTCTTGGCCGTGTCACGGGTGCAGATCCTATGCTCCGAGGCACTACCCGCCGCGTCACGGATTTGCAAACTGACCCAACGACCGGTCAACAAATAAGCGAAGTTGATCGCTTTATGAATCCGTTCCAAGATGCGATTCAGGCAGAAATCAACCGCGCCTTTGACAAAAGCCAAGCGGAGCAGGGCTTACAAGCCGTGCAGCAGGGCGGAGGGGCCGCGGCCTTCGGAGCTCGTGGTGACTTGCTTCGTGGAGAGGTTGAGCGCGGAAGGGCAGACGCCTTGGCTCGCGCCGCTGCTGACAACTATATGAATGCTGCGGGCATGGCTGAGCGTCAGTTGGAGCGGGAGCGCGGTGTTGCGGACCAGTTAGGCATCATGGGCTTACGTCAAGCGCAGTTGGGGCAAAACCTTGCCCAACTTGGTCAACTGGGAACTGCTCTGGGCCGAGAGGAGCAGGGCTTCTTGTTTGACCTTGGCGAGCGGGAACGTGCTAAACGCCAATCGGGCATTGATGCTGTACGACAAACACAGCTACAACAGTTGTATGAGCCGTATCAGCGGTATGGATTCCTGTCAGATATCTTCAAGGGCGCTCCGTCTTCACAGCAGACGCTTCTAACAGCGGCATCCCCGGCTGTATCGCCCTTCCAACAGTTTGCCGGTCTGGGTATCGCCGGTCTTTCCGCAGCAGCGGGCGCACAGAAAGCGGGGCTTTTCGGATGATGAATCGAGGTGTATTAAGTCGCCAGATGTTTGCCAAGGGCGGAGCGGCGTTCCCGGACCTGAACAAAGATGGCGAGATCACACAAGCCGACATCCTGATGGGACGCGGCGTGGAGTTCAAGCAAGAGGGCGGCATTGCAGGCATGATGCAGCCGCCTGCCGCAGAGCAGCTTGACCCGCAGGCTGTTGAGCAGATGATGATGGCTGCAAGCCAAACCACGGGTGATCTTGAGGGTGCTCAAGACTTTGAGCAGATGATGAACATGGTTCGGGGGGATGACGCCTCTGTTGGCGAGCGCCGCGAAGAGCTAGCTGGCGTGGTTGGCCCAGAAGACGCCATGCAGACCCCTGAGTCGGTTCTGGCCCTTGTGCAGCCGGTCATGCAGATCGCTGCTGTAGATCAGGGTATTGGTGAGTTGGCGCAGCAGGAGATGCAGCAGCCAATGGAGGGACCAATGGCGCAGGGCATCATGGAGAATGTCGCGCCACCTGAGCCGATGGGAGGGCCCCCGCCCGTAAATTTTAAGGATGGCGGGCTGGTCCGCCGAGGCGACAACCAGCCGGTCAAGATGATGCAGTTGGGTGGCGATCCTTTTGCAACCACCCCCGGTCGTTTGGGGGAGCTTGCAAGAGAGCGGTACGCTGCTCGTGAAAACCTTTTGGGGGACCCCGAAGGTCGTTTGCGCGAGCAGAAAGAGCTTACACAAGCTCAGATGCTGTTTGATCTTGCGAACACCGGTCTTGCTTTTGCTGCTCCCATGCAAGGAGAAAGAGCCGGGTTGTCTCCTGCGGAGCGTTTGGCTATGGCGGCGCAGCAGACTAAGCTGTTCCCGACCATTGGCGCACGTGCTCAACAACAGCTTGAGGCGAAGCAGGCGATTGACAAAGAGCGTCAAGGTCTACAGCTCGCGGCTCTCGGGTCTGCGGAAACTGCTTTGGCCGCAGAACAAAAAGCTGCGTCAGAGCTCAAGAAGGAAGAGTTGCGACAGGCTGGTGAGATTTCTCAAATTGAGCTTAGAGATAAATTAACAAGCGCCACTCAAATGGCTCTCGCAAAATTTAATCTATCGGGCAAAATTACTTTGCAAGAAATGCAAGGGGACCAACAGTTAGCTCTTGAAGCCGCTCGTAATGAGGGGCGATTGAGTCTAGCTGAGTATAATGCTGTTAGAAAAGAGTCCTTGGAGGGGATTCTTCAGGCGAACCGCGTAGCTTTGGCTCAAATTAAAGGTGAAATTGATTTTGAAAGTAGATATGACTTGCAGAAGCAAGCCGGAGACATTGAAACACAAAACATTGAGCTTCGCAGTCAACTTCGGAAACAAGAAAAAGAAGTTGATCTACAAAATCAACTACAACTTGCGGGCGTTCAACAAGGCTACGAGATTGAACGTATGGGTATCGGTCAAGAACAGCGTATTGCGCTGGCTGACCACAATGCCTCTCTGGCAGAAATTGCAGACAATCGTAACAATGCGTTCAGGGCCACTGAAGCGGCTCTTGATCGTGCTGCTAGAGAAAAACTGCAACTTAATGATCAAGAGTTCCGCAAGGTCCTTGAAGAAGAGGCTCGTAAGTTTGCGAAGGACGAGGCGGATCTCGACCGCATCATTGCTCAAAGTCAACGCGATATCGACAATGCTCTGGCTGAACGCCGCGTTGAGCTTCAAGAACAGGGCATCGACCTTGACCTAGAGCGTCTGAACATTCAGCTCCTGTCTCAGAAAGTTGATGAAGAATACAAGCTCGGTATGCTGGCTCTTGAAGAGAAGGCCCAGAACGCAATCAAGATTGGTAGCGAGGCAAAGACCGCAGAGCTTACGTTCCTGACAGATAAGGATCGCAGAGATGCCTATGTTAATGGCACTCTTGGAGAAAGTGAGACCGCTCTGTACGAGCAGACGCTTATTGAGTATGCGAAACCGACATATACGTGGGATGGAACGAGCTATCGCAAGAATGCTACCCCGACACTGGCCCCGGCGATTCAAAAGACATTGCGCGAGCGGGCTGCAAATGACCTGCCCGTTCCAAGTCTTCCGGGTTTCTCTCTAAAAGAGCCTAAAAAAGAGGTAGATCTTTCAACAGCGGAGTTTGACTCACCAGAGTTTCTGCAAAGCCTGTTGAAGGATGGGGCGGTGAATTTTGAGTCTGCTGCTTGGGATCGTATACCTACCAATACCATACAGTCCGACATAGATTACGAGAGAGCGACGGGACCGGGAGAGATTCCAGCACGAATTGGTCGGTCGATTGCAGAGTTTGCTAGAGAACTTGGGTTTGGAACCGGACCTACTGAAGACATGAGTGAACTCACCACTGCCGAAAGAGACATCCTCAATCTGAGAGAAGATATTTTGATGATAGTTAATAACATGGCAGAGGATAGAGTTCTGAAGGCCACGCAAGATGCGATCAGAGCAAATGCTGCTGGATTTGAGCCCGGAACCTTTAAGTTTGATGAGACGGCGGCGGCTACTTTGTCAGGATTCAAAAAACAACTTGGCCGTGCTTTTGCAGAGTACGCGAAACAAGATCCTTTGTATAATCCTCAAGCTGAAGGACTGTATACAGATACGCAGGTCACTAATGCTAGAAAACGAGCCTCATTCATACGAAGCGTTCTAAAAGATGTTTTGGTTCTGGAAGGAGCTTACAATGATTATTTTGAATCTATTAAGGGGTCTAGGGGTTCGAGACGAAACAGACGAAAAAGTAGTGATGGCTCCACCTCTCAAGAAATTATATCGAATCTGGCGGGTGAAAACTGATGGCAGAACCTCTCATTTCATTTAGTGACGACGAGTTCCAGACCCTGATGCGGGAGCAAGGTCTGGAGGACGTTACACGTGGGGTAGTAGGCTTTGCTCAAGGCAAAATTGGCGAAGAGCGCATGAACTACGACTCTCTTCGGGATGGAACAGCGCCATTGTTGGATCTTTTACCAGATTACCAAGACCTTTCTG